>Ga0315282_10000128_pt1 | contig 150267 bp, 149 predicted proteins | sample YL17G07_20_MG_FD_203693 | JGI IMG/M metagenome (GOLD analysis project Ga0315282, IMG submission 203693) | Sediment microbial communities from Yellowstone Lake, YNP, Wyoming, USA - YL17G07_20 | ecosystem: Environmental > Aquatic > Freshwater > Lake > Sediment | place: USA: Wyoming | collected... | reverse complement strand
GCATACATGTTCGCCCTCATAAGATACATCAAGGCGCAGTGCGGCGATATGCCGCTTCAGGTGCACTGCCACAACGACATGGGCAGGGCTGTTGACAATACGCTCGCTGCCATATATGCCGGCGCATCCGAGTTCCACGCAACCATGCACGGCATGGGCGAGAGGACCGGGAACGCGTCGCTTGAGCAGATACTTGTGAACCTGCGCGTACGGCACGGCATCGAGCTCATCGATACGACCAACATCGCCAGCGTGTCGAGATTCATACAGGAACGCTCGGGCGTGAAGCCTGCTGTCGGAGCTCCGGTTGTAGGCCGCAATTCGTTCAATCACGAAGCAGGCGTGCACGGAGACGCGGTACGGAAGTGCCAGGTCTCAGGGTTCAGCGCGCGCGGAGGTCCGGACGCTGGGAGCGTCTACGCTGCATACGACCCTACGTTGGTCGGTGCGAAAGAAACGATCGGGGTGGGCCCACTGTGCGGCAAGGCGAACGTGAAAGCGCATCTTGAGGACTTCGGTGTGCAGGTGCCTGATGGCAAGGTTGCGGGGATCGTGACCTCTGTGAAGGAATGGACATCTGAAAGGAGGATAAGCGATGCTGATTTCATCCTGATGGCCTACAGGGAGGTGAACGACAAGATATGCGAAAGGATCAGCTATGTCAAGTCCACGGCATCTTCCACCTCTGATGGCGGGGAAGCCAACGTGAGCCTATGGTTCGAAGGCAGCACCCATGAAGCCACGGCTGCTGGAAACGGCCCTGTGGATGCCGCTGTCAAGGCGATACGTACTGCTCTTGGCACATCCAATATCGAGATCTCATCTTATGAAAGCGAGTCCATGGGCAGTGGCAGCGATGCGAAGGCGCGCGTCACCATCACGGTACGCAAGAACGGGGATTCCATCGAATCCTCTGTCGTGGGACCTGATACGGTACGCACGGCGATAGACGCGTTCGTCAAAGGGTACAACGCGTTGTGCGCCCTGGAAGAGCTCAGGGCAGCGCAACCAGAGACCGCATAACAGTTTGATCCTTGATTTTTTTTATTTTCATTTTATCTTTTTTATTATCTCCATCAATCGCGGATAGGATCTGAATCCAGCGCCTTCGTTGATGTGGCCTGCGCCATGCTCCACTATGAACTGCGCACCCAGGAGCTTCGCCATCCTCTGGCCTTCTGAAAGCGGTATGTAAGGATCGTTGTCTGAATTTATCACAGTGAATGCGCCAGCTTTGCTCCTGATCTTATCCCAATCGAATTTTTCCTCCACAAAACCCCTTATCTGGGGGATCCCCAGGTCTTTCGCGAATCCAGCGACCAGGATCACTGCCTTCGCCTCCTCGCCAGGCCCGAACGATTCGAGCAGCCGCAGGATGGTCGGACAGCCCAGCGAGTGGCCGACGAAAACCCACCTGTCTTTCTTATCGAACCTCGGGACCAGCTCGCGGGCGGTGGAAAGCCATTCCTCCAGCCCAGGCTCATTGGTATCTGGAAAATCAGGAGACAGAACACGGAACCCGGAACCATGGGGCTGCTGCCCCAAGTTCCCAAAGTCCTGTCGGACTTCAGGACCCGAAACCCGCAGCTCGTCCTGCAGCCATCCGCTCCAGCAGCTCCTGCCATCCCCGCCCCAGCAATGGAAAAGGAAGAAATTCATGCTATCACGGTGCGATTACAGCAGCTTCAGCTTCCCGAAAAGGGCGTCCAGTTCTCTCTCATCCCAGGGGCCTGCTGCGAAGCAGGTGATGGAGCCTGGCTCCACCTGCGTGTGGCCTGCATCACGGATGAGTTCGCAAGGTATGCCGGTCGCCTTCGCCTTGTTGTAATATTCGAGGAGTTCCTCCTCGCTGTTCACTTTCAGCACGACTTTCTTCTGGCCTTCGGTCTCCCAGGCTTTCGCGACATCAGGGTCTGTGCGGCTGACATGCTTGTAGGCGCTCAGCGAAGCGTGACTGGACTGAGCCGCTGTCTTTCCTTTCCCCATGCCGAGGTCCGCGCGGACCACTATCATCTGCTTGTACACAGCAGGATAAGGAGGGGAGGAAAATAAAAGCGCTTGCGCTGGGAGGGACCCATGAAAGCTTATAAAACCAGTCGCAGAATCGAACGCTATGCTAACAGACGTAGAGATCATCTCCAGGCTCGTGATCGCGGTCATCGCAGGCCTTATGGTAGGATTCTCCAGGCACAAGAAAGCTGCCGGCCCGAGGACTTTCGCGCTCTTCTGCCTGGGCTGCACGATTTTCACGATAATATCGGTAAGCGACATGTTCGGTCCGCCTGCAGACAAGACCAGGATCATAGCGCAGGTGGTGAGCGGCATCGGCTTCCTGGGCCTCGGCGTCATCTGGAAGCAGAACCATGACCACCCGACAGGCCTGACGACAGCAGCTATGATATGGGTCACTGCAGCGATCGGCATCCTGATCGGCCTCGGTTTTTGGACCGAGTTCGCCGTAGGGACAGCGCTCATGCTGATGGTCGTCTACTCCAAAGGGTTGTTGCAAAGGCTCGGCCTCGAGGATTAGATATTGGATTCCCATCAGATCTTCCAATATTTCTTGTTCTTTATGAAATTCTTCTGCGCTTCGATCAGACCAAGATAGAACGTCTCCTCGTCCCTGTGGAGCTTTTTCAGTATCCGGTCAGCGGTCTGCGGGCCGACGCCATAGGTCGAGAGCGCTATGAGCGCCCGCTTGCCATAGGTCCGGATCAGGCCTGCGGTGAATTCCGGATCCCCGAGCGCGGTCCCGTCCCTTGCCGTGAGCGAGAGCGCCTTCTCATTGCACTTATGGCATGAGATCTGCTCGGGAGCGCCGGCCAGGTGCATGAACCGCGTCGCGCCGCAGGAAAGGCAGCGCAGGCTGACGGTCTTGGAAAGCGCATTCTCCCTGAACGCCGCGAGCACGCGCTCCCTGGGCTCGAACGCGCCCATGGCCTCGCCGCCTGAGAGCCTCGACAGGCCGATCTGCGCGAAGAACCCGGGTTTCGCCCGCTTGTCCACAATCACTTTCATATGGCCGCTCTTGATCCTGCCCAGCAACTCCTGCGTCTTCTCCACGTCGAAATACCTGAAGAACAGCGAGCGCACGGTCTCCTCATACACCGCTGAATTGCGAAGCGCATCGATGAAGCGCGAGCTTATATTCGCATCCTCGCCGAGCAGGCCGAACATCCTTCCCACGTGGAGGAACCTGAATTTCAGGAGCGAGGACGATGCGAGCGACTCCTCGAGCTCGCTCCTGGCGTCCTTCATCTGCGAGAACGCGCGCATGATGTATTCCTCTTTCATGGGGAATGGCAGTTTCACGGTGATGCGGTATGGATCCGCGACAGCGAGCACTGTCTCTCCGATGAGCTCTGAAAGCCGCCTGGCGAACATCCTGGAGAGCGAACTGTTCACGCGCGTCCCGAAGCAGGCATGGACCACGATAAGGTCGTCCACTATCTCGACCACCACGGTCTTGTCGTCAGGAAGCGGGGATTCCTTCCTCATGGCGCGCATCTTCCCGACATCCTGCGCCACCTGGAACGAGACGGGTATGTCCTCGCCTGCCCATGAAGGCACCATGATGTCCGTTCCTGAAGTCGGCTCGGCGAGAACCTCTGTCTCTGTTATATCTATGATGCGCCATGGCATGCCCTGGGAAAGGAAGCTGGAGCCGGGTTCCAGGTTCACCACGAATTCCTCGTCCAGGGTGGAGATGATGCGGTTGGAGACCACGTCCTTCATGAGGAAGCGGCGCGTCTTTGGTATCGTGCTCAGGAAGGAGGAATAGTACTCCCGCGCCCTGGCCGTGGCCTTGATGGACACCTCGCGCTGCCCTTCGTCGTAATAGAGCAGGCCCTCGCTGTAGAGCTGGAGCGCGACCTTGCGGAGTTTTTCGTAATCTATGCCGTATGCGTAAGAACGGGAGAGGATGGCGTGGGCCTTGGAGAGCTGGGTCGGCCCGAAGTCGAGGCAGAGCCCGACGAGCTGGTGCGCGATGACATCGAGCGCTCCGCGCTCCACCTGCTTGTCCTCGAGCCACCCATTCCTGGTCAGCGCGCACAGCACCTCGCTCTCGAGCATGTCGTCGAAATCCGTGGCGAATATGATGCCTTTCGGGACCTTGTCCAGGCTGTGGCCAGCCCTTCCCACGCGCTGGACGAGCCTGAACGCCTGGTGCGGGGAATTGTATTGCATCACGAGCGAGACGTCTCCGATGTCTATGCCGAGCTCGAGGGAGGAGGTGCAGAGTATGGAGTTCACCTTTCCGCTCTTGAACGCGTCCTCGGTCGTGAGCCTTATCTCCTTGGAAAGCGAACCATGATGGACAGAGACAGGTGCGCCCATCCTTTTCAGCGTGGCGCCGAGCTCCTCGGCAGAGCTCCGCGTGTTCACGAAAATAAGGGAGCGGTTTTTCTCCGTTAGCTCCTTCATGCGCTCGAGCGTTTTCTCATGCGCGACGTGCTCCACCGAGATGTCCATATCGCGTATCCTGCCGCTTTCGCATATCGCATGCTCGCGCTCCCCGAAAAGCAGGCCCGACGCCTCGCGCTCGTTGGCGACCGTGGCAGTGAGGCCCAGGCGCTGGAATCTGGCGATCTCCGCCAGGCGCTCGAGGCCCAGCGAGAGCTGCGCCCCGCGCTTGTTGTCCAGGATGTCGTGTATCTCGTCCACCACGACGAAACGGACGGTGGAAAGGTGCTTGCGCATCACACTCCCCATAAGGAGCGCCTGCAGGGATTCCACTGTCGTGAGGAGTATCTTCGGAGGGTCTTTCCTGTGCCTGGCGCGCTCGTGAAGCGTGGTGTCCCCGGTACGGATATCGTGCGTCACGCCCAGCCTGTCGCACCACCACTCGAAGCGCTGCTTGAGGTCGCGGGAAAGGGCGCGCAGCGGCGTTATATAGAGCGCGCGGATGCCGATTTGCGCAGCGCCGGAATCCTGCTCCAGCTTGATCTTCTCCAGCACAGGAAGGAGGACGCTCTCGGTCTTTCCGCTTCCGGTGGGAGCCAGGATGAGCACGTTCTCGCCAGCGAGTACCCTGGGCATCGCGAGTTTCTGTATAGGAGTAAGCTCGCCGAACCTTTCCTTGACAAGATCCGCTACGCTCAGCATAATGAGGATAATATTGCGAAAGTAATTAGAGTTGGAACTCCACCACGCCGCGCTCGGGTTTGGCCGGTGGTCGTGACGGCACTTGGCTCGGCGTCCTCCCTGGGAGAGGCAGGTCAAGATCAGGTTGTATCGGTTGGGGCCCTTTCATCGGTCCCTCTCTCTGGTGTCGCTTCCTCTTGAGCCACTCTCTTATGACTTGAGGGGGCGGGAGCTGTGACGGGCTGCCGGCGTTCGCACGTTCGGTTTTGAGTCGGCCAAAGTGCAGGTCCATGTATAGTATTACTCACCCACTATTTTTAAATATATCTCACAACCGGCATTTCCCCGAGTGGCGCTTCCTATTAAAACGGGTTCGCTGGAATATGGGATTATGACGGAAGAAGAGCTTGAATCCTTCAGGAAAGCAGGCAGGCTTGCCTCCAGGATACGCGAGGAGAGCAAGAGCATGATAATGGTGGGCGAATCGCTCCTCGACATAGCAGAGACCATAGAGAAGATGATATACGAGGAAGGGTGCAGGCCCGCGTTCCCGGTCAACATCTCCATAAACGACCTCGCCGCGCACTACACGCCGGAAGCAGGCTCTGAAGCCACGCTGGGCGAGACAGACCTGGTCAAGGTCGACCTCGGCCTCGAGACGAACGGTGCGCTCTCGGACACGGCGTACACCGTGGACCTGAGCGGCGAGAATGGCAAGCTCGTCACCGCATCGCAGGATGCGCTCCGCAAAGCCATAGACATGATAAGGCCAGGCGTCGCGGTCGGAGACGTAGGCGGCCTTATCGAGGAAACGATAAAGGGCTATGGTTTCAGGCCGATATCGAACCTCTCCGGCCACATGATAAAATCCAACGAGCTCCATGCAGGGGTGGAGATACCGAACGTGAAGACCAACGACGAATACCAGTTTGTCGAAGGAGACATATTCGCCGTGGAGCCGTTCGCCACCACAGGCAAGGGATATGTGGAGGATCTCGAGCAGGTGGAGATTTTTTCCATCTACGCGCCTTCGAAAATCAGGATGAGGCAGTCGAGGATGATAGTGGATTACGTGCTCAAGAACTACGGCCTGCTTCCGTTCGCAGAGCGCTGGGTGAGAAAGGAGTTCCCTTCGAAACTGCTTGTCAGCGCTGCTCTGCGCGAGCTCCTGCAGAACCATTTCATACGAGGCTATCCTGTCCTGCGGGAGGCTGGAAGAGGGCTTGTCTCGCAGGCAGAGCACACCATCCGCGTCACCAGCGATGGATGCGAAGTGCTTACGCTCTGAACACTTCACTCGCCATTATCAGTTCAGCTCTTTTTGGATGCCCTGGAGGGCAGGGTAGCATTCGACGAGCGAGACGAGCACGGCTTCTATCATGCCGTACAGATGATGGCCGCTTTCGCTGCTCATGGCCAGATCCCTCATGAGCGCGCTATACCGTGCCTGGCTTTCGCTTTCTCCTACTGCGCCGGATTTCAGCTCAAGATAGAGCTTGTTGGCCCTGTTGGCTGCACGAAGCAGGCTCAGGACACCGAGCACCTCCTGATCCTCGAATATCGTGAGGCTTGATATGGAAGGGTGCCGGCCCATGATGGTGAAACTGACGGCATCACCTCCATCGAACGACGAGAGGGAGGATAACTTTGTCCCGTCCCCTATTTCCACAGTGGAAAGATAGCTGCTGAAGCCGAGCCTGCGCATGATCGCAGAGGCGAGGATGCACAGCTCATCCATGGCGATTATGCTTATCGCGTCCCCTGTCTCGGCCCTGGAATGCCCGACCAGGACAGGCGGGCGCATCTGCTCCTCGGTCTGGTGGATATGCTGCGGCGCAAGACGGATGCCCAAAGGCCCCTTTTCCCCTTGGTTAAGCCCGGCGATCAGCATGAGCAGGCCGTCCTCCACGCGCCTTGGCCGGACGCGCATGGACAATCGATCGACGATATTGTCGATTTCGTGGTCCACACAGTACGGCGCCAAGGGGCTTGAATCCATGCGGCTGGCCTCGAGGCTGCGCTCGAGCTGCGGGTCGCGCAGGTTGAGGCGCAGGACAGGGCTGCCTATCCTGCCTTTCTGGGTAGACGGATTGAATGGGTAATGGTGTGGCATAACATATAATGTTGTGCAAAGCATTTTTAATCTCCACTGGTTAATAAACCGGCCATAATCAATCCTTCAAGGGCCCGTTTGGCAACCTGGATAACCGACAGGGCTTCGAATGCCCCTCCTAATCGCAGGAGTGACCCTGGGATACGGGTTCAAATCCCGTCGGGCCCGAATTATTTTTGCTAGTTTTTTCGCTAGCGCGAAAAAACCGCAAACTGCTATTTGTTTATACCGTCTGCTACCCTGTTTTGATACGGGATTCGGGCTGAATTGTTCGAGAGAACAATCTGAGACCCGACTTTTCTAACGTCGACGATGGGGTTCGGAAAGCATGATACAGGTCAGATAAAGCATATAGTTATAAACTTATACTAGTATAAACTTATATATGAATTCAAACTACGCGGTACAGATATTACAAGAGGAGGTTCTCCATTACCCCACCCTCAAGACAATTTTGCAGGTGGAAGACATTTTGATGAATGCTGAAAAGGCCATGTCCAAAGAAGCCCTGAAGCGGGCATTGGGCGGCAGGATAATGCACCCCACGCTTAATTTAATCCTTCATTATCTGGAGGACAGCGGAAAGATATACATGGGTGACAAGGGGATCGTCTGGATATACAATCCAAGCAAAAAACTCGGAGATGCAGTCCGGAAGGGTGTTGAACATTAGCAGGATTGTCAGGGTTATCTTTTCTGCGGAAGCTGAGCAGGAATACCAGAAGCTCGTGGATGCTGTGAAACAGGAATACGCGAAAGAGATCAAGAATTCTGAGAACCAGCAACTCCTCAGATCGATAGACGAAAAGATTGAGCGGTTGAAATACGCGCCGGATTCAGGCACACAGATCCCCAAGAGACAATTTCCTGTGAAATATCTTGCCGAATACGAGATAAACAACCTCTGGAAGATAAATCTCTTCAACTATTGGCGGCTCGTATATACGCTACGGGGAAATAAAATCGAGGTCCTGTGCATTGTCCTTGATTTAATCAACCATCCGGATTACGACAAGATATTCGGGTATAAGAAAAGATAGAAACACATCTTTGGGTCCGGAATCGTATCCTGGGTTGTTTTCGCTATTGTTGCCCGGCAACAATGGCAGTCGAGGTCGGATCGCCGACCTTGCCACGCTGATTCTCCCTTCGGGATTGCTAAAAACCGCTCTTGGCTCAACTGGCTTCAGGCAGGAGGGGTGTTGCTTATCCACATGCCGAGCAGCGTCTGGACCTTGCCCACGAACGCGCTTGAGGTCTGGTACATGTCAAACACGATATCTCTCGCGGCCAGCCTAATCTCGCCTTCAGGGCTTGTTTGAGCTTCAGGGACTATTGTTTCGGGATCTATACCGTGCGAGCGGATATATTCTACCGCACCCGCGAGATTGCGGAGAACTTCCGGGGGCGCACCGGCTGCGCGATGCGCTTCCAAATCCAGCTCCCTGATCGTCCCCTCGGTCAGCATGCTGAGCATGCCCAAGGTCTTCCCGATGAACGGGTTGGCTGATATGCCTGGAGTCTCCTTACCATCCCACAGCTTCACTGATTCGAAAAGCGAGCGGGCGATCTTGGCCAGATGATTGTTGATCGAGGGCTCCTCAGACCTGAGGCCTGGCTCGTCTGCAAGAGCAGCGATAAGCTGCCTTACCCGGTATTCAGCGCGCATCGCATGCACAACGCCCATCACAGCCTCGTCGCTGAGGATGTCGAAAGCGCCGGCATTCGGATGCGCTACCAGCACAGGATCGAATGTGGTGAGAGGGACGTCCTTCGTCATGCCTATAACGGCTAGCAATGGGGCGTTTAATTCCCCGCCATCCGGCCCAGGAACAACCGCAAGCGCAGGGTATGCCTGGTGTCCGAGCCTTCTTAGCGCAGCAACCGCGAGAAGATAATATTCCATCGGATGGATGATGCCGAATTCCGTGCCGCCATGTATGGGGTTTTCCCTGACCCTATGCTGCGAAAGGATCTCACCTGCGACCGGAAGCTCATCCGGAGGTACGAATCCTTCGAAAGACTCACTGTAGATAAAAGAATAACCGCTGGTGAAATGCCTTGGCACATTATGGGCATACATAACCATCGAGGCAAGCCCCTCAGGCATGTTGGCGCTCATCTCAAAGGCAGGCCTTGCCTCTATCACCCGGCCGATAAGTTTACGGGCATCCCTTGGATCGATGCCATCGAAGATTGTTTGCGCGAAGTGCGTGATGACGTCATCCTTATCTGCGTAAGGCCCGCTTTCAGAAGGAAGTGAATGCCTTTGAAGCTCTTCTATTACTGCAGGGATCTGTTTCCAGACAAAATCCCCTTCAACGCCTGCTGACTCACCGTTCGCAGCCGCAAGCCTGAGACCTCCGCGGGCGCCTGTCGGCCTCTTTCCGAAACCGCAGACAAAACCAGTCTGGTGTTCGCAATCGCTATCTTGAGCAGGAGCGGTATCGACCTCGCCAAGCTGGGGCGAATTGACAGAACACACCCTGCCCAACTTAATCCTCTGGACTGATCCTCTGAGTATCCTGTGCTCTCCACTCTTGAAGCCTGCCTCGAACGCCTCTTGCTCCCTGCGGTCAGCGGTATAAAGATTAGGAGCAGGACATTGTGGAACAGGAGCAGGATCTGCATGAGCCGGATGTTGAGCTGGCTCAGGCGCCATGGGTACCGGAGCTGGGAAAGGCGTTTGTGGTGGCCTCTGCGCTCCGCCGCCACCGCTTACTCTTGAAACAGTTCTGCGAACCATAGGGTAACACCATCAATAGCATAGTATATTATGTGTCAAAACATATAAAAATGTATATATATGGCTCGGCATGGCCATCGAGGGGAAGATAAGGAAAAACGGCATCTGCCGATACCTGATACGATAATTTTATATTAGAAAGCCCTTGAAACCCTAAAAGTCAGGATCGTGAGACTATGGACTTTGTCTTGAAAATTGCTGGCCAGGCCGGGGCAGGCGTCATGACCGTCGGCAGGGCCATGGTGAAATGCTTCACACGCGGCGGCTACCATGCCATTGGTTATCCTGAATACCCTTCGCTCATACGTGGCGGGCATAACACAGGGCAGGTCAGGATAAGCGACAAGCCGATAAACTCCCCTTTGCAGACCCAGAACCTCGTGATCGCGCTCAACAAGGACGCTGTGTTCTACCATATGGACACCATGGCGAGCGGAGGGCTTATCATATATGACGAGCTCGTGGACATAGGCAAGTTCAGGATCAGGGACGACGTCAGGATGGCTCCGCTTCCGCTCTCGAAACTCACCCAGGAGGTGGGCGGGACAGAGCAGATGAAGAACACTGTGGCGCTCGGGGCTGCCCTGGCTGCCGTCGACTACCCCTTCGAGATCCTCCAGGGCATCCTGAGGGACGAGTTCAAGAGGAAGGGCGAGGACGTGGTATCCAAGAACGTCGGGGCTGCCAAGGCGGGCTATGATTATGTCAAAGGCAAGGGAATCATGGCAGCGTCGATAAAGCCGCTTTCCGACAAGAGGAGCATCATACTGACAGGGAACGAGGCCATAGCGCTCGGAGCCATCCAGGGAGGGATGAAATTCTTCGCTGCTTATCCGATGACCCCGGCATCCTCGATACTGCACTACCTGATCGAGAACGAGCGGAAATTCGACCTCGTCGTGAAGCAGACCGAGGACGAGATAGCTGCCATCAACTACGCCATAGGCGCGTCATACGCCGGCGTGCGCTCGATGACAGGCACCTCAGGCGGAGGCTTCTCGCTGATGTGCGAGGCCCTGGGCATGGCTGCGATGTCCGAAACCCCGGTCGTAGTGGCGCTTGTCCAGCGCATAGGCCCGAGCACTGGTTTTCCGACGTGGACCGAGCAGGCTGACCTGCGCTTCGCGCTCCATGCATCCCAGGGCGAATTCCTCAGGGTGGTGCTCGCGCCTGGCGATGTCAGGGAATGCTTCTCCCTCACGGCAGAGGCCTTTAACCTCGCCGAGAGATACCAGATACCTGTCCTCGTGCTATCCGACAAGCATCTTTCCGAGACGCTCTTCTCCACGGAGAAGTTCGAGACGAGGAAGATGAGGATAGATCGCGGGAAGATAGCCAAGGACCTCCCCGAGCTCGCTCCGATGACGCGCTGGAAGAGGTATGAGCTGACAGCGGATCGCATCTCCCCGAGGGCGCTGCCCGGGACGCCGAGCGGCGTGCATGTCTGCTCGTCCTATGAGCACGACGAGACGGGATTCAGCAGCGAGAGCTTCCAGATGCGCGCGAAGCAGGTGGACAAGCGTGCGGGCAAGCTCGCTGCCCTCTTGGAGGACATACCGAAACCCGCGGTGTACGGAGATAAGAAGGCCGAAATCGCGATCATCGGCTGGGGCTCGGTCAAGCTCCCTGCGCTCGACGCGCTCCCGCTTCTCGAGAAGATGGGCATAAAGGCCAGGTTCGTCCACTTCAGCTACGTCTACCCGCTCGATCCGAAAGCAGTGAAAAGCGCGCTCCGGGGAGCGAAGACCACGGTGATCGTGGAGAACAATTCCACGGCGCAGTTCGAGGGCATGCTCAGGGAGTATGCAGGCAGGGAGGCGGACTTCACCATCCTGAAATACGATGGAAGGCCGTTTTTCCCCGAGCAGATCGCGGCAGAGATAAAAAAGCTCAGCGATGCTGGATTCAAAGGCCAGAAGACCATCCGGGTCGTGGAAACTGACGAGATGGAATACTACAACCCCCAAAAATACGGACTGTAACAGTATATGACATAGTGGATAGGTGATTACATTATCAATGTGGCTGATTACAACGTGAAAGAAAGGTCGCAATGGTGCCCTGGATGCGGCAATTTCGCGATAGCAGGCGCGATCCGCGGGGCGCTCGCAGAGCTCGGCATCGCTCCGCATCAGGCAGTCATATCCTCGGGGATAGGATGCTCGGGTAAGATGCCCCATTATGTCAACTGCTACGGGTTCGAAACCCTGCATGGCAGGACCCTTGCTGTCGCTTCGGGGATAAAGCTCGCGAACAACAGGCTCACGGTGGTCGCTGTCGGAGGCGACGGGGACGGATACGGCATCGGCTCGGCGCACTTCATACACATCATGAGGAGGAACTACGACCTGACATACATAGTCCATGACAACCAGATATACGGGCTCACCACAGGCCAGGCATCACCGACATCGCAGCTCGGGATGAAGACCAAGACCACCCCGTTCGGCGTGGTCGAGACGCCTTTCAACCCGATCGCGACCGCGATAACCGGCGGAGCGACGTTCGTGGCGCGCGCGTTCGCAGGCGACATGGCGCACCTCAAGGAGATGATGAAGCAGGCCATAGTGCACCGGGGCTTCGCGCTCGTGGACGTTTTCCAGCCATGCGTCACGTTCAACAAGCTCAACACATACGAGTTCTTCACCAAGCGCGTCTACAAGCTCGAGGACCAGAACCCGAAACACGAAACGGGAAACCGGACCCAGGCACTCGCCAAGGCGTTCGAGTCATTCGACACCGATTTCGAGAAGCTTCCCATCGGAGTGTTCTACAAGGTGGAGAAGCCGACATACGAGGACACCCTGCCGCAGATAAAGGACAAGGCGCTTGTCGAACACGAACTCAATAATATCGATGTCTCGCAGGCGTACGAGGATATGATGTAGGGATGGCGAAAAAATGGATGTCAGCGGGATAAAGGAGCGCTTCGCCAAGGCGCGCGAGGAAGCGATAGGTTCCGGCGCTGTGGACCAGAAGGCGCTCCATGAGCAGAAGGAGAACGACCGCAGGATCGCGGAGATACGGGGCCTGCTCCTCAACAGGACCGCGGAGCTCGAACACCAGTTGAATCTTTTCCTGTCATATTATTTCGCGAGGGAGGAGAAGCGCGCTATGGAATTCTACGACCAGGTGCTTGCCAAGGAATTCTTCACCCTGCACCAGAAGATAGCGCTCTTCGGGGAACTCAAATACCATAAGCAGGAGCGCTTCAAAGGAAGGTTCGGCGGACTCACAGGAAGATTGCACAGGGTGAAGGACATCCGCAATCTCATCGCCCATGGCCACAAGGCGAGCGCGAGCGAGCCGAAGGTCAGGATGCTCACCATGAAAGAGCCTGCGGTGCTGGATGAGAGGTTCATAGCTGACTTCAAGGACGCGTTCGAATCCTCGTTTTTCTCGCTGGTCGAGCTTAATGCTGAGATACGAAGTCAGTCGTCTTAGGTACCTTAGGCAGTTAGATTGATTCCATAAAGACGCTTATGATAATCCAGGAAGTTCGCCAGGAACTGCGCTGAATCCACGATGGCCCATGGTACCAGCACCCCGGCCTGATGGAAGCATTCCGCATCAGTGAGCTTGCCTGTCGTCTTCTGGGTATCGGCCGTGCCCTCGACATCCACGCTCCGGAAACACTGGGACCTGAACGCTATCTTGAGCGCGAATGCCCTGAGCCTGCTCTCGATATCCTCGTAGGTCCAGGAAGAGTCAGGCACTGGCGGTGCGAGCGGCTTGCTGTTCCATATCCTGATGTTCGGTTCGTCCGGAGAGCGCCGTATGTCCTGATAATCCGGATTTCCGCACCATACCTCGAGTGAATCGAGCTTGCCCAGGATGATTGTAGGGCCGTGGATGTCGTTGTGGACATGCGCAGGCACGTGGAGGTCCTGTATCAGATGGAGCGCATGGCCGAGCGCGCAGAACGCACGCGGCCTATCCTCCTTGGTGAGATATGAAGATGCGATGTTCCAATATAATTCGAGTCTGGTGAGAGCGCTCTGGAATCTCAGTCCGCCATCCAAAATCGAAAGACCGCCTTCCCCGCTTTGAACCAGGTCGATGAAGTGCGCGAAATAAGGGCGGTTGAGCGCATCGCTATCTCCGCCCCCGGTCAACCAGTTCCACAAGGAGCTGGCCCACTGGAATACCGTTCCCGTGACTCCGCTTGACGAATCCTTGCCAGCGACAAGGGCTGAGAAATCCGCCCGGGTCATGCCTGTGATCCTTCCGCGATCCCCATGACATATGCTTTCCATTTCCTCACCCGGTGAGAAGATGAAATCCTCGGCATTCGCACCAGAGACAAGATGGAGCAGGTACTGATCCAGGATCGGATATAACGTGGAGGTGAGTTTCACGGCCTCATAGGTCAGATACTCATGTGACGAGGTAAGAGGCTTGCGAAGCGCTGAGACAGCGACCTGCGCATCGCGGCATGAGACCTGGTTCTTGTCGCTGGGACTTTGCCCTGGAGGTAAAACCTCGAGGGCTTCCCACCTGGCGATCCTGCCTGCTGACGAACGTTGCGGCTGGAGCGGACCGGTATTGAACTTCATCACATGGGTATCGCATGGCGCAGGCTTTTCACGTGGCAGATATGCGCCGGGAACCCCTGCGAATGCAGGCTCGAATGCGAGGGGAAAATCGAACATGCCCCTTACAAACTCAGCCGCCCTCTCGAATCGCCGGGCGACCCCTTGCTTGAAACGTAAAGCACTCACACCTACCACCCGCTATATTATATATACAGAACACCTTTTAAAACAACAATAACTATCGCGATTCCTCACTATCAGGTTCTTGTGTGTTTTCGGACTCGGGTTCGAACGATTGCTCTTGTTTCATTTCGTTTAACCAGCGCGTATGGTCATCCAGCCCTGTTTTCCAGCGCACCGCCAAACCTTGCATCGCAGACCTGAGGTCAGTATCAGTCGCAGAACTAGCCGCTGCTTCCGCCATTTTAAGATTGAAATCGGGCGTTTCATACCAATATTGAACTTCGTCAAGCTTGGCTAGGAACCGCTGCCTGTCTTCTGATGAAAGCGATGCGAAGAAGGTCTCGAGAGGTTCTGTGTTCGGGTTATCTGATCTCAGTAGATTTTGGATGCAAAACTCCATAAGCATCGTTCGTTGGAATGCAGGCAAGCCCTCAAGAACAGATTGCCCAAGGATAGGATTCTCAGTTATCATCCTTGCCAAGGCGGCACGGGATTCGTTGAGGAAACGCATCGCAAATACGTTCTTTGCGATGCATTTGAGTGATGGGCCGGGACTCAGGAAACCCATCGTCGTTCGAATATACTTTTCGAAGTAGACATGCGCGAGAGAATTGACCTCGCCCTTTTCCTCCCACTCGACATTCAATGAATCCATATGATTTATAATCGTGACGAACCCTCTGGCATCACCATTCCTCTCAAGATTTGTCACCTGCGCGGTGAGGTTGGTGGGACAGCCCGACTGTGGGTCCTGGCAGAAAATCTTGGAGCTTTTTTCGTCTGATCTAATCATGAAGAACATGGTTGACAATTCACCCATAGAAAGGACGACGTTCCGGTTAGTCCTCAATATTTCGGCCAATTCGTTTTCACCGAGTATTTTGAAATCCGTTGGATCCCATTCTCTTTTTTCAATGGGGGTAGACGGGCAGTCAAGGCTTTCATAGGGCAAATCCTTCTCCATGCTGACCAAAGGCTCGAAAAGGGTCGGAAACGACGGTTTCTCTTGAGGAGGCAGCTGCAGGAGCGCATTGGATAGTCTGGGTTTGATAGGCATCACGACGATGCTTTCGCGTGGCATTGGGGTTTGGGAAGGCTGGTGCTTCTTTTCTGAGCAGTCCTTGAAGAAATAAACGGCAGCCGCGATGGCAAGAGCCGCTGCTGCTGCTTTCATAAATTTGTTGGACTTGCTTTCTTGCCGCGCCTGGATTGGCGGCTGTTTTGTTTTCATAAGTAGAATTATATGTAAAGATACATATAAATACGTATTGACGCCTGTGACCACCGGCTGCAGACAGACGGAATCAGACATTAAAAACCGGACCAGGCATATCCCTTATGTGGAACTCATCCCAAGGGCATACCAGCTCGCCATATACAATTCCATAAACCAGCATGGCAACACGCTAGTGGTACTGCCGACGGGATTGGGGAAAACCCTCATAGCGCTCATGCTGATAAAAGACAGGAAATCGCTCGGCAGGTCATTGATGCTCACGCCCACCAAGCCGCTGGCCAAGCAACACCACGAGACAATAACCAAGACCCTCGGCCTCGCCCCGGAAGACGTATCGCTTGTCAATGGGGAGATCGCTCCTGCTAAAAGGAAGCTGATGTACGCCGCTCCTGTCATTGTCAGCACGCCCCAGACGATAAAGAACGACCTCGAACACGGCCTGCTGGAACCGAGGTTCTCCCTCGTCATATTCGACGAATGCCACCGCTCGGTCGGGAATTACGCGTATACCTATGTGGCTGAGAAACTTTTCGGGAAAGACACGCTTTTCGTCGGACTTACAGCATCTCCCGGGGGACGCCGCGACCGCATAAAGGAGGTCATGGATGCGCTCCACATCTCGAACGTGGAGATACGCACCCATACCGATCCAGATGTCGAACCGTATGTCCAGAAGAGCACAGTGAGCTGGGTTCCCGTGGACCTCAGCCCGCATTTCCTCGAGATACGGAAGCATCTCGATTCCATCACCGGCAAATACGCGCAACGGCTCTCAGGCATGGGTTTCCCTCCGCCGCTCAAGCACAAGGGCAAATTCATGGCTTTGCGCCAGCGCATCCTCAACATCCCGCATAACATAAAGTACCCGGCGCTCGTGCAGTATTCAGTCCTGCTCCACACCCTGCACATGAGCGAGCTGCTCGAGACCCAGGGCATATACCCCATGCGGGCTTACCTGGACAAGCTCGGGGAGAAGGAGAGCAAGTCGGCGGCGTTGCTGCTGCGTGAGCCTGCACTCGCCAAGGTCCGTGAGCTGTGCCAGAAGGACGAGGACCATCCGAAGATGGGAGTGCTTGTCGAGATGGTGAAAAAATTATCCGGGAAAAAGATGATCGTCTTTGTCCAGTACCGCGCGCAGATAGCGAGGATCGAGACTGTTCTCAAGGAGAACGGCATAAGCGCCATGCAGTTCGTGGGCAAGAAAGATGGGATGACGAGGAAGATACAGGAGCGGACAGTGGCTGATTTCCGTGAGGGAAAGTTCGACGTGCTCGTGGCCTCGAGCATCGGCGAGGAGGGATTGGACATCCCTGCCGTGGACGCGGTGATATTCTACGAGCCTGTGCCAAGCGAGATACGGAGCATCCAGAGGCGCGGGCGCGCTGCGAGGCTGAAGGAAGGCCACATAATAGTGCTGATGACGCGGGGCACGCGCGATGAATACTATTACTACGCGGCTAACAACCGCGAGAAGAGGATGAAAGGCATACTCAAGGCTATGAGCAGGACCAAGGACATCGAGCGGGAAACGGACGGTAAATCTTCAAAACCCGCCCGCTTGTTCGGCGAACCGAACAAGGGGCAATCGGGTTCGTCGCAACGAACCCGGTGCGCAGAGAACCGGAGCTCTCTGCCGCCCCTTGTTGGCACAGCCAACAAGTGGGAAACCCAGAACCCAAAACCCGAAGAAACTGAGGATAGAGGTGCGGGGAAGATACCATCAAGACCTAAGTGTTCCCTGAAAAAGAATAGGATCGGGCAGACGAAGATGACGGACTTCTGAGTCAGGCCTTCCTGCCTATCCTCGCAGCGCTCGTCTCCAGGATGAAAGCGAGCTCCTCTTCAGTGAATCCGAAATGAGCCATCATCTCATCCGCATGCGCCGAGCCGTACGCCTTCAGGATCGGGACCTCGGAAAGCGCATCCCTGCGGTTCGAATGCACCTTGGCGCCTATCTTCAGACCGATGGATTTCAATATCGCCCTGCGCGCCACGCTCGCAGACATGCTCCGCAGGTATCCGGGGAACTGGTATTTGGTGAATTTCCTGTACGCTTTATCTTTAGCGAGCGCGACGCCTGCTGTGGAGAGGTCTATGGAATATTTCAGCAGCACCCACCTGCTCTGGTTTATCCTCCGGTCGAAGATGTCGGCCTTGGAGAGCGAGTCGTATGCCGCTGCCACTTCCGCCTTCTGCTCGTACTCATAGGGGATGTTCTCGTCCATCCAGAGCCTGACTATCTCGTAATCCACGTCACCTGACATCAGGTCCTTCACCGCTGCGTACGTCTCGGCTTTCATTATCCCGCGCACGAGCTGGAATATGTCTTTCTCGCGCATGCGCGAGGTGGAGCAGAGCGCCTGGAGGTCGTTGAGCGCAGCCCGCACGTCGCCGTCCGCGCCCTCGATTATCGAGGCGAGCTTCTCCTCCTTGATGTCGAGCTTCTCTGCTTTCGCGACGCGCTCCACCAGCTTCTTTATCGAGGCCTTGCTTATCTTCTTCATCTCGAGCGCTTCGCATTCCGCGCGGATTGCTGAGAGCTTCTTGTCCCAGATGTCTGTCGCTGTGACTATGATGGGCACAGCGCTCTCGCGCAGGAACCCGGCTATCGCCGCTCCGCCTCCGAAATCAGCCTTGCCTGCGAGCACGTCGGCATCGTCCACCAGGATGATCTTGCCGCGGCCGAAAAGGCTGCCTGCCATGGCCGAGCCCCCGAGCACGCGCTCCACGCGCTTCCTGTTCCTGATCTCGCTCGCGTTCATCTCCACGAGATCGAGGTCGTACTGCTCCTTGAGCGCGTATGCGAGCGAGGTTTTCCCGATGCCTGGAGGGCCCCACACCAGCAGGGGTTTGCGTTTCTTGCCTGAGAGCCACTGGAGCGCCCACTGCCGCACGTGCTCGATCTTGTCCTCGTTGCCGAGCAGCTCCTCGAGCTTTTTCGGGCAGTACTTGGCGGTGTAGAGCTGGTTCATAGCATGGATTATTCAGGCAGGTAATAAAATCCTGCTTCCGGCATTTCTTCTCGGTTCGGGTTCAGCGAAGCCGATACTTTCACGGTAAGGAAAATGCGGAAATGAACCCTGTATTTATTTATATATGAGAAATAAAGATTAGCAGGCATATAAGGTAATAAACGGGTTTCTTGGTATGGGACCATTCAAATACGAAAAAGGACTGAAAACAGCTATTCGGCAGTTCTGGAAAACACGCCAGTCTCAGGCACAGCAACAAGAACAACGCAATGTCAGCGATCAGGGAACGAGAGGGGCAGTCACTGGTGGAAAACAACTTGATGGCTTAGTCGGTCTCTTAAAGAAAATCGCCATTGATGCTGGCGTACCAGAGAGATGCGTCTACACGAAAGGAAACGTACTGCCGGGCTTTTTCAGACCAACTAAGGACTGGGATTTCATAATAATTTCCCCGAAAGGAAAATTAGTAGCTTGCTTGGAGTTTAAGTCTCAAGTTGGTTCATTTGGAAATAATTTCAACAATAGGAGTGAAGAGGCAATAGGTAGCGCAGTAGATATTTGGACGGCGTTTCGAGAAAAGGTGTTCCCAGGAGATTTGGCGCCTTGGCTGGGCTACCTGATGGTCGTTGAAAAATCGGTTAAATCAGCAAGGCCAGTAAGTGTAACTGAACCGCATTTCAAAGTCCTTAAAGAATTCGTAGATACTTCTTATCTGGACAGATACGGCATTTTATGCCGAAAACTAATCCTAGAGAGGTTATACACATCCGCAACGGTGATCTGGACTGAAGAGCCAAAGGGCGATATCGTAAAATATGGCTATATGAACGACGATTTATCCTTTGAAACTTTTGTTAATTCATTTGCCGGTTATCTGAGCGGCAGGGCAACTGAGTTCAGAGGTAAAAAATGATTTTCGGGATCAGATCAAATGGCAAAGAGCATGGCGTCGTAATGACAAGGATAGAGGTAGTTAGTTTCATGCTCGATATTTGCGGGTATGCCTCAGATAGGGACTTATCAGATATACGTGTTCTTGAACCAGCCGCCGGAGAGGGGGTTTTTGTCCTTGAATGCATAAGGAGACTTCACGAATCTTCGATTAAGTTCGGATTTGACTTTTCAAAGAGTCTTAAAAACTTAAAGGCAATTGAGATAGAGAAAGAAAGAGCGGAGCACTTGCAAAAGAATATCTCAAATGCGTTGGATGGATTCGGAATCAAAAAAGCGGCACAACGTGCAGCTCAGATTGTTGTCCACTCAGACTACTTATTATCTAATCTGGGGGTCTTTGATGTCATTGCCGGTAACCCACCGTATATAAGGAATGAAAAGATACCACTGGAGAAAAAGAGGGCGTATCAGAATAAGTTTCCAACATTTAAGCACCGGAGCGATATTTACATAGCCTTTTTTGAAAAATCATTGCGTTCTCTCACAACTCGCGGGCGACTTTGTTTTATCTGCTCGGACAGGTGGATGAAGAATACTTATGGTCTCGCACTAAGAAAATTGATTGCAAGCTCATTCGGCGTGCCGGTCATTGTTAATCTTAACAGGGCAGATGCGTTTGCAGAAAAAGTCTATGGGTACCCGTCTATTATCGAGATCACAAGTCGACCCGCAAACAGTACCTGCTATTTTGAAATCCGGGATTTGGACGAATTAAAACAGTTAAATGATACCCTAAAATCTGACCGACATATCGAAGGCCCGAGTCCTATAACAAAACGCATTCCGCAGTATGGGGAACCGTGGTTCTTCGATGATTCTGCAGACTTGGAAGTTAACCAATTCCCATTGATTGAACAGCAAGGATTCAGAATAGGGATTGGCGTGGCAACAGGCTCCGATGAGATTTTCATTGGACCGGTTGAACAGTTTAAGGTTGAGAAAGAGGTGTTGCTCCCGATTGTACTATCTCAAGACATTCGGGATGGAAAGATTAAATGGTCTGGAAACTACTTGATTAATCCTTTTGATAAGTCCACGGGAAAACAATTAGACCTTAATAGATACCCAAAACTGAAGGCATACTTATATGCTGCTAAGGCCAGACTCGAAAAAAGGCACGTTTCTAAGAAAAATCCTAGATTTTGGTATAGAACGATTGACAAAGTAATTCCTGAATTGAGGGATAAACCAAAATTGCTTCTCCCGGATATTAAGAAGAACCAGGTGATTGCATTAGAAGAAGGCAGGTACTACCCACACCATAATATTTACTATATCCACAATGAGACTACGGCGGATCTCAAATTGCTAGGAGCAATACTTATGTCAGATTTTGTGCTTAAGCAGATGCAGAACGTTAGCACATTGATGCATGGGGGTTTTGTCAGGTGGCAGAGTCAAAATCTCCGAAGAATACGGGTACCCGCCATATCACAGATACCTCAAGACATGCGAAAGCAGCTATTAGGGTATTTTGATACGAAAAACATCGAAGGGATAAACAACGTCGTCAGTTCATATGTCGCTGAACTCCAATCAAAGAACTCCATTGTTGGAACTATCGTGGCGCTTCCAGTTTCTGCCATGCAAACCAGAATTGATTCGTGGTGAGATACGTTAATATTTGAATCTGGAGGAGTTCTGACGATTTCCTTTCCCCTAGCATGGATGGAGCATCAAACTAGCATAATCAGCCTTTCCAGAATTCCTCCACGTGCTTCTCCGGCTCTGCCGTCACGACTACCTTCTCGTCCTTGTTCAGTATCCAGTTGTATTTGTTCCACCTGAACCTCTCGTCCATGTACACAACCGCCACGCGGTCCGTCTCCTTCCTGCGCGCCCTGCCCGCAGCCTGGAGCGCCTTTATCGTGCCTGGATATAAGTAGCCGTAATCCCAGCCCCTGTTGAACTTGGCGTCATAATAATCTATGAGCGCCTTCACTTCCAGCCCTATCTCCTCGAGCGCCACCCCGACCACCACGACGGTCTTTATCTCGCCATCAGGGTAATCCACGCCCTCTGACATCGAGCCTCCCTGGACTCCGCACAGCACGCCGCCTGACTTGAAATCTCGGATAAGAGCGCGCACGTCATGGGGCTTCATGCCAGGCTGCTGCACGTGCAGATTATCCGAGACCATGAGCTGGAGCACCTTTGCCATCACGCCATAAGACGGGAAGAAAACAGCAGTCCCACCCGGGGTCGCGGAAACGATCGCATCGATCTTCCTGGCCATCGCCGCATATCCTTCATGGTCCCTTTTCGCATACCTGGTGGTGAGCTCCTCTGTCACTATGTTCAGGGCATTGGAGGGGTCGAACGGGGATGGGTATGTTTTCATGATCGCGCGCTCCTTGTCCAGGCCCAGGACGTCGCGGTGCATCTCCATGGGAGCGAGCGTTCCGCTCATCAGGATGCTTGAATGGCAATGGTTGAGGATGCTGGTGGCCGGGGAGGGGTCGAGCAGTTTTTTCAGGAGGAAGAATCCGCTCTCCCGCTTCCTCAGGATGCGCACGCACCTGGCATCGTCATCAGACCAGTATGATATGAATGACGCGAGCCTCAGGCACGCGCTCCGCTTTTCTGTGCGGTCCACGAAATCAGTGCCCGCGGCTTCGAGCTTCTCCGCTGCTTCTTCGGCCGTGAGCCCGAACCTGGAGAAGAATGCCTGGAAATCCGCTGCGCTTACCAAACGCTCGTCCTTGTTTCCGTCCTTGTTAGCGCTCCACCGCTCATCGGCATCCGGCCGCTTCGTCTTCATGATGCTCTCTGCCCAGGACTCGAACTCATCGTCCATCGGCCCTGCATCCAGCCCGAGGAAGCGCATCTCCCGTACCATCCTGCGGAAGGTGTTGGTGCCTATGCCCATGGAAAGGCTGCTGCGTATGCGGCCCGAGAGGTTGTGCGCCTCGTCTATTATGACTATGGAATCCTCGAGCCGCTTCTTCACCTTGGAGAGGAAGATGTCGCGGATATGCGGAAGCATGAAATGGTAATAGTCGGCGATTATGACGTTCGAGCGCTCCCCGAGCTTCAGCAGCCACTCGTAAGGGCAGGCGCGCATCCGGCTCGCGAGCGCGATGAGCTCGTGGTGCGCCTTCCCTGTCCCGTACCCTTCCAGCATCTGCTTGAAGCGCTCCTCTGCCTTCGCTTCCCCGAGCCGTCCGTAGCCCCGCGCATTGACATAGAAAAGGCATTGGCGGTCTTTCCTTTTGCGCGCGCACGAGCGCTGGAAACCGTCGTTGTCGAGCTCTTTCAGCGTGTCGTCTATACAACAGTGCGAGCGGCCGACGATGTCCACTGCGCGGACATCGAGGCTGTGCTTCTTGGCGATGCCGTTCACGACATCCATGGCGATCCTGTGCTGCGATATCTTCGGGGTGAGGAAAAAGACCGAGAGGTCGTTCTCGAGCGCGTAGGAAAGCGAGGCTGAGAGCGCGGCATCGGTTTTTCCGAGCCCTGTGGGAGCGTTCGCCATGAATATTTTCCTCTCCCCGAGCGCCGCGTGCATGTCCTCCATGAGCTCCTTCTGGAAAGGGCGGATGCGCTCGTGGCGGAAAAGAATGGGCATGATGGATTATCCGCTCCCAATCAATATAATGCTATGATGCTAGCGCGTTCTGTGTCCAAGGTTTATGGTTTTGGGTTTAGGGTTTTGCGTTCTGATCTTTGGGTTTTGCGGGTTTCGAGTTTTTGTTCACCCGCGCGGGCCTGAGGCCCGCGGTGAACCTGGTCTGGATTTCGTCGGTTCAAAACTCGAAACCCGGAACCCGCAGAACCCGAAACTGGAAACCGGCAGAGGTCGCTTCTGGATCCACTGTAATTATTCCAAAGCAGCCTTGTATATCCCGAGGAGCTTGGCATTCCTGCTCTCCACGCTCAATCTCCCCTGCGAAACATCGCGGAAACCATTATCCCCGAGCGAGCGGACCAGCTTCCTGTCCGAGTACAATCTTTCCAGGGCTTCGAGCAGCGACTTCTCCAATTCCACATCCACCTCGTTCTTCTCGAACGGGATGTAATCGCTCCCGAGCGGAAGTCCGCCATAGGGACCGGATTTGCGGAACGCATCGAATGCGCACACGATCCCGTTCCGCGGATCCACGACCTCGCGGTTCGCGAACGAATCCGTGGTCACGACCGGCACGTGGTAGCGCATGGCCTCGAGGAATGCGAGCCCGGGGGTGGTGTAGCATGGGTAGAACAATGCGTCAGAGGTGCGCATCACCCTCTCCAACCCGCTTTTCGGGAGGATGCCGGGCAGGTCTATCGGAAGCCCTTTCGTCCGCCACATCCCGGCTTTCGGGATATCCCCTGTCATCACCAGGCGCACGTCCTTCTTCCCTTTGCAGAATTCCCGGAAGACCCGGAGCGTGCGCACCCCGCCCCTATAATAGAAGTTCCAGTCACCGCTGAAATTGCTGGTGCCCAGGAAAACCAGGTTGAAGCCATAGTGGGATATGGGCGCATGATCTTTGGGGATACGCATGGAAAGAGGGACCACCTCCATCTTCTCCTCGAGGCCTGGATAGCCGAAAGCATCGAGCACGTTCTGCCTGCCTTTCTCGTTCCATGCTATCACCGCCTTGCAGGTTTCCTGCCCAAGCATCCGCTGTATGAGAGGACGGTGGCGGTCGTACACCTCTTTCCCTGCTTCGGTCCACTTGGCATCGACTGGAAGGAGCGACCATGCGAACTCCAGATCGCATACGAACCTCGCTTTCGAGAAATCGATGTGGCCGCAGAAAAAGACCATATCGCTTTCCGGGGCTTTCAATGCCGCGGCCCGCGACAGGACCCTGGTGAAGGAACCGCCAAGGAGGATGTTCGCACGCTGGTAGATGGAACGCGCGAAACCCGGGACGCGTTTCGCATCTAAGCCGTGCGTCAGGTATTCCACCCCGTGGGGCGGGCATTGCAGCAACTCTTCATAGAGCGAATGGTAGGCATCGAACGATCCGGAATCCGCATACACCTTCATAGCTTATCACCGGTTGGTTCGATCCGATTTTCAGCTTCTATCTTCAGTTTCCATCTTGAGCTTCATCGTGACAATCAGCCACGTTCTCCAGATACCATCTTATCGTCTTCCTGAGCCCTTGGTCGAAATCAGTGCTGGCAGAGAAACCGAACTCCTTGGCCCTGGAGACGTCGAGCATCCTTCTGGGCTGACCATTGGGCTTCGATGTGTCCCATATGATTTTTCCCTCGTATCCCAGCTCCGATGATATCTTGGCAGCGAGTTCCCTGATGCTGATCTCCTTCCCTGAACCGAGATTGACCGGGTCGGAGCTATCGTATCTCTCGGTCGCGAGCGCGATGCCCAAGGCGCAGTCTTCGACATAAAGGAACTCCCGTGTGGGAGAACCGTCGCCCCATAGCGTGACAGATGGCAGGCCCTGCGACTTCGCAGAATGGAATTTCCGTATCATGGCAGGGATGACGTGCGATCTCCTGGGATCGAAATTGTCGCGCGGCCCGAACAGATTCACCGGAAGCAGGAAGATGGAGTTGAAACCATACTGCTCGCGGTATGCCTTGGATTGGACGAGCATCATCTTTTTCGCGAGCCCGTAGGGCGCGTTGGTCTCCTCAGGGTAGCCATTCCAGATATCCTCTTCCCGGAATGGCACGGGAGCGAATTTGGGGTATGCGCATATGGTCCCTATGGCGACGAACTTCCTGACTCCGGCGAGGCGGGCCTGCTCCATGAGCTGGATGCCCATCATCGCGTTCTTGTAGAAGAAGGAGCCTGGATTCTGCATGTTCGCTCCTATGCCGCCGACCATCCCCGCCGCATGTATTACCATAGAGGGGCTGCAGTCGCGCAGGAGGCGCACTATGGCTTCCTTCTCCACGAGGTCGTAGTCGCGGCTCCGCGGGATAGCGATGTCCCGCACCCCCATCGAGCGCAGGCGCTCGACCAGATGCGAACCGAGGAATCCTGCCCCTCCGGTGACGAGGATACGTTCATCCTGGAGCGAAAGCATATCGTATTACCCAGTTCCCATTTCACCAACGGGATTTAATTGGGTTTTCTGGAAGTAGTGATGGATGAAGTTCCTCTACAACGCGCCCGCGATAGTGCATCATGGTGCGCTTATCGTCGGCGACACGCATTTCGGGATCGAGACGAAGATGCGCAGGCGGGGGATTTTCGACGAACAGTTCAGCATGCGGCTTTTCCAGCGCCTGCGCGAGCTGATCGCAGAGCATAAGGCGGAAAAACTCATACTTCTGGGAGACGTGAAGGAAGACATAACCTCGCTGGATGCGCGGACCGAGGACATACTCGCGAAGCTCTCCATGCTCTGCGAGGTGATCATAGTGAAGGGGAACCATGATGGCGGCATCGAGAGGTGCGCGAACGCGAGGGTGGTGGGGCCTGAAGGTTTCGTCTACAAAAAACTCGGCCTCATCCACGGACACTCCTGGCCTGCGGACGGACTCCTCGCATGCGACTATATAGTGAGCGGCCACCAGCACCCGATGATAAGCATCACTGATGCATTCGGAAGATCGCACCGCGAGCCTGCGTGGATCGTAGCCCCGGCGAACAAAAAAACATTGGAAAAAAAATACAAGGACGCGAACCAGGAGATAAAACTCATCCTGATGCCAGCGTTCAATCCGATGGTAGGTTCGACCATAATTTACGACGAAAAAGAGCATCTCGGGCCACTCCTTAACAATAAACTATTTAAACTGGATGACGCATTAGTATTCCGTCTGAACGGCACTCGTTTAGGAAAGCTCGATAAACTGATCTGAGGCGACCATATGGGCGGAAGTAGACGTGGAAGGGATAGGCTCGAAACATGCGCTTCGTGCGGCAGGGCCGTCCCCCGCAACAAAGCGGTTGAGTATAGCACAAGGACGCATTTTACTACTGACCTGAAAGAAGATAATGTCACTTATACCGGTTTCAGCGATGCGTACTATTGCATAAGCTGCGCCAAGCACAGGAAAATCTTCGAAAAGAAGAAACAGCAGGCGCAGAGGCTGAAGGAAAAGAGGGGACTCTATGGATGAGGTATCCTTCGACGGGAAAAAATACATCGCGTTGAAACAGGATATCGGAAACCTTCCCCTTATTGTCGTAAGAGCCAGGAAAGGGTATGTCGCCTGCAGCTACATAGACAAGGCGACTGCCGAGAAGGTGGGCGACATAGCCGCTTTCGTATCCGGGGTCAAATGCCTGGACGACCTCAAGAAGGCCAAGATCCGCGAGACGACCACCTGGGCCGAGGACCTGGGGATACGCGAAGGCATGAGCGTGAAGAAAGCGCTCGAGATCATGGATATGGAGATTGAATAGTCTAATTGAAAGGACCGGTGTTCCAGGTTTAGGGTTCCGGGTCCTTGCATTGTAAATTTAATAATTTACAACAACAGGATTGCAAAGCAATCCTGTGCACCGAAATTGCATTGCAATTTCGATTGTGGCGCACAAATTTTTGCGAAAATTTGTGCTGAAGTCCGACAGGACTTTGGGAACTTGGGGCAGCGACCCCATGGTTTTGAGTTCTGCATTTCATAGATTCAAAACTCGGAACACGAAACTGGAAACCAACCGAAACGCGAAACCAGCAGAACTCGCAAACCTTTCCAGCTCAGCGCCGAATCGCCGCTGCGCCAACGAACAATGGCAGGATGAACACCATCATGCAGATGTTCGAGTTGTTGGGATCCTTGTAATATGATTCGGGCTTGAGCCTGGAGCGCTCATAAGCGACCTCTTTGCAGGTCTCATAGCTGACGCTTGAGCCGTAGAGGCCGGATGCGAGGCTGTTGGGGTCGGATATCCGATCGCATATGCTGGTATCCGCAAGGATCTTGGCGACTTCGGCGAAGCATGAATTCGAGACCAGTTGCGCCTTCTCCATGGCATCGCGCGCCCCGTCTTGCCCCACATACTTGGAGCCGAAATCGTCCCAGATGGTGCGGCAGACCCCCAGTGCCGTGTCTTTGTCTCCTGCGAAGGCTAATGTGATCGCGGCCGAGCGGTAGCATGCCATCTTCTGGGAGTCGCTGACCACGCTCTTGTCCTGGTCGCAGCTCTCCATAGTGCGGAGTCCGAGCGCTCCGACGAGGAGGAAAAGGAGTAGCGCCGCAAGCAGCAATGAGACGCGGCCCACATTCATCCCCGCTTGCTTTCTTCGGCATACGGCAGGAGGAGCTTCTTGGCTTTTATCAGGACGTCGCGTATCTCCTTCTCGTTCTTGGCTCCGGCGCAGATGACCTTGCCGTTCTTGAAGAGCAGGAGGCTGGCTTTAGGTTCCTTGAATTTCAGTATCGCGCCCGGGAACTGCTCGGGCTCGTATTCCACGTCCTTCACCTTGGACGCGATCTTGTACAGATCGAGCTCGAGGTGGAGGTTCGCCGAGGCCACTATGTTGGTTATGTCTATCTTGGGCTTCTTGGTCTTGGTGATCCTCTTGGCATAAGGCGTGAGCATCTTTATGGTCTTCTGGATAGTCTTCTCTATCATGTCGCGTCTCTTGCATCCGACGCAGACCACCTTGCCGTTCTTGAAGAGCAGGAGGCTGGCCTTGGGGTCCTTGAATTTCAGTATCGCGCCCGGGAACTGCTCGGGCTCGTACTCTATCTCAGGTATCTTGCTGGCCAGGGAGTAGAGATCGAGCTCCAGCCCCAGCGACGCGGACGCTACCATGTTTGTGATCACGAAATCAGGTTGTTTTGCCAATGTATCACCAGATGATTGCCGAGAAGCAACACAACATTTATAAAGGAAGCAAGTCTTTAAAAAGACTTTCCCCCATTCATCCCATAAACTAATTGCTGTGATTCAAATGGTCAAACGCTCAAAGGGTGCATTCAACGGCAGGACGAGGAAGCTCAAGGGCAAGGGCCATGTCACCGTAGCGCAGATAGTGCGCACCTTCAACGTCGGTGACTATGTGGTCGTGAGCCCGAGGGCCAGGTGGGAGGGGCTGCCGCACCTGCGGTATTCCGGCAGGCAGGGAAGGATAATCGAGAAACGCGGCACATGCTATATCGTCGAAGTGAAGGATTACTCGCAGAAGAAGAGGATCGTGGTGGGGCCGGTGCATCTCAAGATGGCCTCGTCCGCGTGAAGAGGGTGTTCCTATGGAAATAAAGGGTTCTGTCCCGGTGACTATCTCAGAGGCGAAAGACATGCTGGCGAAGCGCAAGGGCGAACAGGCCGAACTCGGCTACGAGCAGAACCAGGCCCTGGAACACGCCGAAAGATTCGCCAAGCTTGATGCCGACAAGGCCAGGAAACTGGTCGATAAGCTCTCCAAGGGCGGTTTGAGCCCTGAGATGGCGGTCAAGGTCGTGGACGTGCGGCCCACGACGCTCGCGAGCCTCAAGGCGATAGTATCTAAAGACAAGATCGAGCTCAGTGACGAGGATGCGGAAAGGATCCTCAAGGAGCTCGCTTAAGGAGGGGTTCACATGGAGGACTATGCCTGGGTGATAGAGTACCTGCCATCCGGCCACGCGGAAGCCCTGAGAAGGGAACCCATGGTGCAGCTGATGGGGACGCGGTTCTTCACCCTGCTCGAGGCGAGCGTATTGCCCAATGCCACGATAGTCGTGGGACAGAAGGTCTATGTCGGCAAGGAAGGCAGGCAGGAAGTATCCCACATCAAGGGCAGGATAAAATACGAAGAGCTCACGAATGGCGCGAAGGAGTTCCTGCCTGCGATCGTGAAGAAAGCCGTCTCCGAGCGCGAGGCGGATTTCGTCGCTTTCATCAACAACGCCAGGCCGATCTCCATCCGCGTGCACACGCTCGATCTGCTTCCAGGCATAGGGAAGAAGAACATGGAGGCCATACTCAAGGAACGCGATGCCAAGCACTTTGAATCCTTCTCAGACATACACAAACGCGTGCCGACGCTTCCGGATCCTGGCATCGTGTTCGTCCACCGCATAATGAGCGAGCTGGAAGGCAAGGAGAAGTACTACCTTTTCACGAAACCTCCGTTCCAGCCTTATGGCAGCGGAGGATACGGAACCAGGTAAATTCTTTATCCTTATTTTATTATTTGAGTTTCTCGATCTTATCCAGGCAAAGGTCCAGATTCTTCATCTCGAAATTGCCCATGTGCGCCATGCGCAGGCCGTTGTCCTTGAATCTGCCCCTCGCACCTACTATCTTTATGCCCTCTGCCGCAAGGCCGGACTTTATCTTTTTAGCCTGCTCTGCGTCCTTGCATACGAAACCAGTGACAGTATTCGACTCGAATCCCTTCTCCGCGATTATCTGGAACCCCATTTCGGTGAGACGCGCCCGGACATGCGCTCCAGCATCTGCATGGCGCTTCACCGTGGCGCCCAATCCGCCCCTCTGGTCAAGGACGTCGAACGCCTTCTGGAGCGCCCAGAAAAGCGAGATGGCAGGCGTGTTAGGGGTCTGCTGGTCCTGCTCGTAGCGCTTCTTGTGGCGCCTGAGATCGCAGTAGTAGCTCGGGATGTACGAACGTTTTGTGTAGATATCCACCGCTTCTTTGCTGAGGCCGATGAGGGCCATGCCAGGCGGAGCTCCGATGCCTTTCTGGCTGCCGGTGACGAACGCATCCGCATGGAATTCCGGCATGTTGAACTCGGTTCCTGGCCAGGCAGACATCCCGTCGACTATCGTGAGCATGCCCTTGGATTTCGCGTATCTGCATATCTCCTTTACGCGGTTCCTGACGCCCACGCTGGTCTCGTTGTACACTATCGCGAGCGCCCTCGCGCCGCTCGCATCGATATGCGCTTTCGCCCGTTCTAGATCCCAGCCCTTGCCGTCCTCCATCCTCTGGATGATGGCCTTGGCGTAGACTGCGACTGTCGTCGCCTGGTGGTCGCCGAACTCGCCGTTCGGAAGGCAGAGCACCTTGTCGTCCTTCTCGCACAGGTTGAGGATGAGCGTCTCGAGCCCGAGCGCGCCCGAGCCTGTCAGGACATAGGCCTCTTCAGCCCCGAGATACCCGCGTAGGCGCGTTACCAGGTCTGCGTAGAGCTTGCTGAATTCCCCGCTCCTGTGCGTTATCATCTCCTTGCACTGCGCTTTCGAGATCTCCTCCAAAACCGGAACCGGACCCGGAGCTAGAAGTATGCTCATATGGACTCACCATCAAACAGGAATATACTGGATTGGACGAAAAGTGATAAAAAGAAGCGCGGGACCCGGAACTGAAAACCCATTTAATCGTGAACCGCCACAATATAAAAAACCTATCCTAAAATTGAATAACGTGATTGGATGGGCAGCATGAAAGAGAAACCTGCTGGAGTGGCATTTGCAACAGCGGCTGGCAGGGACAGACGCACCGGGAAGGTGGAGATAGCGCCTGCATTGCTTGCAGCCCATTTGATAGACGGGTTGAAAGCATACGTCGCAGAACACAACCTCGTCGGAGGCACGAAAAAGGCGAGGGATCAGGTCAGAGGGGAGCTGCAGCACCGGGCGGTTGACCTGCTTGACATTTCTGATGATGCCAGGGAACAGCTCGATGGCCTGCTTACCATAAGGGCACTCATAAGAGACAACAATGAAAGAGCCGCACGTATAGGCAAGGTCAATTCCAAAGAGATGCTTGAGATAGCGGGGAATCTCAAGGAACGGCTGGAACGCCATGGCTGCGGAATCGCCGGGCCGGATGCGGAATCTGACCTGAGGATGATTTTGAGAGAATTGGATGGCGAGATAGCACGGATAGAACAGGTGCAAGAGAGGATTGTACCGATAGTCCGTATAGTGCTGACTGCTGAAGAAAATGGGCTGCGGAGGACAATCATCCAAACAGCGCTTATAATCAATGGCATGCTGCTCCAGCAGTATGCCGGAGGCGAGCTTACGAGATTCAATACTATTGTCTCGCAAGTCATGGCCCAATACGTCAATCCGACATTCCCGGAGTCGGCGAGAGATCTCCTTGAAGGCGTGTGAATATCATTTTTTAAAAAACATTTGGACCATATCATTGCACAGGTGACTGACCGGATGGAAGGGAAAAAAGAGGGGAAAAGCGCGACCGTGATCGTGTACAGCACGAACACATGCCCGTACTGCACGCGCGCCAAGGGCTATCTTAAGGCTAAAGGCGTGAAATACCAGGAGCACGACGTCTCCGCAGACAAGCAGAAGGCCGCGGAAATGATAAGGAAGAGCGGCCAGAATGGCGTGCCGGTGCTCGATATAAACGGCACGATAATCGTCGGCTTCGACGAGGCTGCCATAGACGAGGCGCTGTTAGGGAAGCATATCAGTGCCTCTGACAAGAAGGGCAACATCCTGTTCGATTTCTTCAGTAGATAAGCGCTCATGCGAACAGTGCTGCGACGTCCGAATCCATGCTTAGGACCTGGTACTGGACTGTGGACCAGAAACTATGCGCGAGTGCGAAAAGCGACGCCTCGCCCTCACCAAGCCGCATGTTGCCGTTCGAGGAGTTTCTCCTCATAAGTTTCACGGCAGCCGTTCTGATGCCAGGGCTGACGTCCACATCCTCGACCCTGATTTCGCCGGAGTATATCATCGAGCGGATTTCGCACATCTGCCTTGGAGTAAGGACGATAGAACCGTCATTTTCCCTTCTCCGGGATGATGCTATATTTTCGAGCTCATCGACAACCTGCCTTGTGGTTAGAATCTCACTGCCTCCCTGCCTCAGCCTGGACAGGGTTTCCTGAAGAGGATAACCTGAGGACATCAGCGAAATCAGGTAGCAGGTATCGAGTAGGACGTATGTGGGTTTTTCGAGGCGATCCACAAGAGGGGTAGCCCTGAACGGCGCTACGGATTGCTCGGCCCCCATGCTGGAATGCAGCTGTTTCATGTTATATTATATGAACAATCATGTATTTAATAGTGTCGTTTTTGACCTTTTTTAACAACATTTAAAAACTGTACCTGAGAATAAGCAGTCATGCGGGATTTTGCCTATCCAAAGCCATTACGGTTTCCGAACCATGCCCTTCCGAACAAGACGGCAATGACGCAGAAGGATGCGGCACATCTGCTTTCTGGCAGGCTTATTGTAGAGGAAAAGATGGATGGCAGGCAGACCAGCATCGGAGTCGACCGCTTCATAATATGCGCAGAGGACCTCCGCCGGGTTCACACCATAAGATATAAGGTCCCGGCAAGGTATGCGGCATTTGATGTTTATGACACGAGAAGCGGCCAATTCCTGGATCCGACTGAGAAAAAAAGGGTCATAGTGTTTTATTCAAAGAGAAGCGATTTTCTTCCGAAAAGCCATTCCAGCGGAATTTTTCAGGTCATGGAAATCGAGCGGGGGATATTTTCCCTGGACGAACTTGAAGAATTGATTGACAGGGAATCAAAGTATTCCATCGTGGGCCGCATGGAGGGAATCGTTGTCAAGCCCGCAAGAATCCTTTTTTATGATGAGCACCTGACCGGCAAGATAATCCGGCCTGAATTCGAAGAAGGTATCGGGGACCACTATCTCCGGAGACCGGCTAAGCTGAACCAGATCAATCCGCGGTTCAGTAAATCACAATGACCGGCTCGTAGTATTTCCTCACGTTCCCGCTGTACACGCGGTTCCTGAGCATCCGCTGCAGCTCCGCCGTCGCCTCGTCTTTCGAGCGGCTGAGCCAGCCGAGCTTCATGTTCAGCCTGATTATGCGGCCCGGGACTAGGTGCCGTGTGGACTTGGGCGGGAACGGGGCGTGCGCCTGCGCGGTCTTCATTATCTCGTCCTTGCTGTAGGAGCGCCGGTAAAGCACTGACTTGCCTGCCTTGACATGCTTCTCGAACTCCTCCACCGGGATGTAATCCACGGCGCGTTTCTCCAGCAACGAGAAGATGTAGTTCTGCTCCTCGACCATCTCGAGGAGCTTGTATGAGCCTGGGTTGAGGAGATGGCATCCGTTGTCCCTGGAAACGACCATGAACGGCGCCTTGAGGTCTTCGATGGCTTTCTTGCCAGCCTCATAATCCACTTTCTCGTGCTTTATGGAATCGAGATTGAATACCTCGGCAGGCTTGAGGCTCATCGATGGATACCAGGTGCCGACGGATATCTCGTCGCTCATGTAATCGACCACCTGGCAGACAGCATGGGGGCATTCGATTATCTCAAGCACCTTCAGGCGGTGGTTGCCGTCGAGCACAAGGCCGGTCTTGTTGTCCACGATAAGGGGGTCGACGAGGTGGCCGATGTTGAGCATGGCCTCCTTGAGGCGCTTCAGGTTCGCGGAGATGATCTGCTCATGGGAAAGGAGTGATTTGACATCCCTGACTTCGAGGCTTTTTAGCAATTCGTCTGCCAGCTCCGCCATAACCTTAGCGTAGTCAGTGGAATTGATTTAAATTCTATCGGAGGGGGGTGCGACGGATGACGAATGCGAAGTCATAAAAATTAAGTGCGACCGCCGGGAATCGAACCCGGTCCGCGAGATTGGCAACCTCGAATCATACCGATAGACTACGGTCGCAGGAAATTAGCAGAATGGAGATGTACCCAAAACAATTAAAATCATCATCATCCGTCGCGCCCTCGCGGCCATGCCGCTTTGAGGAACGGCAGGGTGAGCGTGGAGATCAGGAAACCCAAAGCCGGAACGAGAGCGGCGAGGTACGGGTTCTGGGCATTGATTGTAAGGAGGAATATCGCTGAAAGAACATATGTACCGGCAGCGATTATCGCCCTTCTGGCGAAACTGGTCTCCCATGCCTTGTCTGCTTCCACGCGGGCGTTCCTTTCCTTGATGCTTTTTATCTCTGCTTCGACATCCATGATGATGATACGCAGCAAAGGCATAAAAGCGGAAATGAACCCCCATAATCTATTTATATTCAGAAACAGACGTTGATATATCGGAGAGGATAATCGCATGGGTATCGGGAAAGGCGCATATCTCGCGAAAATAACTTCAGGAGTGCAGAAATGGCGCTCTGTTGAGGTTGGTGAAAAACTCGATGGCTCCAGTCCGCCCAGCGTTTTTATCGGCAAATACGGCTATCCGAAAGTGACGATAGGCCCCATGATCGCTCCATACGAGGGGAACACGGCCATCCTGGACACGCCCGAGGTCTGGATACCATCCAAGCAGACGCAGGATGACATCATACGATTCAGGCTCGATCTCGTACGGGGCAAGGCAGAGGTCGGCATCAAGGACCTGGACAACAAGCTCGTCCTGAAGCTGCAGGAGATATCCATGGCGGACGACTCGGTCGAGAGCGAGGCGAGCTTCAAGCACAAGCCGCGCGGGTTCTCGTTCAACGAGGAGCATTCGCCCTTCGGCCCGAGCGCCAGCATGGATTCATTCGACATCGGGAACGTGAGGTGGGAGCAGCATCTCCAGAAGGCGTATTATGACACCGACCTGCGGGCCGCGGAAGCCATCGCGAGCCTGTACAAGGATGGCGTGCTTTTTTCGCAGATGCAGAAAGCGCTCTCGACAGGAGGTTTGGGCATCGGGAAGAACAGGAAGCTCGTCCCCACGCGATGGTCCATCACCGCGGCGGACAGCATGCTCGCCGACTTCCTCTACGACAAGGTGAGGTATTACGACGTGCTCCACACCAACCAGGTGTACGAGTTCTCGAGCCTGAACAATTATTACGCTGTCATACTCACGCCGACGCCGTGGCAGTACGAATGGATCGAGGCGTTCATACATATAATGGGGAAGGAGGAGATGATATTCGCCGATCACGAGTACCTGAGGCCGAAATCCGAGTACTCGAGCGTGGGCGGCTGCTATTACAGCTGCAAGTTCGGGGTGCTCGAGGCGCTCGAGAGGATGAAGAGGCAGGCCGGGGCGATAGTGCTGCGGGAGGCGTATGAAGGATACGTTCCGCTCGGCGTGTTCAATGTGCGCGAGAACGTGCGCAACGCGTTGAAGCAGAAGCCCAGGGAATTCGATTCCTTCAGGGCAGCGCTCGGCCATGTGTCCTCGAGGCTCAGGCTGCCGGTGTCGAGGTTCATAGAGCAGGGCGCGCTGCTGCGGGAGATGCTGGTCAGCAGGCAGACGACATTGGTTTGAACATCGATGCATTGAAGTGATCATTGGCAGGATTGGTGTGATGGATGGAAGAACTCGAGCGCAGGCTGGAGAGGTTCGGGATACTGCCAGGCCTCGGGCGGGTGGAGAGGATATGCAAGCTCCTCGGCAGTCCGCAGGACAGGATGAAGGTCATCCTGGTCACAGGCACGAACGGCAAGGGCAGCGTCACCGCGTATCTCGCGTCCATGCTCAGCTGCGCAGGCCACAGGACAGGCTCGTATTTCTCGCCCCACATCCTAAGGTACAACGAGAGGTTGAAGATAGACGGCAAGGAGATAACAGATGAGGAGTTCAGGCCCTATGAGCGCGAGGTCCTCCAGCTGCATGACAAGGGCCAGGAGATGACGGTGTTCGAGGCGCTCACAGCCATAGCGTACAGGTATTTCGCCGACAAGGGATGCGAATACGCTGTCGTGGAGATAGGGCTTGGCGGGAGATACGACGCCACGAACGTGGCGAAGGAGCGCGCTGCCATAATAACTAATGTCGAGCTCGAGCACACTGAATACCTGGGCAAGACCATAAGCGAGATCGCATGGGACAAGTCCCACATAATAAAGAACAAAGACGGGATCGCGGTGACAGGATGCAGCGGAGACGCGCTCGCAAAGGTCAGGGAACGGGCGGATGCTGTCGGCTGCATGCTCAGGGCGCTCGGGACTGATTTCAGCTTCACGCTCACCCAGGCGACCATGAGCGGGAACAAAATCGACTACCATGGCAAGAAGGAGCGCAGAGGGCTTTTCGTCCCGTTCGCAGGCAGGTACCAGGCGGAGAACGCCGCCCTGGCAATCGCAGCTGCAGAAGGGCTCGGATTGGATGACAGATCCATACGCAGCGGCCTGGGAAGCGCAGCGCATCCCGGAAGGCTGCAGATACTATCAAAGGGCCCGCTCGTTGTCGTGGACGGCGCGCACAACCCGGCAGGCATCAGGACGATAATCCAGAACCTCGATCTCTATCCAAGGGAACGGCTCGTGTGCGTGTTCAGCGCGCTCGAAGACAAGGACTGGAGAGGGATGCTCTCGATCCTCGCGCCGGAATGCGATGCAATGGTGATCAACCAGCTCAGGAACACGCGGGCGGAAAAAGCCGGGAAGATCGCAGAGGAGGCTAGAAAATATACGAAGGCAGAAGTGGTGGAGGACATCAGGCAAAGCCTCTCGCGCGCCAAGGAACTCGCCGGGAAAAAAGGCATGGTGCTGGTCTGCGGAAGCCTCTACATGCTCGGCGAGGTCATGGGTTGACCGCCAAGCTGCCTAAACTCATAAGTTAAAAACACAACTGCACAGGTTGAAGTATAGAGGTTGAGGCATAGGGCTGTCAAACGGACAGATCCTGCCGGGTGACTGATATGAACATGCGTGGCATTTTGTTCCTGATTATCTTCGCGGCTCTCGCGTACATCGCGCTGCAGATCAATGTCTTCGCGCTCCAGGGCGTCACTGGGAAAAACTTCACCCTTTTCGAGTTCTTCGGCCCGATAGCAGGCTCGTTCCTCGGGATCGCAGGCGTCGCTGCAGTGGGCATCGCGAAGATCGCGAACGCGATCATAGGCGGCTCGGCACTCGGTGTGATGGATCTCTTGAAACTCAGCCCCATGATGTTCGCTGCCTATTATTTCTGGAAGAACGGTGCGAGAGGCATCACAGACAAGCTTTCGATCATCGTGCCGCTGGCCGCTATGGCGGCTTTCTGGCTCCATCCCATCGGACAGCAGGCATGGTTCTACGCGCTCTACTGGCTGGTGCCCGTGATCGTGAAATTCCTGCCCGACAGGTTGATGCTGAGAAGCCTCGGCTCGACGTTCACCGCGCATGCCGTGGGCAGCATCCTTTTCCTCTACACCATACCGACCGCACCCGCGCTCTGGGTGGCGCTCATCCCGATCGTGGCCATTGAAAGGACCGCGTTCGCGCTCGGCATCTTCGCCAGCCATGTGGCGTTCACGAACATCATGAGCGCTGTGGACAAGGCATGGAGCATAACCAAGGACGTGAACGTGGAGAAGCGGTACGTCCTCTTCCGCCTCTGACATATGAGCACATATTATCCCTGATTTTTTTCTAACCTTTGACAAGAATTTTTAATGTTCGCGTTTCTATCCAATCCCATGAACCGACATGTGCTGCTATTATGCGTGCTGATTCTCACCGCGGCAGCATATGCCGACTGCAATGGTTACACCGACTCCTTCAAGGCCAGGGTGCTTGACGCGAAGCTGCGCCCTGTGCCTGGAGCAGCCGTGAGCGTTACCTACGACAGGGGCGGAACATTCGGGGATCAATATTTCACCACTCCGGTGAGATACACAGGCCAGGATGGCACAGTGCAGATGGACATCTACAGCCAGGAAACCAACACGAGGCCAGTGGACTGCATGATATCAATCAACGGCTCTGCCGGAGGCTCTGAACGCACTGCGGATATCACCGCGAACCAGCACGGCCCGATAGTTGATATCATGATGGACGATGTCTATCCGCTGCGTTTCTATGTCAAGGACCAGAACGACGTCCCGATAAGCGGCGCTTTTGTGACCATAGGCAACACGACCAACAGGACAGGGAACGACGGTAGCCTGATGCTCTACCTGAAGGTAGACGACTACGGATATTTCATGAATTACCTGGATGCGAGCCAGGCAGGGAGCATAACGATAGCGGACGATACCGAATTCCTCATCAGGCTGAAATACTACCAGGTGAGCGTGGATGTCGTAGACGATGATGGCAATCCGCTGCCGGCCTCATTGTCGATATTCAACAGCACATTCGAGCTCCCGAACGGCCATTTCGAAAACAACAGGACGTTCGGGCAGGAGATACCTTACACGGTCGAGTACAAGGGAGTGGAGATTTCCGGGACCATAACGCCGGAAAAAACCCCGGCTGAGAAGGTCGTGTATGATCTTCATTCCCCCACCATATCGGATGTGAAAGCCGAGGCCCTTAACGAATTGCCCAGGCTCATAATAACAGTGGCGGATGTCGGGAAATACCCGAGCGGCGTCGACCTGACTTCCGTGACAGTGACATACCGGATGGAACCCTCGGACGCCACCGCGCCATGGGACAAGGCAGTGACGTTCAGCACAGGAAGGAACCAGATAACCGCGGAATTCCCCGAATTGCCGAAAAACCGGATAGTGCGTTTCAAGATAGACATCAAGGACAAGGCAGGCAACCGCGCCGAGGTGGAAGGGAAGTTCACGACGTATTCGAGCCAGGCGGCCAACAACACGAACAACACTATAAACCAGACAAATCCACAGGATAATCAGCAGACAGCACAGGGAATACCACTTTTATACATGCTTGGAGGTGGAATTATAGTGGTTTTTGTCATTTATTATGCGTTTCGTATAAAATCACGTGGTGGTAACGGGTCGTAACACCAGTATATTTAAAAATTGTGTGTTACATAGCATAAACACTGACGTTCATAAACTACAATAATAATGAAGGTAATGATAGGATGGTAAATAAAGGTAATAGTAAGATGATAATGCAGGTGATACAGTATGCCTCGGGGAAAAAAGATAATAATCGAGACCCAAGTAGACGATGAATTCGTGGACAGGTTCAGGTCGATCAACATCGACGAGATACGCAAGGAGCGCGATCAGACCGAACGTGGTCTTTCATCCTCAATCGCGAACATCTTCAAGGTCGCACAGAACCTCTACCGCCAGAAAGCGAGCGAGGACGAGCTTGAGGGCAAGCACGAGCTTTTCTCGGTCAGATCAGCCTATGATTACCTCAAGGAAAGCGGCGTCTACATCTCTTTCAGGGCTTTCGGCGGCAGGATTGAACGGGGCACCATTCCTTTCGTCAAGGTCGGCAGGAAGAGGTACATCCCCAAGAGCGTGCTCGATGACATAACGGACACCAAGCAGGAGTTCTACACCGTCAAGGAGGCGTTCGAGGAGTACAAGAAATCCAACGATAGGATCAACTTCAGGGCGTTCATCGGCAGGATAGAGAAGGGTTCGGTCCCGAGCGTGAAATTCGGCACCAGGAGGCTCGTCCCGAAGGAAGCCATCGAGGCGCTCACGCACATAAGCTCGAATTATTTCTCCGTCAGCCAGGCCATAAAGGAGCTCCACAAGAGCGGCATAAAGATAAAGAGGAACGCTTTCGAGCGCAGGCTTGACCGCGGCAGGATACCGCATGTCAAGGTCGGCGGAAGGCGCTTCATCCATGAGGACATCCTCCACGAGCTCGTGGACAAGGAAGTCAGCCTCAGGAAATAGTTTTCTCTTTTTATTCCTAATCTTTTTACCATCTAATCGTACCGTATCCTGATTGATTTTTCCATCCCCCCCCCACCACTATCAGTTTGAACATATCGCCATTGCCCATAACCTGTGATTCGACGCTAGGCAGTAGGTTCTTTTTATTATATCTATTCCAATTACACTCATGACGATTTCCAGAAGACGCGCTTTCTTCATAGACGCGGGATACACCGTGAAGAAAGGCAAGACGTACGTCACCCTCATACTCAAAGGCAGGAAGACGGTCAAAAGATATTACGCCTATGAGCCGTATTTCCTTGTCGAGGCGCCACTTGAGAAGAAAGATCTGCTCCTCGCCATAACCGCATTCGACAAGCGGGGCGCCAGGATAGGACCGACTCGCGTGGAGGAGACTGAGCGCAGGGTGGGGCTTGGAAAGAAAAAAATGCTCAAGCTGTATTGCAAGGAGCCTTCCCACGTGCCCATTCTCCAGCAACAGGTCCCTTTCCCATGCCATGAATACAACATCGCGTTCGCGAAACGTTTCATCTTCGACATGGGACTCACGCCCCTGGGCCTCGTATCATACGAGCGCGAGGGCAAGGTGATAAAGCGCATCCTGTCCGTGAAAGCTGGGGAGCCGAACCTCGCACAAATGAGCTTCGATATAGAGACCTACAATCCCGCGGGAATACCCAGGGAGGACAAGGACCCCATCATCATGATAAGCTACCGCGGGAAGGAGAAGAAGGGCGTCCTTACATACAAGGACTCGGCCAGGGATTTCGTGGAGCGGGTCGCGGACGAGAAGGCGATGCTGGAGCGGTTCGTGAAGATCGTCGAGAGCGAGGACCCGGACATGCTCGTCGGCTACAACTCCGCGAATTTCGATCTTCCCTACCTGGTCAGGAGGGCAGAGGCGTGCGGGATGAAGCTGCGGCTCGGTAGATTCGGGTCTGAGATACGTCCGCTCACCAAAGGCATGATAAAAGGCATGAAGATAAACGGCAGGACGCACGTTGACTTGTATCCCGTGGTGAAATTCTTCGGAGTCATAGGCCTGATAAAGGCGCAGAAGTTCACGCTCGATGCGGTCGCGGAGGACGTGCTCGGAAGCAGGAAGGTCAAGATGAAGAAGGAGGACATCTGGCAGCTGTGGGACAGGGGCGAGATAGACCACCTATGCGAATATTCCATGGTTGATTCCGATCTGACCTACGCGCTCGGGGAGAGGTTCATACCCATCGAGACGGAATTGTCCGGCGTTGCGAAGATGCCTTTTTTCGACACCACGCTGTCGACAAGCGGCCAGCTGGTGGAGAACCTGCTGATGTTCCATGCGAGCGAGCGCAACATCCTGATACCCGGCAAGCCCGGGGGCGAAAGCATCGGGGAGAGGCTCGCGGCCCCTATACAGGGCGCGTTCGTCAAGCTGCCCGAGCCAGGCATATACGAGAACATGACTGTCCTGGACTTCCGCGGACTGTATCCCTCGATAATAGTTTCGTACAACATCGACCCGGGAACGCTGATAACTGAAAAGGACGCAGGGCGCGTGGATGGGATGGAAGGCGATGGAGGCGGGGACTGCTATATCTCCCCGACAGGCGCGAGGTTCTCCAGGAAAGAGACGGGCCTGATACCCTTCGTGCTCGACTACCTCATCGACATGAGGATGGTGATAAAGAAGCAGCTCAAAGGACTTGACAAATCCAGCGACGAATACGTGAGGATGGGCGCCCGCTCGCACGCACTTAAAATTTTGGCAAATTCTTTCTACGGTTATATGGGCTACGCCCGCTCGCGATGGTATTCCAGGCCGTGCGCAGAGAGCGTGACCGCATGGGGCAGGAAGCACATCATGGAGACAATCGCCACGGCGGAAACGAGCGGGTTCCAGGTGCTTTATGCCGACACTGATTCTGTCTTCCTCATCTACAAGGACAAGAAGGACGTGATCGACTTCATGAACAAGGTGAACGCCTCCCTTCCGCAGAAGATGGAGCTCGAGCTCGAAGGCTTCTATCCGCGGGGCGTGTTCGTGAGCAAGAAGGGCGGGGAGGAGCGCGGTGCGAAGAAGAAATACGCGCTCCTGGGCGAGGACGGAAGGATAAAGATCCGCGGGTTCGAGCTGGTGCGCAGGGACTGGTCGAAAATCGCGAAGGAAACGCAGCTCAAGGTGCTCGAGGCCATCCTGAAAGAAGGCAGCAAGGAGAAGGCAGCCTCGATAATACGGGACGTCGTCGCCAGGTTGCAGTCAGGCAAGGTGCCTTTCGAGATGCTCGCCATAAGCACCCAGCTCAACAAGGACCCTGGCAGCTACGAGGTCGCGAGCCCGGAACTCTCGGCAGCGAAGAAGCTCCGCAAGGCAGGCATCGAGGCTGAGAGGGGGACCGTGATCTCCTATGTCATAGGCAAAAGCGGGAAGAGCATATCCGATAAAGCCGAGCCGATCGAATTGGCAAAGGACTATGACCCGGACTACTACATCAACAACCAGGTGATGCCCGCAGTGATGAAGATAATGAAGGAGCTGGGCTATGACGAATACAGCATGAAGTTCGGCGGGAAGCAGAAGAGCCTGGAGCAATTTTTCTAAATCATTATAAACAGTCGCAGAGATAACCTCCCATGGCGACCTCTCCTGAATTGAAAAAAAAGACAGGAACCGAGCAGGTGGCAGAAATCATCAACTCCATACTCGAGGAGGCCTCCAGGTCCAGGGGAGGCTTCACCCCCCAGACGATCCAGGGATTCTACAAGGAAGGACTGGAAGGCCGGGAAGCAAGGGAGCAGAAAGAGCTCTCTTCGCTAAAGCCGAGCAGGCAGCTCGGCAATATGGTCGCTACCAGGAAGGACGAGAAGCCCCAGATAACGGTGAAGGTCGGGGAGAAAGCCATAGAGGCGAGCGTTGACCTCGCCGAGAGGCTGGAGCTCGCCGCAGCCGGGAAGAAGTTAGACCTGAAAGCATGGGTAAATGGTTGATCATATGGTGTCGCTCGATTTCCTGGATGATGCCGGCAAGGCCAAGATGGTCAGCCTCTGGAAGAACATGAGCGAATCCGACAAGGCGCACTTCATAAACCAGGTGGCGCTCGCCCTCAGCGTGTGGGGAAGCGAGGAGAAGGGGAAGACCATGGTGGTAGGGGTGCTCCAGATGATGTGCACGAACGGCACTGGTACGCTCGCTGATTTCGGTCTCTATGTCGACAAGGCGCAGGCGCTCCCTGAAGCCAGCGGCATGGGTGAGAAGGTGAAGCGCGCCGCGATAATAATCGAGGGGTACAGGATAAAGAACGGCCTGCCTTCAGAGCCCCACCGCGAACTGCTTTAGGTGTTTTTCTTGTTCTTGTGTAAATCATGCAACAAGGCCAATGGCGGATTTTTCCAGGAAGGGAAATGCCACATCTGCGGCGGAGCCTGTGATAGCATAGACGGACTTATAGCCAAGGCTGCAGCCATGCTCAAAAGCGAACACGGAGTCAGAAGCTTCTGCATCTCCACCAATATCCCCAAAGACTGGCTAACCAGGGAGGAGGATGTTTGGGACGTGACACTCGAGCGCAAGAGCGAGAGCGTGAAGAACGCGCTCAACAGACGGATAGCAGACGGCCTGCGCAAGGCATGCGGCCTGAGGTACGACAGCGGAAACGGCGAGTGCCGCGCGGTTTTCGATCTCTCGGCAGATGCGCAGGGCATAACCATCGAGCGCATGCCGCTTTTCATCTTCGGAAGGTACAGGAAGCACGTCCCGGGCCTTTCCCAGAGCCGCTGGATGTGCGTGAAGTGCGGGGGCAGGGGCTGCGATTCATGCAAAGGCAAGGGCAAGAACTACGAATCCGTGGAAGAGCGGATAGGCGAACCGGCCAGGGAAGCGGCTGATGCCCAAGGGTATGTCATGCACGCTTCAGGACGGGAGGACGTTGACGCGACCAACACCGCAGGCAGGGCGTTCGTGCTCGAGGTGAGCGGGCCCAAGATAAGAGACGTTGACTTGGGAAAACTCGCTAAGGACATCGGGAAAAGCGAAGAGGTCAGCGTGGAAGGACTCGCGTACGTGCGCAGGAACGAGGTAGAATTCGTGACAGAATCGCATTTCGACAAGGCTTATGAAGCTGAGCTTGAATTCAGCCGCGAGATCGGGGAAGCGGATGTGGAGAAGATAAAAACCCTGGAAGGCAGGACGATACTCCAGCAGACCCCGGCCAGGGTGGCGCACAGGAGGGCGGACCTCGTGCGGCACAGGAAGATAAAGCAGATAGAGGTCTTGGAACCCGACAGCGGCGCAAGAGGCAGAAGCAGGACCGCGAGGGTCCTCATCAAGGCAGAGGCAGGAACCTACATAAAAGAGCTCATATCAGGGGATGAAGGAAGGACCAGGCCGAGCATATCCGAGATCATAGGCGGGACGGCCAAATGCACGAAACTCACGGTCACCGAGATCGACGACGGATTCCTGAACTTTTGTTTCGAGGCGCTTTGACTTCAGATGCTTATACCCGGACCCCGTACTTGTTCATGTAAGCCTGGTAGGCGGCATAGGTCTTATCTGAGACAAGGACCTTGCCTTCCACCTCGTGGTTCTTCAGATGGGAGAAGATCGAATTTATGTCGGTTATCGCATGCACCGGAACGCCGGTGTTTTCCGCGAATTCCACCGTGGCTGATTGCTTCCTGCCCAGCTCCATGCGGTCCACGGCGATCACTATCCCGACCACCTCGGCCTTGAGCGATTTCTCAAGCTTCGCTATGGCATCGAGCTTCGTGCCGCCTGTGGTGAGCACGTCGTCCAGTATCACCACGCGCTGGCCATGGTCGAGCGTCTGCGCTCCGACGAAAAGGCTGTTCGCGTCAGCGCCATGCAGCTTCATCTCCTTCCTGTCGAAGAGCCACTTCTTGTCCATGCCATAGGACTGGAGCTGCATGGATGCGCTGATGGCAAGGGGTATTGCCTTGTATGCAGGACCGAACAACACGTCGAAATTGCTGCCGAAGGCCTCGTTTATCTTCGATGCATAGTATTTGCCGAGCTCGGATATGGATGAGCCGCTGCTCAGGATGCCGAGATCCACGAAATACGGAGACACGCGGCCGCTTTTCAGTGTGAAGTCGCCGAACCTGATGGCATTGTTCCTGGCGAGGAACTCTATGAATGACGTGTTCAATCTATCACCGGAATGACTAGGGGGACATACCTTTTAAGCATTGGGCGCGAACTGCTGGATATGACGCAGAAACTCGGGGCCGCGAGCGTCTCAATCGGAGTGAACCTGGGCCTTTTTATCAGCAAGATAGCCGTGGCGTTCATAACCGGCAGTATCAGCCTTTATGCGGAATCCTTCCACTCGCTTTTCGACCTCCTCGCTTCTGTCCTGGCATACCTGGGCATAAGGAAGGCAGGGGAACCTGAGGACAAGACCCATCATTTCGGCCATGAGAAGTTCGAGAACCTGTCTTCGCTCCTGCAGGCGCTTCTTATAACCGGTACGGCGTGCGTGGTCATCTTCGAGGCATACCGGAGATTCTCCTCTCCGGGAACCGTGGAATTCTCTGAGGCAGGTATCCTGCTCATGCTGATATCCCTGCCCGTGACGTACCTCACCTCCAGATACCTCGGAGACATAGCGAGAAAAGAGGGAAGCTCGGCCTTGGAAGCCGATTCGGCGCATTTCACTACAGACGTGGTCAGCTCGGTCTCGGTGCTTATCGGCCTGGTGCTCGTGAGACTCGGCTATGCGATCGGCGACCCGCTCGCAGCCATCTTGGTCGGCGTGGTGATGCTCTACATCTCGATACAGCTCCTCCTCCACTCGTTCTTCGTGTTCATGGATTTCAGCCCTGACAGGAAGATAGTGGACAGGATAGACAGGATAATGGCGTCGGAGAAGAGGATAACGAGGTATCACAAGCTCAGGGCGAGGATAGCCGGCAGCAGGATACTGGTGGATGTCCACATACATGTGCCGCACAAGATGACGGTCGAGGCCGCGCACATGATCTCGCACGAGCTCGAGAGCAGGATAATCAGGGAAGTGCCCCAGGTGAAGGAGGTGAGCATACACATAGAGCCGGATTAGGATTTGGAACCTTTAGATTTAGATAAGAACTCATCAAGCGGACGGAACCCTTCTTCTGAGAATTCAAACACGTAGCGTTGATTCTCGGACCCGATATTAATGATATCGACTAAAGCGAGCTCCATTATCATCAGTCCGCCATTTTTGGATACGTCTCGCCCCCACATCACCAACCTCTCTGGCAGCAGGGGGTGTTTGTTGAAATGAAGTCCGTGCGATTCTGTATATTCGATATTACCCTGCCTCATCTCAAAAAAGTCGGTCTGCAATACATGGGTATGGCTGGCTGGCTTTCCAAGCCGGATGACCCACAACGGCTGGACGATCATATATTCGCTTCCAACCTGGAACCACATTTGCTCTCCTGGTTTCATTGAGATGCGCGCCATGCCGGCATTCCGTTCTGTAATTCCCTGTTCACCGAACATGCGGACGGCTGCTGGAAACACGCTTTTTGGCAAATGCGCCCTCACATCGTGATGATATGGAAGTTGCATGACGGTATTACGCCTTGCAGGTATTTAAAGATTCGCTTTTTTACATTTTATGACACATTAACCGCAAAAATCATCTTCCTTATCTTCCCCTCGCGCCTTCCCTTACCGCTTTCACCATGTCCTTTATCTTCTGCACCGAGTTCTCCTTCTCGAACGCGGTCCCGACTTGGATAATGTCAGCGCCGGACTTGATGACCGCCTTGGCCTCATCAGGCGTCCTTATGCCGCCTGCTGCTATGTATGGTATCGTTATGGATGACCTCACCGTTTTCACCATCTCGAGCGGGATGTGTCCTGTTTCAGGGTTGCTTCCGGCATCCGTGATGAAGAACCGGAATCCCATGTACTCTGCCGCCATGCCGAACGCTGCTGCGAGCTTGGGCTTGTTCCGCGGGATGCGCTTCGCGTCCCCCACCCATCCGACGGTTCCGCCTGGCTCCACCACGACGTATCCGACTGGAAGCGGCTCGATCTTGTACTGCTTCACCATTGGCGCTGCGAGCACCTGCGCCCCGCTTATCCAGTAGGCATCGCGGGAATTCAGCATTGACATGAAATAGACCGCGTCCGCGTATTTGGTCAGGGTGCCGATATTGCCTGGAAACAGGACCACGGGACGTGAAACGTTCTCTTTTATCGCCTTTGCGACCGTGTCGAGCACCTCGCCCTGCACGCCTGTGCTGCCGCCTATGAGTATGACGTCCGCGCCGCCTTCCTCCGCGTTCCTGGCGGTCTTCGCGGCCTGGTCGAGCGAGGGGTAGTCGAGCGGGTCTATGAGCGCGAACAGGAGGCCCTTCTTCCTGCCGAGCTCGTCCAGTATGTATCTCTCAGTCTTTCCTTGCATAAAGCATACCTCCCATGTTCTTGAGGAAATACGATATCGCCCCGAGGCCGACCATCCTTGTGGGACGGTCCATGTGCCCGTGTCGCGACAGGTAATCATCGATATTCAATCTCTTAATCCTTCTGCAGAGGCCGGCGAGGCGGGCATCCGGGCACGATGAGATGTAGTCTTGGATGAGGCCGTGTATCACGATATCTGGCCCGTAACGCGCGCGCCATTCTATCTCGTACGCTGCCGGGTTCGTCGCGAGCCTGCCTGCTATCGCTGCGCAGTTCCCTCCGAACACCACCCCGCCGCCTGTGGTGCATTTCACCTGGCCTGCCGCATCCCCGGCAAGCAGCACGTTCCTCCGATTGTGCTTCATCGCCGTGCGCGCACGGGGACGCAGGGGTATGACGAACCCCCGGGGTTTGGGCGCTGTGGAAGGGTTTATGCCCTTGAGCTTGAGGAGGTTGTTCCATGCAGGCGCTGCCCGGTGCGGAGAGAGGACGCCTGCCCCGAACTCCGCTGTGCTTTCATCGTGGGGTATGACCCATGCGAAGAAGCCCGGGAAGAGTGCGTTCGAAACGTGCATCTCTATAACTGACGGATCGCTATCATCAGCATGCTCATTGGCATGCGCATGCCCGTCGGATTTGTAAGGCAGCTCTGCCTGGAGGGTCGCCACATGCTTCGCTATCTTGGGGAACCTGAATGTCCTTGCCACGAACGACATCGGGCCGTCGGCACCTATCACGTTGTCCGAGCGCAGCTTGCTGATGGCATCTATGCGCTCGTTGTATCTCATGACCGCGCCCTCCTGCGCCGCGTTCTGCGCAAGCGCCTCATCGAAACCAGCGCGATCGCAGACGTAGGCTACCGGTTCGGAGCGCCTTACTGAGAATCTCTCTCCGCCCAGATAGATGTCCGCTCCCTTGATGCTGTTCTGCACGAAGGGACGGTAATCCACGAATCCCCTGAGGGATTCCAGACCGTCCTTCGACATGAGACCAGAGCAGTTCCTCGGGAACCCGGAACGTGCATGGTCTTCGGAGACCAGCACCGAGCTGTTGCTGCGGAGAGCGCTTATCGCGGCTATGGAGCCTGCAGGGCCTGCTCCAACCACATGGACGTCTGGCATGGTCAACACATTTTTTTAATAGCGTTTTTTGAGAGAACGGGAAACAATGGTGAGGGAAGCGAGCAGGAGCAGGATGGCGATGGCAGCCAAGGCAGGAGCGCATATGGCATCGCTTTGGGGCTGGTTCTGGGGCTGGTCCTGGGGAACCTGGACCTCTGAGTCCGCACTGAAACCATAGCTCCTGAGATTTGATGCTGCAGCAGCGTCGTTGAAGGAAGCGGATATCGGAACGATGTATATGTAGCCAGGCTTGAAAAGCGAGCGGTTGAGGCCTGTGAAGCGATGGAGCGCCTGACCGGGCCGCAGGAGCAGGATCTCGGCGCTGCCCGCTCCGTATCCCGCGGGAAGGCTGAGAACGTACCGACCGAACGTGAAGTCATGCCTGGAGCTGGATACCGTGACGTCGATCACGGAGGTCTCATTGCTCGTGGATATCGAGACGTTGGCGCCCTTGGGATCGGATCGCATGAGGATGGCGTATGGCGCATTCGATGTCTCGAGGCCGACCATCTTGCTGGATGTCGTGAGGGAATCGTAGATGCCTGATTGGTCAGCTCCGTAGTACATGCCGAAATGCGTGCTGTCAAGGACACCGACCTGGCCGAATGTCGGATCCACCGGAAGCCATCCGTATCCTGGCAATAGCACCTCTGCCCATGCATGCGGCTGCCAGCCGTCGCTGTAGACGTATCCGCTCACATACCGCGTATCGAAACCGAGCGAGCGCATCATGGATATGAGAAGATGGGTATATTCGACGCACACGCCGCGCCTGTCACGGAACACGGTCCTGGCGGATTCTGATCTACCCCAGTAGGATATATTGTAAACCACATTGCCATAGACCCACTGCGTCACCGAGCGTATGGTCTCGAGCGATGAATTCCCATCCGCGAGCGAGCGCGCCTGAGCACGGATGCTATCGTCGGCCTCGGTGAGGTTGGTGGCATTGAGCCGCAGGCCGGGCGATCCAGACAGGGGCGATGGGGAAGGCGGTAGGGAGTCTGATAGGATGTGCGGATCGTAATCCACATCCGCCACCACGTTCGCCCGCAGCGTCAGGGCATCGGAATCAGGCGTATGGTTGTACGTCACCCAGAGCATGCCATCCCTCGTCTCCTGGGTCATGCCAGGCGTGAGGTTGACGGAAACGATCCTCTGGCTGGTGCTGTTGACTGAAAGCGCGGCCTCGAGATATGCCGGAACGCCTTTCGAATCGGTTATGAACCAGGTGCGCTCGAGGTTTATGCGGGAGTATCCGTAGCCTGCGGACAATAGGGATACGAGGAGCGCCAGGGAAAAAAGGAGCGTGAAGATTCTCGCCATCCTATCCGCTCCCTCGCAGCGATTCCATGCGGTCGATCCTGCTCTGGACGAGTTTCGTGGTGCCGATGTCTTCCCTGTGCCACACCGGCCCGCTGACTTTCGAGCAGCCTTTCTCCGCGATGCGCTCGGCATCATGGAGCGTCCTGCCCTTGCCCAGGATCGCGAGCGCGCGGGAACCTGTCGTCATTATCTTTCCGCCTTCATCATAGACCGAGGCGTAATAGACGCTCGCGCCGCACGACTCCATGCCGGCGGCGTCGACCGTGATGGCTGCGTCCTTGCGGGGATTCTCGGGATATCCCTCGGGCACGAGGTATTTCACCACCGTGCACGCATCCTCGAACGAAGGCGGGTCGAGGCGGCCTTCTGCCACGGAGAGCAGGGTGTTGGAAAGCGGGTCCTTGAGCACCGCGAGGACGTTCATGGCCTCCGGATCCCCGAAACGGGCGTTGAACTCGACCACGCGCACGCCGTCGCTCGTGGCCATGAACTGGCCGTAAAGCACGCCATGGAACGGAGCGCCTTCCTTCTTCAGGGCGTGTATGGTCTGCTGTATGACCTTCCTGCCCTCATCGATGTCGCTGTTCCTTATGAACGGCAGGCACGCACCTGTGGAATAGCTTCCCATGCCACCCGTATTGGGGCCAGTGTCTCCTGAAAACGCCCTCTTGTGATCCTGGACCGGAGGCATTGTGGAAGAGCGCGAGCCGTCGCAGAACGCCTGGAGCGTGAATTCCTCCCCGATTATCTTCTCCTCTATGAGGACGATGCCATCCTTCCTTATCAGCGAGACCGCGTACTCTGTCGCATGCCCGGCATCCGTGAGGTGGTCCCCGCTTACGCGCACGCCCTTGCCTCCTGTGAGGCCGAGCGGCTTCACCGCGACATCGCCGTAATCCTTCACCACCTTGAGCACTTCGCTCGGATCGGATATCAGCTCGTACCTTGGAGAGCCCATGACCTTGTGCTTCCTGAGGATGTTCCTCATGAACGCCTTGTCCCATTCTATGCGCGATGCGGCTTTGGTCGGGGAAGCGACAAGCATGCCTGCTGCTGCGAGCGCGTCGCTCACGCCTGCTGCGAGCGTGGCGTCAGGGCTGGCGAAACCGAGATCGAACCTGAGCCCTGAACCAGACATGGCTGCCGTGAGCGTCTTCGCCACCGCATCCGCGTTCTCTATGTCGCATATCCAGTATCTCTTCGAGAGCTGGGCGATGGCTGGATTCTTCCTGGACATCACGGCATACAATTCGCAATCCTGGGCCAGGCGTTCCGCTATTATGTGTTCGCGCGCTCCATTTCCTACAAGCAGGACTTTCATACCGCATGCCTCACGATTTCCTGGCGCCGAAAAGATCCGAGACCGTATCCTTCATGGATTTCTTCAACTGCTTCTTGAATATGAACGAGCGCACGCTCGGGTAGGGACGCGCGAGCTCGAACGAATAGAAATATTCCGTCGGCCCTGGGGCTTCCGATGCCGATGGATCGTCCGCCTGGGCTCCGGTCCTGGCTCGGGCCGGCCGCTCCTGCTTCCCCTTCCTGCGCTTCATTCGAGGCGCCTCCTGATGAAGCCCTCGCGGATGAGCATGTTCAGGCCCTCTTCTGCCCGCGTGAGCGCGACCGAGTTCGATTTAGAGAACTCGCGGATGTCTATGGAGCCGCCGTGGAGCTTTACCCAGTTGTAGAGCGATTCCTTGAGCAGGTCGTCGCTCATGCCGCTCATGGTGTTCAGCTTCTTCTGCAGCTCGTCCCGGTTCCGCTCGCACTCCAGCAGTATGCGCGTGTTCGCCTCGCCCGAGCGGACGAGGTCGTCGTATTTCGCGCTCATCTCGTTGTGGCGCGCCTGGAGCTCGGAAAGCTGGGTGGAGAACTCGAGCGCGTCGCGGTCGATTATCTTGGACACCTCGCCCAGGACCACGTTGACGTGCGAGAATATGGATGTCGGCTTCAGGTCATAATAATCCTCGGCGACCTGGAGGATGTTGAGGAATGTGGGGAGCAGCTCGAGCAGCCGGGCGAGCTTGTTCCTGTCTTTGCTGAAGCTGTAGGTGAATACGATGGACTCTGGGGTGAATTCCACGCGGTACTCCAGATAGGGCTTTCCCTGGAGGTCCTGGCCCTTCACCTTCTCCACGGTGAACTTGTCCTTGGCGTAGGATATCCTCGTGAAACCCAGCCCGCTGAAAAGCGATGACAGGGTCTTGAGCGGCTTCTTCTGGGTCGCAGCCACGGCTATCTTCTCTTCAGACATGCTTATCCCCCGGGAACCTGTCCTCAGGAGCCCTGTCCTCGAGGACCACGTTCACCACGCCTTTCGTGGCCTTGCGCATGCGCACCAGCGAGAACACCTGTATGAGGTTCTTCTCGTCGATGCCGAGCTGCCGCAGGAACGATATTATCGAGGGCTTGGAGTACCCGAATTTCTCCAGGATCGCGACCAGCTGCTCGCCGTCCACCGCCCCGTCCCCGCGCTCGAACTCGGCCCTCAACATGCCGAGCTGGCTCTCTGTCAGCCCTATCTCATAGAGCATCCTCACGAACTGCTCCCTTTCCACTTCCACCATCATGTCAGCACCCTTGATCTTGTATATGAGAAGGGGTTCCTCCCCGTCTATCTTATCCATAAGGAACGTCATCACGCGCGACTGGCGCTCGCCGAAGATCATGTTCACCGCCGCGTCCCCCACGCCGAACTTGGATATCTCGTTGTCTATGAAATCCGAATAGCCGATGGAATTGCGGACGTAATCCCGGTACTCCTTCAGGATGATGCGCAGGACGAACACCGACCCGATGTTGCTGAATATCGTCTTATGCATGTCTGTCGGGTTCTGCGTGGCTATCACAAGGGAGAAATTATACTTGCGGCCTTCCCGGACTATCGCGATCACATCGCTGCGGTCGTCCTGGGCGATCTTCCAGGCCTCGTCGAGCACCACGAAAAGCCGCACGTGCTTGTTGTCCTTCTGCATGCCTTCGGCGCGCATGAGCTCCTTGATGTATTGCAGCAGCGTGAGGCCGGCGAGGCTGCGCATCTCCTCGCTCGGAAGGTCGTGGAGGTCGATGCAGACGAGCCCGCTTGTGGTGAGCTTCCCTATGTCCAGGGTGGAGTTGCCTGCGAAGAAATCGCTGCCTTCGGCCGTGAACCTCTTGAGCAGGCGCGCGGCCTTCTTCTTGTTCCATTTCTCGAGCACGCGGACGACGTGGGATAGCGTGGGCTTGTCGCACCTGCCCTTGCAACAGAGCTCGTCCAGCGCCTCCCCGACGTCGCTGCGGTCGAGGCGGCCTGTCTTGCGCTTGCGCGTCTTCTCGGTCTCGAGAACCTTGAGCGCCTCGTTCATCGAGGGTTTCTGGGTGCCGAGCTTGTAATAGACGTATTCGAGGGCCTCCTCTATCTCGTCCCTCTCGTTGGGATAGCTCTTGAGGTCCACGAGGATGTCGAGGGCGGAGATGATCTGCTTTATCCTGCTGCGCTTTGGCAGTCCGACGAGGTCGAGGATGTTGAGCCTTTCCTTGGCAAGGTTGATGATGGTGCCGCCTGCCTGGCGCACCCATTCGTTGTACTCGCCCACCCAGTCCAGGATGATGGCATTGGTGTTCCAGATGAGCGATGCCCGCGTGAGGAATGTCTTGACTGTGTAGGATTTGCCCGAACCGGTTATTCCGATGATGGCGATATGCGGGTTGATGAGCTTGGAGGGGTCCCAGAACACAGGCGTGCGGAGGAAGCGCGTCTTGCCGATGTAGACCCCCTGGGACGGCTGGGAGAGAAGCAGGTCCTTGCGTGGCTCTGGGGGATGCACGAGAATCATCTTGCGTGCGACTTCCTTTGAGAGCATATAGGATGATTTCATGGTTTCCTCTCGTGATTGTATATCTTTCAGGCGCTATATAAATATTGGTGTCGGTATGGTGTCGGCATGAAGTCGGCCGAAGAGCCCCCACTGCAAGCAGTGGGGTATCCGCTCATTCGGCAACAATCGAATTTGCCTTGCAAATTCGGTGCGCAATGTCGCAAGACGACATTGCCGTCGAGTTCGACGCATCGAACTCGGTGCCCCAAGCCCGATTCGTCGGGCTTAGGGCCGCCAATTTCCAAATTGGGTCGAAGCAAGCTACGGGGTATGACACCCAATTTGGAAATCAATCCATCCTAGAACAGCGCGTCCTTCACTTCTTCCTGGGTCGTGGGGAAGAAGTAGTCCCATTCGAAGCACTTGAGCATCTCGAGGTCAGCCAGTTCGCGCACGTCGCATCCAAGCGAGCTCGAAAGGATGGTCTTGAGCTCCTTGGCCTGCCTGCTCACCCTGGACAGCGCTTCGTCCCTGGTGAGACCGAACGCCGTGGTGGAGGAGAACGCGAGCACCTCGACAGGCCGCTCGCCCTGGGTTATCCTGTCCAGCAGCCTGTTCCAGTAGGCGAGCTCCCTGTCCATGCGCATGTTCTCATCCAATGTGAGCTTCGTCTCCTTGGACTTCTTGGCCTCGACAGCGCCACGCTTGGTCTTTATCTCGTCGATGTGCTTGGACAGGTCGAGGGTGCTTATCATGAGCGTTATCTTCACTATGTATTTGAGCGAGCTCACCGCGCGCTCGAACGAATCGAACATGGTCTTCTTCTCGTCCGCGTTCTTGTCTATCGAGCTCTCGTAGAAGCGCACCTCGAGGAACTTCGAGGCGAAGTAGCCGTCCGAGGTCTTCTTCAGGATGCAGTCGCGGCTGGATGGGACCTCGTACCCGTCCCGGATCTCCACGATGTTCGTAGCCCTTGTGATGACGGGCACGATGAGGTATCCGTATTTCCACATGATGAGGGTGACGCAGAAGAAGAAAGACGCGATCACTGGGAGAAACAGGTTCGCATAGAGCAGGGATATGATTATGGCTACTACGCCGCCGACAAGGGCGGCTGCGGTGACGATCCTATTGAGCAACATGGTTAACACAATACAGCCTTGGTTTAAAAATTTGAGGCCGAACCTAGATGCTGGCTATCGTCCTGAACCCGACCTCGCTCCCCAGGAGAGACGCGAGCTCCCTGACGAACACGATGGTTATGATTATGGACAGGATGGGCGCCACGACAGCGTAGAGCAATGTCTTGGAAAGCGCGTTCCTCCCAGCCTCGCTCACGAGCGTCAGGTCTCCGCTGAAATCCACAGACATGTTGCTGCTCTGCGAGAGGTTCTGGAACTGCGATACCATCTGCTGGCATGGCGTGAGGTTGGACATATTCGTCATGTTCGTCAGGTTGGCCATGCTTACGTTGCACCGGCCGCTCATCAGATCGAGCTTGGCAGCGATCGCGTTGTTGCCATTGAGATCGATCACCGGCATCGCGGCGTAGTAGGTGTTGTTGGTGAAGCTTTCCACTGCCGCGGTGGTGTTCTGGACATCCCCTACAGGATCGGGGAATATGAGGACGAATGTCGGGTAGAATATGTACAGCCCGATGGAGAGCGCGAGCAGGAAGCCGCCCACCTTCCTCGTGGCGAAGAACGTGCGCAGCACCAGGCCGAGCGGGAAGATGAGGCCCAGGGCGTTCTGGCCGATGAAGATTGCTATCTCGCGGTTGAGCTCCACGAGCACCATGAGCACATTGAGCGACAGGAGCTGCATTGAGAGCGCGGCCGAGACAGCGGACAGGTTCGTGAAAGGCGAGATCGAGAACGACCCGAAATTCAGCGACAGCGACTGGTAATAGCCCACGAGGTCGAGGAGGCGGGCGAGCTGCTGGAAAAGGTCGAACAGCGCGAGGTTGAGGTTGTCGAGCGTGCAGGAGAGCTGGGTTATCACGGTGCCGGTGGAGCACGTGGTGGAGAGGATGGACGAGCTTATGGTCTGCACGAGAGCGGTAATGGCTGCGAGCGAGCCGATGATCGCGGCGTTCACGACGGACTGGACAAGCTCCTCGATGCCGAAGTGCTCGATCGCCTTGTAGCTGAACGCCCGGCCCAGGCCTATCATTATGCCGGCCAGCACTATGGATGCGGTGACCACCACGACCGCTATCTCCATGCCAACTTCGCTTGCCATCGGATTCCCTTATCCTTGCCTTTGCTCTTGTATTGCCCTTATCCTTATATCAGTTATAAAGATTGCCTTTGGCCGAACGCTCTCCTCGCGATGCGCCTGGCGGTCGCGATCGCTGTCGTGGCCCCGCGGGCGAGAATAGTGGTCGGACGGCCGGTGATTCTGCCTTTCCTGAGAACCTTCAGGAGGGCCTTGGGATTTTCTATATCGAAATCCGGGAGCTCGACATAGGTGGAGCCGAACTCGAAAAGATGGTGGCAGTCGCTGCCAGCTCCCTGGGGCAGGCTATGCCCGAGCGCGAAATCCAGCGCCTTTTCGTTGAAACGCTTGTCCAGGCAGCGCGCATTGAACACCTCGATGACATCCACCTTCGCAGCCTCCTCTTCGCTCGCGTACCTGCCTGAGCGCGCGCGGTCGTACATGTGCGGAAGGTAGGCGATGCCGCCTTGCGAATGGATGATGTCGATGGCTTCCAGGAAAGGGGTGTTCTTCTTTATCGCCTCGTCCAGGTAGAGGCCGATCAGGTCGCCCTTGCTCGTGAATATCTCCTCTCCTGGTATGAAAACAGCACCGAGGCTGCGCATCCTCGCGTTCGATGAGATGGAGTTGTGGTCTGTTACCGCGGGGATTATGCCGAGTGCCTTGGACCGCTTCGCGAGGTCCTCGGGCCGCGTGAGCGTATCTATGGAAGCGTTGGTATGGACGTGGAAATCGATTTTCATGTCATGGCACCTTTCATATTATCGCACCCGCTTTCTCGAGCTGCGACATCACCTTTTGCGCGAGCGCATCGGCCTCTGCCTTCTTCGGCCTGCGCCTGCCTTTCAGCATCAGCCTTCCGCTGCTATAGACGCTGAGCGAGAAATCATCCACCTTAGCCAGAAGGACGATGCCCGTGCTCCCCGCCACTGTCCCGATCTCGGAGAGAGCTGTCTCGCACCGCTTGAGGTCCAGCTTCCGGTCGCGGAGCTTTATCTCGAACCCGCCCGACGAGTTGCACGGCTCGACTATGAAATAGCCTGCTTTCGCGGGGTTCATCCCAGCTCCGACCTCCAGAAGAGCTCCTTCTTGAAAAGGTCGAAGAACATCGCTTCTGGAGCGCGCACATAGGGCTTGCCTATCACGTGGTTGATCGCAGCTGATGATGCGAGCGAACCTGCAAGCGAGGCGGCCGGGCACAGGATGGTCGCGCATACGGAATACCTGCCGAGCGAGGCCTCGTCATCCGGGACCTGAAACGCCTTCTCGAAACTGTAGGTGGTGAACGTGGTGACGATGCCGCGGACAGTCGCGGCAGCGCAGAAGACGTACGGGATGCGGCTCTTCCTCGCTGCCCTTGCCATGAAAAGCTTGGTGGGGAGGTTGTCTGCTCCGTCCAGGAGGATGTCTGCGCCGGAGAGGCTGGAGCCTGGCTCGAAACGCTCCCGCACCGATATCCTGGCACGCGGATTTATCGATGCGGCCCGCTCGAGCGCCGCCTTGACCTTTGGTTTGTCGAGCGTCCTGTCGGTGGCGAGCATCTGGCGGTTGAAATTCGATAACTCAAAACGATCGTGGTCGAAGATGATGAATCTCTCCGCCCCTGCACGCAGGAGATTCTCGAAGATGAACCCGCCGGTCCCGCCCAGGCCGACTATGGCGAACTGAGCCTCCCTCATCCTGCGCTGCTCGGCTTTCGTGAATGGATTCCGCTCGAATTTCCGCGAATAGAGATCCATATGCAGTCCCCCTTACTTGCCCTCGCTCATCTTGTCTTTTATCCTCTTCATCTGGTCATGCCTGACGTCTCCGGTCTGGAGCGCGGTCAGGTTCCGCAGCATCTCGAGCCTGCGCTGGACGTGCGGGTCTATCGCCCTCTCGCGTATGGCGTTGAAGTGCGTTATCACGTAAAGCGCTGTCGATACTCCCGTGAATATGAGCACCATGGCGCCGAGCTTCCCCAGGTTGGTCTTCGGGGTGAAATCACCGTAGCCGACTGTCGCCAGGGTCACGGTGGTGTAGTAGGCCGCATCGAGGAAGTTCCAGCCTTCCACGACGTGGAAGAACAGCACCGAGACGACGTAGATGAAGCCCAGGATGATGAGCGGGATCGTCATGGACTTGTCATGGGATGATGGCATGATTAGCGTATTGCACTATGCTGATTTATAATTTTGTATCCTTATTCCGCCTATTCCACCTATGCCCATATACCGCTTCCATCCCCAGAAGCTTGACTTGGTTGAACATGCTTGGATGCACCATTTTAAAATTCTTTATACAACTAATTAAATCGGGTGAAGGCATGTTGAATGAAAAGGAACATCAATTTATGAGGAAATCTGGTATTGGTAATGTTTCTCAACCAGTTGGACGATCGGTTCTTCCTATTTTTGGTGAACGGTATAGGAAGTCTCTTCACGCTATTGCTGCAATTGCTGCTCCGCTCACACTTGCCAGTATGCTGGGAGTTTCTCAATCTGCATGCGACTCACAGTGTAGCTATTCGCTGAATCCTTGCAATCCAATCAGCTACACGATGGTTCTGGACCACAATAACAAATATGAGCAAAACAACGACAACGGTGTGTTCAACGGTGATGTTAGGATCTCCGCTGACATAAAATTTGAGAACAGCGCAATTATATGCGATAAAGCCTATATTACACTTAGCGCTGTTTTTTCTGATCAACCTCCTTACTGCCGAGAAAATAGCGGCGATTCTTATGTGGTTCCATATATAGTTCCCCAATCATCAAAGACTGACCCACCACGAAAGGAGATGGTGCTGGGCCGAGGTTTACTGGTTGACGGTTCGTCTATGGCATTTTCATTCAACGATCGAACATACACCGTAACCCTGAAAGACATCAATTGCAATTTAATAAGCCTCGATATCGTGGCGGAGTGTCACTGAGGACGCCCGAGCTAACCATCCCGCCGGATCACTCCTGACTTCCAAGGCAAAGAAGTTTATAATTCACGCCCTTATTTCCTCCCATGGATTTCACCATAGACTGCCTGGGCGCTTCCCGCGAAGTAGGCAGGAGCGCGTTCCTCGTCCACACCGACAGGGACATCATGCTCGATTACGGCATAAAGATATTCGACCAGAGCGGCCACGCGAAATACCCCATCGAGACCCCGGACGAGCCGGATTTCGTCGTTCTCTCGCATGCGCACCTCGACCACAGCGGCTCGCTCCCCACCCTCTACAAACGGAACAAGGTGCGGTGGTACTCCACCCCGCCCACGTACGACATCTGCGAGATCCTCTGGCAGGACAACATGAAAATCATGGGCGACGAGCTCGAGTACGGACTCGGGGAATTCAACAAGGCGCTCAAGTACTGGTCGCCCCTGCTCTATAACCAGACGATACAGAGCGGAGAGACGCGGGTGACGCTGCGCGATGCCGGTCACATATCCGGGGCGGCGCTCGTCGAGCTCGAATACAAGGAGCGGACGTTCCTCTACACCGGCGATTTCAAGTGCGGGGACACATACATGCACAAGGGCGCGAAGTTCGTGGAGGACGTGGACGTGCTGATGATAGAGAGCACCTACGCGAACCGCGAGCATCCTCCGCGCAAGGAGCTCGAGGCCAGGTTCATGGAGGAGATACACGAGACGCTCGAGAATGGCGGCAATGTGCTGCTGCCGTCCTTCGCGCTCGGCAGGACGCAGGAGCTCATATCCGTGATAAGGACACATGATGCCGACATCCCGGTTTTCGTGGACGGCATGGGGCGGGACATCAGCTCCATCTACCTGAAGCACCCGAAATACATAAGGGACGCCAACGAGTTCAGGAAACACGTGCGGAGCGTGGAGATGGTACAGGGACTCGGGGACAGGAAACGCGCCACGCACGAGCCCTCGGTGATAATCTCCAGCTCTGGCATGATGAACGGCGGTCCTGTGCTGAGCTACCTGTTCAACATGAACACCGAATCGAAGCTCATATTCACAGGATATTGCGTGGAAGGCACGAACGGATGGATGCTCCAGAACAAGGGCGTGATAGTCAAGGACGAGCAGGAGCTCGCGGTGGACCTTCCCATAGAATACCTGGATTTCAGCGCGCACGCGGGGAGGAAGGATTTGCTGGACTTCATCAAGCACGCGGACCCGGAGAAGGTGCTGCTCGTGCACGGGGACAAGCCGCAGGACTTCGCAAGCGAGCTCAAGGAGGAGCACGGATACGACGCGCTCGCTCCGCTGCCCGGAGAGAGAATCATGCTGTGAAATGACAATAGATGACCTTGATAGAACCTGATTGAGTTCTCAATCATATGATTGAATCCTCAATACTTCCCCGCTCTTTTTATCCTACTTTTTTCTTCCCTTGCCCCAGGACTGGAAGCAGTTTATTCATTTGTGAATGATATTATTCACTTTTAGATTATGTGATCGGATGGACCTCCCCTTTCCACCCCGTTTCTGCCGCTCGCCCCGCTTCTTCGCTCCGCTCTTCCCCTTCTTCGCCTTCTTCCTGACTTTCTTCCTCACGCTTTTCCTTTTCCCCTTCACGGCCTTCTTCCGCTTCTTATCCACCTTCGCCTCGATCCGCTCCAGCACCACCATCTCTTCGGGATAGGCAAGGTGGGATTTGGTCAGCGCGAACGAGCGGAAGAACGAGTGTATCGCATCCTCGGCCTTCACAACGGGACGCTTCACCTCTGCGTACATCCTGCCTTTCTTTTTCATGAACCGAGCTTTCGGATGGCTCTTCCTGAAACCGGCCACATGCTTCTCCATCCCGAGCGGAGGGCCTTCGACAAGCATCTTATCCGGCAATCGGTCTTTCTTCACCGCGATCGCGAGCCGCACCAGGTGGCGGCTGTCGTCAGCGAATATCTTCGGGCAGAAATCCGCGAGGTGGATTTCGAGCTGCCCGAGCATCTTGCGCAGCTGGCCCCACAGCACATCGTCCACGACATCCGGCCGCGGCATGGAGACCACGAACACGCACGCGCCTTTGGCCGCGAGCATGGCCTTGTCCTCGAAGCTCGCCTGCGTCCTGAAGAAGAACGCTTTGGACGGCTTTTTCAGGAACGCTTTGGAGAGCGAGATGAACCTGCGGACATTCGCTTCCGAGACCGCAGCCGCCACGTTGCGGTCCTTGTCTGTCGGGTCTATCACGACGAAACTGCCGAAACGCTCAATCGCGCTTCCGATATCTTTTTTGCCCTTGTGATATCCCTTCAGGTCGATGAAGACTGGGGTCTTCCATCTGGATGCCGCCCTTAACAGCGCCGTGAAGCTCCTGTATCTTATTATCAGCAGCTCGCACAGGTAGCCGGAGAACCCCTCGGTCTTTATCTCCGCGCCATAGAGGCTGTTCGAGCGGAGGAACTGCTTGAGGAGGATTATCTCGTCCGCTTGGCCTTTCTTCATGGATTTCAGCACGAAATCAGTGTGCAGTATCGAGCGGTCCACGGCGCTCAGGCGCTCGGACGCTTTCGATATCCTGTATGCCGGAACGAGGTCGATGCGCCTTCCCTGGAAATGGAACCTGACATAGGGGTGCTCGGCATAGCTCACCTGGTAGCCCAGGGTCGGGAAGGAATCCTCCATCACATCCCGTATGGCAGCTTCGAGCCTCTCGCGCGGAAGCGAATCGAAAAGCACGAATATGTCCACATCCTTCTTGTCGCGGAGGAACGTGCCTTTGGCCATGGAACCCACAAGCACCGCGGTGGCGCCTGCGGGCGCGTTGCGCGAGACATGGTCCACCATCATCCTCGCAAAGGCGAGTTCGCGATCCGATTCCTCTTTCGAAGGACGGATGGCGAGCAGGACATCTGAAAGCAGGGAACGCATCGCATATAGCTTCCTCGCAAGATTTTAAAACAACACGATGGTATTCAACCTCATGCGCAAATCATCGTTGCTTATAGCCATATTATTCGTTTCCATAGCCCTGCTAGGTTCCGGTTGCCTGGAAGAGAAATCATATCCAGGTGCCAAGACCGAGCAGATCTCCTCGGCCAATGCCATAGATCTGGTGGGAGACGGCACGGACGACTACGGGGTGTATGATTTCAGTCCGGTGGTCATGCAGGATGCAGGCATGGTGGTCCAGCGGCAGGTCACGGTGAGCGCGCAGATGACCGGCGTGTACACCTCGATAAACCCGAACCTGACCGACCTCGACCTTCTCCAGGCTGACCAGAGCCTGGACGAGTTCTCGAAATCCAGGGTCCAGAGCGATGCTGCGTGCAGCAACAATATAGGCCTGATGAATGTAGTGTGCTCCGACATAGCGACGTGCAGCAAGCTATGCTCGAGCGCGAATCTCAGGTGCAAGAAGATGGCAGCCAGCTACGACGAGGTGCTCGCTGGTTCCATGATATCATATGTGCAGGACAACAGCGAGATACGCTCGCTCATACTGGACGCGAGGAGGATGGTCGTCAACCTGAGGGGAGCGCCCCAGGCTGACCAGGATGCGTTCATGGAGAAGATGTACAAGATCATCTATCGCGTGGCGAGCGTGAACTCCAACCCGCTCTACACGAACAGCAACCTCGCGCTTTGCAATCATTCTGATTTCGGCGTCCCGTATCTCCTGCAGGCCGCTTCCAAGATAGGCACATATACGCTCGCGGATTCGAACTACAGGTACAGGGTGGTGCTGTCGGTCAAACCGTTGCAGCAGAAATCAGATGCGATAGGGATCGAAACGACCGGCATCTCGCTCAGCGACACCGTGCCCCGGAGCGTCGTGCCGAAAAGCGATGCCATATCATCCATCCAGTCCATAACCGCCGCGCAGGACGCCACGAACAACGCCATAAGCTGGAGCTCGGCCAAGGCATCCAAGGAAGGATACCTGCTCGCATACGAATTCTGGTCTGAGCAGCCCCCTGAGAACGTCCTTCCGTACTTCAAGAGCCCGAACCTGAAGGTCAAGAGGGTCAATCTCACGCTGCTCGTTCCGGTGAACGCCATGTACATGGCGCTGACCGGCATGCTGGGCAACTACTACATGGGGCTCGGCCTCGCCGTAGGCATCACGATAGCCGCCATCCTCATCATATACAACATCCTGGTGCTCGGTTTCGCGATAATAAGCGAACGGGTCGCTGGCGCGACATTCGTCACTGCGTTCAGGCGCGCGTTCGGCAGGACGGATGTCAAGTGGAAGACGAGCCTCATCATGGCCACCATAATAATCTGCGCAGGGGTATACGCCGCGACGATGAACGAGCCTTCCGTGATCCCTGCGCTGCCCGAGACCATAGACTACCTGCTCAAAAGCGAGATGGGCATGCTGGGAACCGGCCTCATCGCCATCGGTACCGTGCTCCTGTACATGAGCTTCGACAACTTCGTGAAGATACTGATACTCGAGAGGGCGTATGGCATGGTCATAAAACAGGAGAAGGACATGTTCCTGGCCAAGGCTGCTACGCTGAAGAACAAGATCGCCCAGCTGGGCAACCTCATCACGGAATACAGCAAGGACGATTTCGACGTCTCGAAGGAATACGACACGCTGACGTCGCTCAAGGCCGATAACGTCGATGTGATGGCCAAGGAGATGACAGGCCGCACGAAAGCGCTCGTCGAGGAGAACCTTTCCAAGGCCGAGGGCGCAATCAACACCCTCAGCGAGAAGAGACGCATAGCGGACGAGAACTGGGCCAAGTGGAAGGAGATAATCGCGAAAGGCCTGGAGGAGCGGGGCGAGGTCTACGTGATGTCGCTCGTGACGGTGCCGGCATCCCTGCGCACATGGAGCCTCGGCAGGTACATGCGCGAGGAGGGCGACGGCCTGATCCTCGAGCGCGACGTCCTGAAGAGGAAGCAGGTGTCTGCGGAAGGCCTTGTCAGGCAGATGATAAACAGCGGGCTGCTGCGCGGCGCCATCGTGATGAAGCAGGAGAAGGTCCTGGTATCCGAATTCTCGGAAGCAGGCTCCACGGTCGCGAGCGTGCTCGCGCTCAAGCTCAGGGCGTACGTGCAATCGCTCGCCAAGAACATGGGCCAGCACCAGCCACAGAGCTTCGTCAGCATAGGAGACAAGACCGTGCTGGTGATGATGAAGGGCAAGACCATCGAGTCAGTGCTGCTCATAAACAAGCCTAAATTCAACGAAGCCATAGAGCAGTGGAAAGCCAGCAGCAGGTCCCTTGAAGCGGCCTGAAAACCTTGTTTTTTGGCAGGATACGGGGCTCAGAAATAGCCCCTGACCGGCACTAATTTAAAGCCTTTCAAGCATAGGTTTATTGCCTGAAAAAGACAGCTTTTCTACGACGTGAAATCCGACCAGGAAATCAATGCTAAAACTAATGGTATTTACATGGACGAAGACACTGGATACACAGCCAAGGAGATACAGGTCCTGGCAGGTTTGGAAGGCGTCCGCAAAAGGCCCAGCATGTACATCGGAGACACATACAAACGAGGTCTCCACCACCTTATCTACGAGATAGTCGACAACTCCATAGACGAGGCCCTGGCTGGGTATTGCAAGAGCATCATCATCACGCTCAGGAAGGACGGCTCTGCCATGGTGAAGGACGATGGCCGCGGCATACCGGTGGACACGCACAAATCAGGCAAATCCGCCCTGGAACTGGTGTCGAGTTCGCTCCACGCAGGAGGCAAGTTCGAGAAAAAGGCGTATAAGGTGTCAGGCGGGCTCCACGGGGTCGGCATGAGCGTGGTGAACGCGCTCTCCGAGTGGATGAGGATCGAGGTCCACAGGGGCGGCAAGATACACGCCATCACCTATCAGAGAGGCAAGGTCAAGGAACCGGTCAAGGTCACGGGGGATACAAATTACCGCGGCACTGTGGTGACATTCAAGCCGGATGGCACCATCTTCCAGACAGTGGATTTCGACTACGATTATCTCAGGGAGCGCATAATGGAGCTCGCATTCCTCAACAAAGGCCTCAGGATGATATTCGAGGACGAGCGGAACGGGAAGAAGGAGGAGTTCTGCTACCAGGGAGGCATCGCAGAGTTCGTGACATACCTCAACCAGGCCCGCACCAAGCTCCATGAGCCGGTCTGCTTCTCCAGGAAGACCGACCATGTCGAGATAGAGGTCGCGCTCCAGTACACGGACAGCTACAACGAGATGATATACTCCTTCGTGAACGACATAAAGACCATCGAGGGCGGAACGCATATCGTGGGTTTCAGGACCGCGCTCACGCGGGTCGTGAACGATTACGCGAAGTCCAACAAGCTGGTGAAGGACGAGCACAAGATAAGCGGGGACGATGCCATAGAGGGCCTGACCGCGATTCTCAGCCTCAAGGTGCCTGAGCCGCAGTTCGAGGGCCAGACCAAGACCAAGCTCGGGAACAGCGAGATACGGGGCCAGGTGGACAGCATCGCCTACGACGCCCTGAAGACCTATTTCGAGGAGCACCCGTCCGAAGCCAAGAACGTCATGGGCAAGATAGTGAACGCCATGGAGGCGCGCGAGGCTGCGCAGAAGGCCAAGGAGCTCATCAGGAGGAAGAACGTGTTCGAGAGCTCGCTCCTCCCTGGAAAGCTCGCTGACTGCAGCGAGGAGGACCCGGCCAAATGCGAGTTGTATTTGGTAGAAGGAGATAGTGCTGGCGGAAGCAGCAAGGGTGCCCGCGACCGGCGCTACCAGGCAATCCTTCCGCTGCGGGGCAAGATACTCAACGTGGAGAAAGCGCCCATGCACAAGGTGCTGGCCAGCGAGGAGATAAAGAACATCGTGGTTTCCATAGGCGCTGGCTTCAAGGAAGATTTCGATGTCGGCAAAGCGAGGTATCACAAGATCGTGATCATGACGGATGCTGATGTCGACGGGTCGCACATCAGAACCCTCATTCTAACACTATTCTACCGCTATTTCAGGGCGCTCATAGACAAGGGGTACATATACATCGCACAGCCGCCCCTGTACCGCATCGCCAAGGGCAAGGGCGTGCAGTACGCTTATTCCGACGCGCAGCTCGTTGAGATACAGAAACAGGTCGGGGATGGAGCGAACATCTCGCGCTACAAAGGTTTGGGAGAGATGAACCCCGGGCAGCTGTGGGAAACCACCATGGACCCAGAGACCAGGACACTCAAGAGGGTGACGGTCGAGGACGCGATGCTCGCTGACGAGCTGTTTTCCATACTCATGGGAGATGCGGTCGAGCCCAGGAGGGCGTTCATAGATCAGCACGGAGTCAGCGTGAAAAACCTCGACATATGATGAATATTTGATTGATGAATGATGGTCGCTATGGCAGAGACGATAATCAACAGGACGATCGAGGCGGACATGAAGGAGAGCTATCTCGATTACGCGATGTCCGTCATCATCGGCAGGGCGATACCGGATGCGCGCGACGGCCTCAAGCCAGTGCACAGGAGGATACTCTACGGCATGCAGGACCTGGGCAATGTCCATGGCAAGCCCTTCAAGAAGAGCGCCCGCATAGTCGGAGAAGTCCTGGGCAAGTACCACCCGCACGGAGACCTCGCCGTGTACGACGCGCTTGTGCGGATGGCCCAGTATTTCTCGCTCAGGTACATGCTCGTGGACGGGCAGGGCAACATGGGTTCGATAGACGGGGACGCCCCGGCTGCTATGAGGTATTGTGTAGAAGGGAATACCCTTATCGTCACCGACAATGGGTTGGAAAAAATCGGGGAGATATCGGATGAGGAAGACATTACCAGATCGGTGCTATCGGTAGACAACAGGATCAATACCGCATCAAAATGGTTCGATTCTGGAGAACACCCGACAAAGACTATTACTACATACCGGGGTTTTGAGATAACCGGGACCCTCAATCACCCGCTGCTGGTGTGGGAGAAGGATGTTCGCGGCAGGCCGCGACTCAGATGGAAGATGGTTGGCGAACTGCGTCAAGGCGATTATGTCGTCATCAGCAGATCACCATCGCTTTTCCCAAAAGAGAAACCCGATTTGAAGAAGTTTGAGCCCAAAAATCTGCATATTAGGACTGTCGTCCATAAACTTCCTTCCAAATTGGAGCCAGGATTGGCATTTTTGCTCGGCGCGTGGGTAGCAGAAGGCAACGTTTCGAAAGAGCAGGTGGGATTTTGCAACAGCGATACCGACTTTTTGAATGACTTCAAGAAAAAGTTCAGAACTGCATTCTCGGACTGCCGGTTGCACGAATATAAACGAAGACCCGTAGGTTATACGAAAAAACCTTATCACTCTCTCGAAGTGCACTCCAACCAGGTAATCCAATTCCTCAGGAATTTAGGTCTCGAACCAGTACGTGCGAAAGATAAGGATGTTCCAGGGATAATTTTCTCTGGAACAAAGGAGGCTGTCGCTTCGTTTTTGAGAGGATATGCAGAGGGGGATGGAAGCGTATATCACTCCGGTGCTCCTGAAATAGCGTTCATATCGATGAGCGTAAACCTGCTCAAAAAATTACAGATCTTGTTGTTGAGATTCGGGATCGAATCCAGCTATAGATACCAACCTTCAAGAAAAATATGGAAATTACTCATCCGAGGATATGGGAATCTCAGGACATTTCGCGATGAAATAGGCTTCGTGACAGAGAAAAAGAAGGCTGTGCTCGATCGGATTTGCAGGCTAAACGCCGATTGCAGGATAATATCAAAAACCGATTTTGTCCCGTATATCTCAGACTACATACGTTCAAATGGGTATAGGGGAGATGCCAAGGCCTGGCTGGTGAAGCATAACCTGGATCGCCTTCCGAAAATAAGAGGGTATTGGAAAAAACTTGGCAGGATACTTAATGATCCGGACCTTTCCCTTTACCAGAACGTATTGAATAACAACTATTTGTTTGACCGTGTCGTTTCTATCCGTGATGCAGGCCTAAAAAGGGTGTATTCCGTAAGGGTTGACAGTCCCTGCCATTCGTTTGTCTCAAATGGTTTTATCAGTCACAATACAGAGGTTCGCATGGCCAGGATAACGGCCGAGCTTCTCAGCGACATCGACAAGGAGACAGTGCAGTTTTCAGACAATTTCGACGCCACGCTCAAGGAGCCGACAGTGCTTCCGGCAAGGATACCGAACCTGCTCATCAACGGCTCTTCAGGCATAGCAGTCGGCATGGCGACCAACATCCCCCCGCACAACCTCGGCGAGGTGGTGGACGCGACGATCGCGCTTATCGACGGAGCGGACGAGAACGAGCTGCTCAAGATAGTCCAGGGGCCCGACTTCCCCACAGGAGGCATCATCGTAGGCCGCGGAGGGATAATCGAGGCTTACAAGACCGGACGCGGGATCATAAAGGTCCGGGGCAGGGCACAGAAGGACGAGAAACGGCACGCCATAGTGATAAGCGAGATCCCGTACCAGCTCACCAAGACCTCGCTCATAGAAACCATAGTTGAGGCTGTGCGGAACAAGAAGATAGAGGGCATAACAGGCGTCCATGACCGCTCGGACAAGGACGGCATGGAAATCGTCATAGACCTCAAGAAAGGCGCTGACGCGGACATCGTGCTCAACCAGCTCTACGCCCACACGCAGCTACAGACCACGTTCGGCATAATCAATCTCGCCATCGTGGGAAAGCAGCCCAGGGTTATGAACCTCCATTCCATGATAAGCGTGTTCCTGGAATTCAGGAAGGAGATCGTCAGGAAAAGGAGCGAGTTCGAGCTGAAGGAAGCGCAGGCAAGGGCGCACATACTCGAGGGCCTGCGGATCGCGCTCGAGCACATCGACCCGATCGTGGAATTCCTGCGCGGCTCGAAGGACATCGACGAGGCGCGGGCAGGGCTCATGAAGAGCTACAAGCTCAGCGAGCTGCAGGCGAACGCGATCCTCGACATGAAACTGTCCAGGCTCATCGCGCTCGAGCGGGAGAAGATAGAGAACGAGTACAGGGAGCTCCTGAAGACCATAAAGTGGCTCAAGGACGTGCTCGCCGACGTGAAGAAGATCCTCGACCTCATAAAGGCAGAGCTGAAGGACATCAAGGAGAGATACGGCGACGCGAGGAGGACCGATATAATCGACGGCGAGGATGGGGAGTTCGACATCGAAGCGCTCATACCCAACGACGAGGTCGTGGTTGTCATCAGCTCGCGCGGCTATGTGAAACGCGTCTCGCTCCGCGAATACCGCTCGCAGCACCGCGGAGGCAAGGGCGTGATAGGCACGGAGACAAAGGAGGAGGACTTCGTGCAGGATGTCATAGTCACCAGGAACCACAACTACCTCCTGCTGTTCACAGACAAAGGAAGGGCGTTCTGGCTCAAGGCGTACCGCATACCTGAATCAGGAAGGTATGCGACAGGAAAGACGCTGGTCAGCCTGCTCGACCTCAAGGACGAGAAGATAACCTCGTGGATCAGCGTGGACAGATTTGACAGCGGCGAGTTCCTTTCCATGGTCACCAGGAACGGGATCATCAAGAGGACCGCGCTCGACAATTTCGGCAATGTCCGCAAGGCAGGCATCATAGCCATCACCCTCAAGGAAGGCGACGGGCTGGTAGAGGTCATCAAGACCGACGGCAACCAGGAGCTCATCATCGCGACCAAGAAGGGACAGGCCATCAGGTTCAAGGAAGAGGAGGCGCGCGAGATAGGCAGGACTGGCCAGGGTGTGATAGGCATACGGTTCAAGGAAGGCGAGGACGAGGTGGTCGGCATCACGACCTGCCTCAAGCCCAGCATCCTCACGATCACCGAGAACGGATTCGGCAAGAGGACGCACATCAGCGAGTACAGGGTGCAGGGCCGTGGAGGCTCGGGCGTCATCGCTATCAAGACAGAAGGCCGCAACGGGAACGTGATCGGCATCCGGGCTGTGGATGATGATGCGGAAGTTATCGTGATGAGCTCCAAGGGCCAGGCCATACGCTCGCCGGTGAAAGGCATCTCTGTCATAGGAAGGAACACCCAGGGCGTCACCATCATCAGGCTCTCGGAAGGCGAGAAGGTGGCGAGCTTCGCCGTGGTCCCAAAGAGCGAGCTTGCGCCCCAGAACGACAATGGAAGCGAAGGCGTGGTGGACCAGAAAGGCGGGCCGGATGGATGAGCTATCCCGATGATCGACCAGACCATCTTCGGCCTTCTCGCCGGCATTATCGCCCTGCTTGCCTTCATCCCGTACATATTCACCACCCTCAAAGGGAAAACCAGGCCGAACAAAGCGACCTGGATAATATGGGCTGTCCTCGGCATCATAATCGCGGCGAGCTATTACTCGGCAGGGGCCAGGGAAACCGTATGGGTGCCTATCGTCTACTCGGTCGGCATGGTCATCACCGCCCTCGTCTCCCTCAAATATGGCCAGGACGGATGGACCGCGCTGGATAAGGGATGCCTCGCCGGAGCTGGCATCGGAATCATCTTTTGGGCGATGACGAGCGATCCTGCCACCGCCTATTACATCACCACTACTGTTGATGCCATCGGAGCCATACCTACCATAAGCAAAGCGTGGAAAAACCCTGGGAGCGAGGATAAGGCCACGTGGCTCATGTTCCTGGCCGCGAACAGCCTCAATCTCCTTGCCATAGGGCAGTGGACGCCAATGGTCGCTTTCTATCCGATCTATGTCTTCGTGCTCTGCATCGTGATGTGCACGCTTATTCTCCGGCCCGGAACGTCCGGGACGAAGCGCAGGTCATCGATAGGGCCAGCACGGCGGCTATGATGAACGCTCCGCCGCAGCATCCGGCTGCTTTGTGGGTCATTGGATCCATCGCGCTGGCATGCCCCGTGGGATTGGATGTTCCGACAACCGCTCCATCACCTGAATAGACCATGACGGTGCCGTTGCGCATGATATCTCCATATTGGCCGGCTTGGACTGTTCCGAAGGAATCATACAGCGAAAACATGCCAACCGAGCCCTTTGATACCATCACCCGCGTCCTGAAATCGTCCACATCTATCGTGAAGGACGTGCCTTTCATGACGACACTGCCGAAGCGCGTATCGAACTCATGCGCGAAATTGCCGTTGATCTGCGCGGTCCCGAGCAAAATCGTGAATGAACCGCCTTTGCCTTTCCGCACGGTCACTCCTTCATTGAGCAATGCCTGCGTTCCGTCAGAGTACTCTATGTATGCGCCATTGTCCTTGAGCACCGTGAGCTCGTCCCCTTCCTGCAATGTTATCGCCTCATCAGAGGTGATCGTGGTTTCTTTCCCGCCCATCACCAGGCGGGCGGAATTCGTCTGCCATACGACATCCACGAATGACGCACCGACCTCGACGTTCGATTCGTCGCTTGACAGGATGCTGCCATCGCTGCCACGCGCCTCGACCTTCACTACATATTTTCCTGGTCCTGGAAGATCCACCGTGCCGGAAAAACGGTCCCCGCTCATCGAGATGCTCTTCGGCATCAGCACCCCAGCCACCGATACCATGACATTGGATGCGCCTGCTTCAGACGCGCCCCGTGCGATACCAACCACGTCCACGGATACGGAACCGCCTTTGCTGTCTATCCTCTGGTTGTCGTAAGGCTCCATGATGAAAACATCGACCTTGACCTCCTGCTTGCAGCCGTCACCTTCCGCATTGCAGCCGACCTTGCATTCCAGGCGGTTGTATTGGCACTTGCCCTTCACGCATGTGCCGCCGCTGTACCATATCCCCTTCCCACCCTCGTACTGGCATATCTCCTTATCGCAGTTGACATTCGCGCACGGGTCTGTCGAACCTCCATTGGATGTTCCGCCTGTGTTGCCAGTGCCGGTATTCGTGCCAGTGCCTTGAGAATACGTGCCGCCATGGGTAGCGCACCAGTGATCGTACTCTGCCTTCATTGTCGGGCAGTAATGCTCCATGAATGCTTTGTAGCATGCCGCGGCAGGGATATTGCATTGTTCCCCTCCTGCAACCTGCGCCTCGTAATTATAGCCCACGGTGTTCCAGACATTCAGAATGCACTGGGTGTAATCCCGCTCGCAATCGCATGTGCCGACGTCGTAGCCGCTGTAGGCCATGAACGCCTCCCTCACTGACTCGTTGTGCTCTCTGCAATCGGCTATCTGCGCAGTATAACCTTTGGCAACAAGGGACTGGTCATCCGGGCCACCATCGAGGTCCTTCGGACCGTATTTCGTGTACTGCATGCAGTCAGCATATATTCGGTCGGCTTCATCCTGGCACGACTGTGTGGAATATGAATCCCATGTTCCGAGGGTTGGTTGCTCACTATGCCATTCAGTATAAGCAGAGAGGAATGCGCACAACACCAGGAAGAGGACAAGGGACCGGAACAGCATATTCGCACCGCTTTGGCCTTCTCCCAGATATCTTAATAATGTTGACAGGTATCCGTGGTTCCGGGTTTTGCGGGTTTCGAGTTTTGACGGAACCCAAAACCAGCAGAACCAGCAGAACCCTAAACTCGGAACCCGGAACAGCCCGATGCGAAGCACAGCTAAAAAGCCTGTCGCGCATATCCATCCGATGATCGGTGATAAAAGGATCGCATGGATAGACCTTGCCAGGGTGCTCGCCATAGCGTGCATCGTGGGATTCCACGTCGCCTATGAGTTCACGCTGGACGATTCCCTGCGCCAGATAGGCTATATCGGCGCATCGCTGTTCTTCATCATCAGCGGTTTCATGCTCGCCAAGCACGACCCGAACCTCGCCTCGTTCGGAACGGATTACGTGAAATGGCTCTGGAACAGGTATGCCAGGATAGCGGCATTGTATTATCCGACCCTGATCGTGATTTTCGTCCTTTTCGGAAGCCAGGTGAGCGATGCCGGATTCATCGACCTGGTGAAGCACATCCTTTTCCTGAACGGCATGTCAAGCGCGCTCACCTATTCCATAGTCAGCCCGGCGTGGTTCATCATACCCCTTATCTCGCTCTACGCGCTCTACCCGGCGATAAACAACCTGATGAAACGGCATCCCGCGGTGCTTACGGTGGCTTGCGCGATATCGCTCGCAATAAGGCTGAGCAAACCCGCCTGGGTGTCTGCCTATCCGCTCTTTTTCATAGCGGATTTCTGCTTCGGTATGGCCTTTGCGCAAGGCCGCAGGGATATTTTCATGCTCTCGCCCCTCATGCTGGCCTTCGCAGGCCCGGTCATGGCGCTTCCATACGCTGTCTTCGCGCTCTTCTCCCTGATCCCGAACATGCGGGTTCTGGGTTTCGCCTCTTTCATAGGGAGGCACACGTTCGAGATCTTCCTTTTCCATGAATCCCTGATGAAAGCCCTGCTCGGCAAGTGGAAGGTTTTCGGGATGGATACGCTGGGCTCAACTGCAGTGCTCGCTGTATGCCTCGGAGCTGTGGCGCTCGCCGCAGGCCCGCTATCGATCATGCTCAAAAAAATGGATGGTTTCGATGTTCAAGGACAGGTTTGATGCAGGAGAGAAGCTCGCGCAAGCGCTTCTGGAATACAAGGGCAGGAAGGACACAATCATCCTCGCGATACCCCGCGGCGCGCTACAGATAGGGAAGATACTGCATGAGCGGCTCGGCCTGCCTTTGGACATCATCATAACCAAGAAGATACCGCACCCCATGAACGACGAGTTCGCGATAGGAGCCATCGGATCGGATGGAAAATATTTCCTGAACAACCCCCCTTCTATAGAGGTCCCGATGGCATATGTCGAGCGGAAAATCAGGGAGATAAGCGATTCCATAGCAGAGAGGTACAGGAGATACGGTAGCAGCATCCCGAACCTCGCGGGCAAGACAGTGATCATCGTGGATGACGGCGTAGCCACAGGCAGCACCATGAAGATAGCGGTCCGCATAGTGAAGCGGCAGAAGGCGGGAAAGGTGGTGGTGGCTGTGCCGGTAGGAGCGCCGGGTAGCATCGCCATGCTGAAGAAAGAAGCGGACGAGATGGTATGCCTTGAGACTCCCTGGCCGTTCTTCGCAATAGGCCAGTTCTACGAGAGCTTCCCGCAGGTCGAGGATGAGGAAGCCATAGCTATCCTCAGTGCTGCGAGGACTGCGAAAGCTCGGAAGCGCGCCTGAGCAGAAATGCCATGCATTCTGATTTCCTGCCTGGCTTGGCGTTCCATTCCTTGACGATCTTTTTATGGTCTGAGAGTTCGCGGAGGAACCGGTCGGTTTTCAGGTCAGGCCCGCTTAATCTGAACACGAGCTGGCTCGGAAGCGGGCAGAACCGGGTATTGAGTTTGTTGTCCAGCATGAACGGGAAGCGCATGCACGCAAGCGGGGATACCTCGTGGATGGTACACTTGTCGTCTTTGGCGAGGAAAACGCATGGGTGCGATTTCATGCCAAGGATGTACACCCAGCCGTCATCCTCCATGTCGAGGGTGGTGTCAGGGTCGAACGCGAGCAGGCGGGCCTGGTGGAGCGTGGCGAATTCGGAATGACGCTTCTTCGTCTCCTTCTCTATGCGCAGGATGTCGAAGGCTGTGGCGGTGATGATGTAGCTTTTGCAGCACTCCGCTGCGCAGAACGAGCAGGGCTTGAATACCACGATGATGATATTGTCCGAGGAATTTAAGATTGGTTAGGGACCGTCCCCTCAAGACGCTTCGCAATGAGTTCCAATTGGTTCTGCCTGGGCGAATCGTCTTCGCAAAGTATGATTGCTTCACGAAACGCTGCTGCGAGCACTAGTGACAAAGGAGGCTGCGCGTATTCTGCGGGCAAACGTGCCATGAAGTCACGTACTTTTGGAACTGACTCGGCTGTGGCTGCTCTGAGCGCGATCTCTTCTGCCCTTGCCTCGACGCTCAAAAACGCCAATGCCCTTGGAGCTGGCTTGCTGCCGTTGGTTTGCTCTCTTATCGTATCGGCAATAGAAAGCAGCAACTCATTGCTACATCTTTCGTCATCACGAAGACCGCGCGCTAATTCCATCTGCTTATCCGGACCGAACTCCGAAAATTTCGCAGCTACAGAAGCGCGGGTTTCTGTTCCGCCGTGCAACCGCTCTATGATTTCTGCCGGACTTAAAATCTGGGCCGTGGTATCGAGTAACAGTGCAGTGCCTAGATATTTGGCGGCTCTTACACCCTGGTGAGCAGCAACTGCAGCCGGAGGTTTCGAATAAGGTCTGGAATGCGTAGACATGAACATATCACCAATAGAAAAAGAAATATCCTAGAAGTGCTTAAAAAGATATCTTTATGTTAGATGAAGTCGTTGCTCTCGCCTTTGGCCTGTTCGTGCCCCTTAGGCTTCTTGCGCTTTATTATCTCAGCGACTTCCTGCGGGTCCACCTGCAGCCGCAGCTTCTGCATAACCTGCTTCATATCATAACCGTTCTGTGCGACCACGTCCTCGAGCGCCTTTCCTGTGAGTTTGCCAAGGCGCATCACCTTCAGGACCGCTTCGACCCTGGCGCCCTTTGCCATGCCTTTGAGGATCTCTGGTATCGCTGCCTTGACGAACGAACCTTTCCTGTATTCCGCGAACAGCTCGGCAAGGGTCTTCTCCAGGTCTGCGAACTCGAAACCATCCCTTCTCAGCGAGACTATCGTCTCCTCGAGGGTGGTTGCTGCGAGCATCGGGTCTGTCCCTTCCTTGGCAAGCCTTTCGAAAAGATGGAGATGCCTGGACTTGAGTATCCTTCCTGCCATCTCCTTGTTGAGCATCTTCTCCAGTTTGGATTTCTTCGCATCGAGCGATTCTCCCTTCTCTATGGAACCCAGCAGCTCTTTTGTCACGAGGATGGGCGGGACGTCGGTCTCTGGATAGAGCCTCGCCTTTCCCGGCAGCGGGCGCATGTATGTGGATGTACCATCAGGATTCGCCCTCCTTGTCTCCTTTGGCACGTAATCCATGTTCGCTCGCAGGAGCGCGTTGGACAGCGCCTGCCTCGCCTGCTCTTTGGGCGCCACCACCAGGATGAACGCGTCTTCAGGCGCCATCTGGAGCGCCTTGCGGACCTCAGCCTCCTCTTCTTGCGGGATATCGTACTTTGAAAGCGCCTCGTCGCTGTGGATCAGGCCTTTCACGCCTGCTTTTTTCGCGTAATCGCTCAACTCGGTTCCATAGCGCTTTCCTGGCTGCAGCTCCCTTCCAAGAAGGCCTTTGTGGTTCTGGAGCCTCTGGCACAGTACCACGGCATTGGCATCGCTTTTCAGCCCAGTGGATATGATGTCCGCTTTCGTGTGCTTGAATATATCGCTCAGGTCCACGATCTCCTCGTGCACTGGAAGCGCTTTCCTCGAGCGCAGCTCTGCGAGTATCCTCACGAGCCCGAGCTGGCGCTTCTCCTCGTTCTCCACGTACTGCGGAAGCATCTTGAGGTCCTGCGCGCCCTTGATCTCTATCCTGGCGCCGCCTTCTGTGGAGATGTTGACGTCCTGCCTTATCGTGCCCAGGCCCCTTGCCACCTTGCCCGTGGCCCTGAGTATCATGCCTATCTTCTCTGCCACTTCGGAAAGGTGCGCTGCGTCCTTGATGTCCGGGTCTGTTGTTATCTCGACAAGCGGGATGCCCAGGCGGTCGAGGCGGTACGTTGCAGTGGAACCGGATGCAGAGACGATGCCAGCGCTCTCCTCCTCTATCGCTATCAGCGGTATCCCTATCGTGCCCTTGGAGCTGTCGAGATGGCCGTTCACAGCGATTATCGAGGTGCGCTGGAATCCCGAGGTGTTGCTGCCATCTATCACCATCTTCCTCATGACATGTATCTCGTCCACTGGAGCTGCGTTCAGCGCCAGGGCTATCTGGAGCGCAATCCTGAGAGCCTCCATATTGAGCAGCTTGGGCGGCTCCTCGTCTATCTCCACAAGGCAGTTGTCGTTGAACGCCTGGTATTCGAAAACCCGGTCCTTGGCGAACTCTGCCTGCGATGCCTCATCGACCTCCCCCAGCTCGCTGAATACCGGGTGGAGGCGGCGCTTGATCACGAGCCGCGGTGCCACGTCTTCGTTGCCTGCGGGCGGCGGCCGGCAATCGCAGAAAAGCTTTTTCGATTCAAGCCGCTGGTGGATCTCAATTCCGATCTTCATGTGGCTTCACCCCCGGAATTGAGAGATTTGAACCGCAGTTCAAATTGATCTCGATCCCAATCTTCATCGCAACTCCTCCAGTGCCGAGCGCTCGCTTATCTCGCCCGCGATGTCGCTCATCATGAGCCTCTTCACTTCATCCATCTTCTTCGTCTGCCCCAAAGCCCAGCAGAGCTTGACGTATGCAGCCTCCGGAGTCCAGTCAGCACCGTCCCCGATCACGCCTGCCTCCATGAGGAGCCTTCCTGTGGAGTACACCCTCATGCATATCCTGCCAGAGAGGCACTGGCTGCTCATCACGACAGGTATGCCGGAATCTATAAGGCCCTTGAGCGGCTTGAGTATGCCCTTCACAGACTTGTCTTCCAGAGCATTGACAGACACGTGGCCCAGGCCGGTTCCCACAAGGACGATGCCGTCGTAATCGTCCAGCTTGGATATGAACTCGGGTTTGATGTTCGGGTGCGAATATATCATGGCGACATTAGCGTTGACGGATTTCTTCGCTACGAGCCCCCCCTCGTGGCGCGGCTTTGAAGGCGAGATCGCCTCGAACAGCCTGGTGCGGTAATCGACGCGGAAAAGCGGGAGCGAGTTCATGGATTTGAACGCCGCGCGCTTGGAGGTGTGGTTCTTGCGCACCCTGGTCCCGCGGTGGAGATGGCACACGTCGTCGCTGGAATCAGCATGCATGCACACCGCCACCTCGCCCAGGTCCCTGGTCGCGGAGAACACGGCATTGAGCAGATTCATCTCGTTCTCGCTCGATGGCCGGTCCGAGCTCCTTTGCGAGCCCACCAGGACGACCGGCACCGGAAGGTTCTGGAGCATGAAGCTCATGGCAGCGGCTGTGTAGGTCATCGTGTCTGTGCCATGCATGACCACGACGCCTTCGCTCCCGTGCTTTATCTCCTCCTCGATAGCGTCTGCCAGGAGCTTCCAGTGGTGCGCGTTCATGTCCTCGGAGAAAAGCGAGAAGAGCTGTCTTGAATGTATGTCCCATTTCCTGAGCGCCGGGAACGCCATGCGCAGCTCCCTCGGGGTGATGGAGGGATAGACCGCCCCTGTCTTGTATTCTATCTTTGATGCTATGGTGCCGCCGCATCCCAGTATCGCGACCCCTCCTTTCGCATGCTCCTTCCCTTCCTCTTCGTCTTTGGGCGCTTGGTGGTGCGCAGGGTTTTTCTCGACCAGAGACACGGATATGGGGATCAGACCGGTGTTATAGCCGTTGTCGAGTTTTATCACGATTATATCCGGGTCCCCTACGAGCGGCCTGGGCATGAGGAGGCCTTCGAACTCCCCGCTTCCTGAAACGACCTTTATGCGGTCTCCGATGCCTATGCCCTTTTCCTTGAGCAGGCCGAGCAGGTTTTTTGAGTACATGTTTCCACTCTATCTTCACTCGATACTCACTCGATCTTGAATATCTTCACAGCGCCGTTCGAATACACTTCCTTGAAGCCCGGGATGTCGTCCAGGAATATGGCCTGGTAAAGGGCTGAGTCATAGAACTTGCCCTTTCGGTCCCCGTAGCCTGATACGACTTCACCGTTCTCGAGCCACATATTGTCGTTGGTGTATAGCAGCGTCGCCTCAGTGGCAGGACCGAAGTGCGACGTCTGCTGTAACGGTATCGGGAACTGGAACACGGCCTTGTCGAGCTTGAGGTCGCCGTTCGGGTAGGTCTGGTTGAGATCATATGGCGCATAGACCTCCTGGCCGTTAGCTAGGATCGTCTTCCCGACGCAATACACCGGATCGGCCCTCACATAGGTCCTGCAGTAGTATTTCAGGTTGTCGTCTGCCGGATTCATGCATTCCCCTGCGTAGTAGGGCTGGTATATCATATCCGTGACAATGGGCCTGCCGTTCTCCATCTTCGGCGTGCCATCCACATCCCTTTCGAAAATAGAGTAGTGCATCTTGTAGGCCAGGAAGCCGGTCTTGTTCGTGAGTTCGGATATGGTGCACGGGTTCTGCGATACCATGACCGTTTCCCACAGGTGCTCTGCCTCGCACCCGGATTCCCCTGGAGCGCGCGACACGTTGGTTTCGTTGTGGTGGGCGCATGAAAGGTAGTTCAGCGCCCCGTACTTTCCGCCGAGCTGGTTCCCCGACGATACGAGTTCGATGTCGAAGAGCGCGTATTTGATGTCGTGCGCCTGCATCCATCCCTTGAGCTCTTCCGGGGTTGAGTCCAGGTATGCGTCAGCGACATCTCCTATCATATCATGCGATAGGTGCTCGTTGCGCACCACTGCGTTGCGCTGGCCGAAGAAATTTATCCAGTGGCCGTAGTCCCACCACGAGACGATCCTGGCGCCTGGCTCTGTGTTCTGCTTTATCCATTCCATGGAGCTGACCCAGTAATCCGACAGGCGCTGGCACCGTATCGCGGCTGCCTGCGCCTCCCAGGACGGAGCGAGACCCTGGTTCGCGAGGTAGGAATAATTGGAGTATATGGAAAGCATGCAGAGCTTGGAGCTGTATTGGTAATTGGTGCCGTTGGACGCGTATGCCAGGGGTTGCGCTGCGGCTGCGCAGACGTCGGAATCCGCGGATGCCTTGCACATCTGCGTGAATTTGGGCGCAAGGGCCGCTGGATCGTTCTGGTAGAGCGGCTGGAGCGAACCGAAAAGCAGGGACGGCGCGAAGCCGTTGTGGGTGAACTGGAGGAAAACCAGGAGCCCTGCGAAGACCATGATGCCGCTGAGGATGGACTGGCGGGTGTCTTCGTCGGAAATCTTCTTGAACCACTCCTCATCCACCACGCGGGGCGCGGTGCCGAGCGTGAAACCTATCGCTATGGCGACCATCACTGCGGCGTAGATGGTGTACTTCGCCTTCAGCAGGCCCACGACAAGAGGCGGCATCACCATGGCCAGGAACAGGACGAACAGTCCGTCGTCCTGGCGCTTCTGGAATTTCCAGGCGCAATATATGAGGCTGGCCCAGAACGCCACAAGCCAGAAGAGCATGAAGCTGTTGTCCTTCTGTGTGAACATGACATCAGTGCGGAGGAAGACGTTCACCATGCCCACGAAGACCGCGAGCACCCCGTTCGCGACAAACGAGAATGGCAGGAATAGTGTGGATACGAGCGCGGCTCCGGCATTGTCCAGCGATGCCGCGAGTGTCGGAGACGACGTTTTTAAGAACATCGTTATGAGCAGCAGCGCAGTGGCAGCCACATTGCCGTACGGCTCGGCCACGAACCCCATCTCGCCCCCGAACGAGCTCGGAGCGCCGCCCTGCTCGGCTATAGTCCGGTCGAGCGGCGAGTTGTACTGCGTTATGCCGAAACCCCTCTCCCCCACGCCCTTCACATAGTCCCCCAGCGGGGTGAAAACATAGATGAGCAGGCTGATTATCAATATGGCGCCGAGCGCCATCATCGAGTTCTGCCTGTCCGGAAGCTTCAGCTTGACAGCATAGAGCAGGCAGGCGAAGGCGATCGGCAGGAAGAACGGGACGATCATGCCGAAGCTCGGCATTCCTGAGGTGAAGATATTCACTATCATATTACTGGCTACGACCCCTATGACGAATACTATGGACGTTGGGATCATGAGGTCCTTGATCCCCTCCCCGTCCTCGTCCCTGATGAAGAGCAGGATCGACTGCAGGATCACGAATATGAACACAGAGACCAGTGCGAGTATCTGCGAACTGCTGCCAAGCGTGAGCGCTGCGTATGCCAGGCCTGCGAATGCCGAGAATTTCAGGTCCTTCCTCCGCAGCGATATGGCGTACATGGCATAGAAGAATGCCAGGGCGAAGAACGCATATGGCTGGATCTCCTGCTCCCCTGCGAACAGCTTGAAGATGAACACCGGAACGAACGCGGCGAGGCCGGCTCCTGCAAGCCCCCACTCGCGCTTCGTGACCGATGATATGAGAAGGTATATGAAGAATATCGCCAGCACGGCGGCGATGGGCGGGTACATGGATGCCACGAGCGCGAGCAGCATGTTATCGTATTCCCCCCCTCCGGTGTAGAGCGAATACCAGATGGATTCCATGTATCCGAGCATGGGCATCGTGCGGTGATTCACGACCAGATCAGGATACCATGCGGTCTGATCATTCTGCGGATTGAAGCCTGATGTGAGTATCTGCTGCGCGACATAGGTGTAGTAGTATGGGTCGAGCTCCTGGTATATGGGGCTGTAGGTGCTCAGGCGGATGAGATAGGACACCACCAGTATGGCGAGCAGGACGAGCGGGATCGCGAGCTTAGCCGGATCGGTGAGTTCGGAAATAGTAGGGGGTTTGAGGTTCTCGTATGATTTCGTGAGCACGAACGCGGCGAGCGCGATCGCATACATCGCCGCGACCGAGAGCAGCGCTATAGTATAGCTGAACTTGATGCCCACGACCAGATAGAGCAGGAAAGGGATTAGCGGCAGGATCACGAACCCGAGCGTGAAACCGAGCAGGAGCTTCTCCAATACGCTGAAATCGTCCTTGCGCAGTATCGAGAACGATAGTATCGCCCCGGGCACGAAACCAGAGACGCAGAGCCAGAACAGGAACGTCATTATGTCGAATGAGACAAACACATCTTCACCTGGATGGATGATAATCAAACCCGATCAAATGCCAATCAAACGACGCAAAACCGGTCATAGGAAACTTAGGTCTTCCTCTTTCCCTGCTTCCGGAGCTTCGCTCTTGCCCATTATGTAGGGGGACTTGACCCCTGTTATTATCGCTGTGATCCTCATGGTCCCATGGAGCGAGGGATTGATGCGCGCGCCCATCTTCACGCTGGAGGCGTCATCGAAGCTCTCAGTGAGCAGCTCTCCTGCCTTGATGGCTTCGCCCAGGGTCAAGTCAGGTCCGCCCTCCAGATGCAGCAGGCATCCCTTGGCGCCCTCGTAGTTCACATCGAGCAGCGGGTGCTCGAGCGTGTCCTTCACCACATCCTCGACCTTGTTCGGCCCGCCCGCCTCGCCGAGAGATATCATGGAAAGGCCTCCGTCGCTCATCACCGTGCGCACATCGGCGTAATCCACATTGATGAGGCTCGGGAACATGATGGTGTCGGATATCCCGCTCACCGCCCGCGTGGTTATGGAATCAGCCAGCTCGAACGCCTTGGCCACCGGCAGGTTCGGAGCGTATGCTGCGAGGCGGTTGTTGTCTATCACCACCACCGTGTCGCACACGCCGACCAGCTCCTGGAGCGATTTCTGGGCTTTCTTTATCCTCACCCTTTCCAGGGCGAACGGGTAGGTCACCATGGCGACGACGATCGCGCCCTGCTCCTTTGCGATCTTCGCTACGACAGAAGCGGCTCCGCCCCCTGTGCCGCCGCCCATGCCCGCGACGAGGAATACGAGCTCGTTCTCCCCTATCTCGCGCACGAGCATGTCGTGATCGGCTTCTGCGCATTTGCGGCCAATCGCCGCGTCCCCGCCTGCGCCCAGGCCGCGCGTTATCGTCCTGCCGAGCAGTATCTTCTTGTGCGAGCCGATCATGTTGAGGTGTTTGGCGTCTGTGTTGAGCGCCATGGTCTTCGCGCTCCTGATGCCGCTCTGGAACAGCCTGTTCGCGCAGTTGCAGCCCGCGCCCCCGACGCCTATGACCGAGATGCGGACTGATGGATTCTCCTCGGGGTCTTTGCTCTTTTCCTCAGCTTCTGGCCGGCGGACCGGATTCCCGCCTTCCCTGACTGTTTTTATGATGTCATCGAACATAGAACCACCACGCAGCATAACTAGGATAGTATAGATACTAAAGAAAAAAATATAAAGAGGGTGGGGTGGGAGAGGTGCGGGGAATCCTAAGCGGTTCTGCTGGTTTCGAGTTTCGTCTGTTCAAAACTCGGAACGCGAAACCCGAAACCCTTGAAATGTCCGGTTCCACTGGGAAACAGAAGATATCGGGGGAGCCACCATTACAGAAGGAGGGATGGGTGGGTGAATGGTGGTCCCCCTCTAGCGTCAATAGTTAGAAGGCACGTTCATACTGTTCATTATCTCCTGGATATTGCATGATTTTCCGGTCACCGCAAATTTGGAGGCGTCGTAGATCCATGGGACGCAGTTTATCTGCGTCGGAGGGATCTGGCTGTAGTCAGGCGGTTCCTCGCCGACCGAAGCCGTGGCTGTCGTTGACTTGTTTATGTCCATTTCCATCCACACGCAGCCGGCGAATGGATTGCTGGCGCCCCCGGTGTCAGGGAACATGCTTCCGCCTTCGCAGCCCACATACGCCTTTGCGTCTTTCATGATCGTGATTATCTTCGGGCATGTGGAAGCGGACGAGGTTTGCTGCATCTCGCTGCGGATCTCGTTCTCTCCCTTCATATATACCCTGGCTGTGGTCGAACCTGTTTCGTCAGTTATCGTGATGTCGCACTGGAGCGGAACGCCGAGCGCCATGAGCTCGCCGTATGTCTTGTCCAGCAGATCGTTGCCAGGCTGTTGCCCGCCGCCGTTGTTCTGATCCTGCTGGCCATTCTCCTGGCCGGTGTTTTGGCCGGTTTGCTGGCCTGGATTGACTGCACCTCCCTGCTGAACCGCACCACCGTTCTGCCCCCCGGTATTGGCCGGGCCAGACGGAGCGGTACATCCAGAAATCATTATTCCGGCGATTAGGATAAGGACTAACAGCTGTTTCATGGTATTTGGAATCTGTATTAAGATTTATAAGTGTTTTGGAATTTCTCTCGTGAAATGCGGGCGCTGAAGGCCGTGATGATACAATGCATGACAAAGCCATGGCAAACTGAATCTACAAATGATATTTTTCGAAGAGCCGCCCTCGCGAACCTGCGGGTTCGACTGTCCGCTACCGCGGACATCGCGTTTTTTCGCTCCAAGCGAAAATTTCGGGTTCATACACGAAATATAACTACGGAGATGTTTCGGGTTCATGCACGAAATATAACAACGGAGATAAATCAGGCATGAACCCGAAAGAATCGGGTATGAACCCGAAAAAGGCTGATGCAAATTGCGGTTGCAATTTGCACATCGCTACGGCTCGGGACCGCGCACAACCCTATTTTCGCTTCGGCGAAAATGGGGCACCATGTTCCGATGCGTCGGAACATGATTGGCGCGCGGTATCGGGCCCATTCGAAAAATACTCGCCATGCCGCGACCGGCGCTCCGGTCACGGGCATGTTCATGATCGTTGCGACGATCATGACAAGTCGCGTCGGCAATTCACCCATCGTCAAGAACGACGCATCGTTCTTGAGGGTTTGAGAACGTTGCGACGTTCTCAAAGTGGCAATGCCAACGGTACTCTTGCCGACTTGGCGATAGTTTTTATTTTCTCCTTGCATATTCTTGCTGATGCCCGGCCTTCAATGCGCTTTCTTCAGCAAACGGATGAAGAATCCGATCATCCTGGCATCAGGCGTGCTCGGCATGACCAAGGCGAGCCTGGTCCGGGCGTGCGAGATGGGCTGCGGTGGCGTGACTGCGAAATCCCTCACACCCGAACCGAGGAAAGGCCATTCCGGCCCGAACATCGTGGATACTGGATGCGGGATGCTCAACGCCATGGGATACCCCAACCCAGGCATAGAGGAAGGGCTGCGGGAATTCAAGGGGTGGAAAAGACCCGAGGCGCTCATCATCAGCATCGTGGGCAAGGACGAGAAGGAGTTCGCCGCTCTCGCGGAGAATGTGGAGGATGCAGGGAAGGAACTCGGAGCGAGCGCTATCGAGGCAGCGCTCTCATGCCCGCACACCCCAGGCTACGGAACCATGGCAGGCCAGGGGACTCCGGAGAATGTGCGCAAGATAACATGCGCGATCAAAGACAGGACGAAACTGCCGCTCATAGTCAAGCTCTCGCCTTCAGTGCCTGGCGAGGTGAAGCAGGCGCTCGCTGCCGAGGAATCAGGCGCAGATGCCATAAACATGGGCAATTCGCTCGGACCAGGGATGAAAATCGACCTCAGCCGCAGGAAGCCAATGCTCGGGTTCAAGATCGGAGGGCTGAGCGGGCCTGCGATAAAACCCATTGCCATCAGGTGCGTGTACGACATATACGAGTCTGTCGAGATACCGATCATCGGGACCGGAGGCATCACAAGCGGCGGGGACGCGATAGAGATGATGATGGCCGGAGCGAACCATGTGGGCGTAGGCAGCGCTGTCTATTTCAGGGGGCATGACGTGTTCGGGAAGATCGCAGCGGAGATGGAAGGATGGATGAAGGGCAATGGCGTCTCGAAGCTGAATCATATCATCGGTGCTGCCCATGAATGATAGGATGCATAAGACAAGAGAGATGTTCAGCAACAGGATCCTCAAGGTCATCCAGGAGAACTACAGGGTCCATACGCTCGAGATCAAGCATGACATGAAGGAAGCGATGCCAGGCCAATTCCTCATGGTGTGGGTGCCAGGGGTTGGCGAGAAACCCATGAGCATCGGTAATAATAATCCGCTCACGATATCGGTCGCTGATGTCGGACAGGTGTCAGGAGAGATATCCAGGCTCAGTAAAGGCGATTTGATATCATATAGAGGCCCGCTCGGCAAACCATTCACGCTTCCGAAACATACAACACAAAACCGGAAACTGGAAACCGGAAACCCAAAACGCATTCTAGTTATAGGAGGCGGCTATGGCGTGGTTCCCATGTACTTCCTGGCCAAGACAGCCAGGAAGCAGGGGATCGAGCCAGTGGCAGTGATAGGCGGCAGGAGCGCTGATGATATAATATACTACAAGCAGCTATTCGTAGCGTGTAAGGAGGTTTTCATCACCACGGATGACGGCTCCAAAGGGAAGGAAGGCACTGTCATGGCAGAGGCGCAGTGGCTTATCGAGAGCAAGAGATTCGACTGCGTCTATTGCTGCGGGCCTGAAAGGATGATGCATGCCGTGGCAGAGCTCTGCAAAGCGCACCGCGTGCAGTGCCAGGTGAGCGTGGAGAGGTACATGAAATGCGGCGTGGGCGTGTGCGGCTCCTGCGACATCAACGGAAAGCTGTGCTGCAGCGACGGCCCTGTGTTCGACGGCGAGGAAGCGCTGGCGCTCTCCGAGTTCGGGAAGAAACGCAGGGACGCGAGCGGAACGCTCAGGGATATCTGACTAGGTTATGGTAGATATACGTTCTCCCTGTTCCCGATTTTCAATACGGCTATCATTCCGGATTCTTCCATTATGTCGACAATGACCCTCAGTTTCCCCACCCTGACGCGATAGGCGGTTGAACCGCTCAACCTTAACGCGTATGCATGCGGCCTTACGCGCATGCGTTCGAGAACGCCGATCACCCTCAGCTGGCCTTCTTTGTCAAGCTGCCTGAATTCTTTTTGGGCAGAATCGACAAACTCGATAGAATACATTCAACGACCTGTCTCTTTTTGCAGCTCTTCCAATGATATGGTTCTTCTTTTTTTGTATTCTTTTCTCCTCTCCTCTATCTCTTTCACAAAACCAGGGTTGAGTGAAAGGCGATCCTCTACAAGGTCCTCTATTATCTCTGCATAAGTCTCGCTCTCCTGCAGCTTCATCTCGTTCAGCTTCTTCTTCAGCCCCTCTGTGATTTTTATTGTAGTATACATGAGTATACTTTAGTTTACTAGGGTATATAAATGTAACACTACATGGTTTAGTGGCTCGATATGCCGCCATAGTAACGTTGCGAATCCTACCAATAAACTGGTAATTACTAATAAATAGGTAAAACACAATAGCTTGTCATGGCTACTGACAACGACAAAGTGGGGAAAGCCGTGTCCGCGCTGCGCCAGGGCAGGATCGTGATAATCTACGACGGAGACGAGCGGGAAGGCGAGGCAGATATGGTGATCGGCGCACGGTTCACGACCCCTAAGACCATCGAGACGCTGCGGAGGAGAGGCGGCGGACTCATCTGCGCGGCGATCGGGAAGAAAGACGCGGACGGCATAGGCCTGCCGTTTTTCGTGGACCTTCTCGAGAAGGACGGAAGGGACATGAAGAGCATCGCCTGCCGCAGGACCGCGTACGGCGACAAGCCGGCGTTCTCGCTGCCTGTGAACCACCGCGAGGTGTACACCGGAATAACCGACAACGACCGCTCGCTCACCATAAGGAAGCTGGACGAGGTCATCTGCTCCAGGCCCGAGGAGTTCACCGCAGAGTTCTACTCCCCAGGACATGTGTTCCTGCTCATCGGAAGCGGGCTGAGAAGGAGGTGCGGGCATACCGAGCTCTCGCTCGAATTGGGCGGGCGGGCGGGCTTGCGCGTGATGGTGCTCTGCGAGATGCTCGACCGTGGGAAGGCGCTTTCCAAGAAAAAGGCCAAGGCGTACGCCAGGAAGAACAAGTTGCAGTTCCTCGAGGGAGCGGAACTCAGATGATGACTGGCGGGAGAGACAGCAAGATGGGTGGCTTCATGGGGATGGAGATAGCGGTAGGCAAGGAGCGGTTCGTATGGAACATGTGAAGATAGGCGTCGTGGATACCATGTTCTCGCGCGTGGACATGGGCGGGATAGCGATTGATGAGCTGAAGAAGCATCCGGTTTCGATCGAGCGCAGGACTGTTCCTGGCATAAAGGATTTGGCAGTGGAATGCAAAAAGGTGCTGGATGCCGGATGCGACATCGCCATGGCGCTCGGCATGGTCGGAGGCGCTCCCATAGACACGCAGTGCGGGCATGAGGCGTCCCTGGGCATACAGCAGGCCAAGCTCATGACCAACAAGCACATAATCGAGGTGTTCGTCCACGAGAACGAGGCATGGGACCCGAAGGAGCTCAGGGCGATATTCGAGGACAGGGTGCGGAAGCATGCGCAGAACGCAGCGCTGCTTGCCAGGGACCCTGGAGCGCTCGTGGAGAAGGCTGGCATGGGTGTGCGGCAGGGCAGGGAGGATGAAGGCCCTCTGGAGAAAGGCGAGAGCGTACGCGGGCCGAAACTCGCGCTCGTGGTATCTAGGTTCAACGGCGAGCTGACCGGAAGGATGAGGAAGGAGGCGCTCGCAGCTGCCGGAAAGGCCGGAGCGCGCACAGTGGTGGTCGAGGTTCCGGGCGCGTTCGATATGCCGCTCGCGGTGAAGAAGATGCTTATGGACAAAAGCGTGGATGCGGTCGTGACCCTCGGAGCGGTGGTGAAGGGCGAGACAGCGCACGACGAGATAGTCACCATGAACGCCGCCAGGGCGATGACCGATCTCTCACTGGAGTTCCGCAAGCCCGTGACGCTTGGCATAATAGGCCATGGCGCGAGCGAGAAGGCTGCCGAGGCAAGGGCAGAGGAATACGCCCGGAGGGCGGTGGATGCTGCGCTCAGGATGATAGAGGTGTTGCGATGATAAAAAAAGCCGCTGACGCCTTCCTGCCGACAAGATATGGGAAGTTCCAGGTGTTCGTTTTCGTGGATGGAACCAAAGAGCACCTAGCGCTTATGCGCTGCGAGCACGGAGCGCATGCTCCGGTGCCTGTGCGCATCCATTCGAAATGCCTGACCGGAGACACGCTCACGTCGCAGCGGTGCGACTGCAGGGCGCAGCTCGAGACCGCGCTCAGGTATCTCGAGAGGAAAAGGTGCGGCATATTCATCTACCTCGACCAGGAGGGCCGCGGCATCGGCCTGGCGAACAAGATAAAGGCGTACGCGCTCCAGGACAAGGGCATGGACACGGTGGAAGCGAACGTCCACCTGGGTTTCGGAAGCGACATGCGCGACTTCTCGGTCGCTGCAGAGATACTCAAGTATTTCGACGTGGACGAGGTGGCGCTGCTCACGAACAACCCTGACAAGATAAAGGCGCTCGAGAAACACGGCATAAAGGTCGTGGAAAGGATACCACTCGTGACCAAGCCTACGAGATACAACAGGAAATACCTGAAGACGAAGAAAGAGAAGATGAATCATCTATTGTAAACTTGAAGTTGCCATATGTAAACCCCAAGAAGTTTACATGTATCAATTTGGACATGATTCCATGCCTGAGAAAAAATTCATGAATCTCGCGCTCCGCCTCGCGAAAAAGGCGGATCCCTATCCTAACCCCCGCGTCGGCGCGGTAGTCGTAGGCCGGAGACCGGGTGCAGGAGACAGGAAACCAGTCGTGCTCGGGACAGGATACCACCATGGGCCAGGCAAACCGCATGCCGAGATCGAGGCCATCGAAGACGCGAAACGACGGTGCGGGGACGCTCACGTCGCCCGTGGAGCTACGCTCTACGTCACGCTCGATCCGTGTTCGCACATTGCGAAACGGACCCCGCCATGCACTGACGCGATAATCAGGAACAGGATAACGAAGGTCATCTACGGGATGAAGGACCCGAACCCGCTTGTCAGCGGCGCTGCTGCGCTGAGGAAGGCGGGGGTTCAGGTGACAGGGCCGACGGATGAAGTTGCGGCTCGCAGGATCAACAAAAGATACATCACTAATATCTCTGAAAAATCGTTCGTGGCCATCAAGATGGCGATGAGCGCCGATGGCAAGACAGCGACCAGGACCGGGGATTCCAGGTGGATAAGCTGCAAGGAATCGAGGGAGCTCGTCCACTCGATGCGAGCCGCATACGATGCCGTGATGGTCGGAGCAGGAACCATCAGGAACGACGACCCGGAGCTCACGAGCCACGGCAAGGGCCGCGACCCCTACAGGGTGATAATAGACGGCTCGCTCTCGATCCCGCCCGGAGCGAAGGTTCTCGCGAAAAAGGACGGCAAGACGATAATCGCCACGAGCAAGAACGCACCGAAGGAGAGGATCAGGAAGATGGAGGGGATGAAATCAAGATGCACGGTCCTCAGGTGCGGAAAGGATGACGTCGACCTCGCGACGCTCGTGCGCGCGCTAAGCGCCATGGGCATCAAGAAAATACTCATCGAAGGCGGGAACGAACTCAACGCGAGCGCCATCGAGGCTGGCATCGTTGACAGGCTCTACCTGTTCATCGCTCCGAAGATAATCGGCGGACGGGACGCGAAACCCGTGATAGGCGGCCGGGGGATAGCCGGAATGGACGAAGCTATAGGGCTTGAAGGCATGGGATCGAGAAGGATCGGAACCGACCTGCTTGTTGAATTCTCGGTCAATAGGCAGGGGAAACGAGGGCGGAGATGAACAGGAAGATGAACGGGAAAGCGACCAGGAAGATGGTTGTCTTCTCCACGTGTCCGATACTGGGCTGGCACATCTACGGGGGCATCGGGGTGCGGTACACGAACCTCCTGAACCACCTGTCATCAGGATATTCGATAAAGGTCATCAGCGTCGGCGGCTGGCTGAACAGGCCTGAGACTAGGTGCAACGCGTTTTTCGAGGAGCGCACCATGGAGGACGGACTGCCTGTGCAGGTCCTGCGCTCTGCGATAACCAGGTGGTTCGGGGCGAACGCAGGCGAGATCGTCTTCCCATATTATCCGCCAAGCCGCAGCTTCGAAGCCGAAGCCAGGAAAGCGATAGAAGACACTGATGTCATCATGTGCGTCAGGCCCTACAGCTACCACATGATAAAGCGCCTGGCGCAGGAACTCGGGAAGCCGATCGTAATGGATTCCAGCGACGTGGAGGATGACGCGAAAACCCACCACATCCGCGACATGCCGTTCAAAGACCGCCTGCTCTCCATGGTACGCGACATCGAACGCGAGGCGTGCGACGGAAGCAGGATCATATTCTCGGTCTCGGATGAGGACAGGAACGCCCTGTCAGCGACCTATGGCATCCGGAAAAGCAGGATCATCACTGCGCACAACGGGCTTTCTGAACGTTCCTCCGTGGACAAGGCAGGTGCGAGGGGACGGCTCGGGATAGCGGGAGATGCCAAGGTCGCGATCTTCCTGGGCAGCGGCTACGTGACCAACACCGATGCAGCCAAGGTCATAGCAGACATGGCGCCGTCCTTCCCTGACCTGACTTTCATCCTGATAGGCGGGGTGTGCAGCCTTTTCAAGAAAACCAGAAAACCCGACAACGTGGTCCTGCTGGGATACGTGAGCGACGAGCGGAAAGAACTCTATCTCGCTGCGAGCGACATCGGCCTGAACCCCATCGTGAGAGGAAGCGGTTCCAACACCAAGATAGGCGATTATCTTTCCGTCTCCATGCCTGTGGTGACCACGAGGATAGGTGCACGGGGATGGGATATGGATTGCGTCGCGCTCATGGCAGAGACCGAAGCGGATTTCCAGCAAAAGCTCAGGATGGCGCTGGACGAGCCCGGCCTCATGGAGGAGCTAAGCGTGAGATCAGCCAGGCATGCGGAAAGATTCAGATGGAAGGACATAGCAGCGAGGATGGATGCCGCGATATCCGGCCTGATCAGCCGCTGACGTTCTGGTACTTGTAGCCTGCGAGATTATATGCCTTGAATATGAACCAGCCGTCGCTTTCTATCGTATTGTTCTGCTCCAGCCAGACCACCTTGAATCCAGGATAGGTGGCCAACTCAGGGGAGTACAGCACGGTCGGTATCCTGGTTATGTTGTATTTTTTTATCAGGGCCTTTCCTTGCGTCGAATTCGCTTCATAGGTGCTCGTGTTCGTTATGAACACCCCGAGCGAGGTGGCGAAATAGTTCGTGAGGCCGCTTATGTCGACGCAGTCCGTGCAGCTGCTGTCCACCACATGTATCGCATCCACAAAGCCCCGGATCGAACGGTTCTGCTCAAGGTCTACGTATGGCGGCCTCATGACGCGCAGCACGAACCAGCCGTCGCTTTCTATCGTGCCTGCGGTACTGGACTTGGCGAAAGAAGGGTATGCCAGCGCCTCGCTATCCAGAAGGAGGGCGGGCAGCTTCGTCAGGTTGTACCTCTTTATCAGCTCCTGCGCCTGCGTATCGTTCTCATCCAGCATAGTGGTGCTCGAGAACGCCATCCCGTAATTAGCGAGCGAGAGGAAGAAATCCGATGGATTCGTGCACTCGACGCATCCGTAAGGACGGATGGCGATCCCGTTCACGATACCGACCAGCCTGCCGGTCCCGGCATCGTAATATGGCGGGGGCAAATACCGTGACACGAGCGAACCGTCGCTCTCCACGCTTCCGACACTGTTATTCCATTCGCTCGCGAGCCCGGCATCATGCGCCCCTCCGAAGACCACGAGAGCCGGGAGCTGGGTTATGTTGTATCTCGCGATGAGCGCTTTCGCTTCAGGTGAGGACATATCGGCTATTGTTTCCGAGCCTACTGAAAGCGCGGCGGATTGGTTGAAGATGCCTGCCATGCCATCGAGCATGTCCTGCGGGGAGGTGCACTGGCTGCAGTCCGGTGCCGGGATGGCAGTCAGGTTGATGGCGTACACCGGGCCAGGCTTTGTGGCGTTGCCGGCACCGGTCGTGTTGTTCCCGGCCAGCTGGAGCGGCGCAGGCGGAGCATGAGGATTGAGGAACAGGAAGTAGATCAGGCACCCTGCCGAGATGCCTGCCACTATCAATAAAAGGAGTTTTATGAGCGGTTGCATCGCCTGTACTCGCAGAAGATATTTTTAAATATACTACTGTAATAAGTGGAAGCAACCAATCGCTCATTTTGATTTCTGTGGTAGGTATGGCAAGCGAGGATGAATTACGGACCAGGATTGAAGAGCTCGAGAAGAAGAAGTCCGAGCTCATAGAGCGCATAAAGCAGCTCAACCGGCGGATACGGTACAAGAAGTACGAGCAGAAAGCCCTCGAACCCTTCCTGGAGCAGACCAAGGACGTCAAGGTTGCGCCATACCATAAGCAGAAGCGCGCCCTCGAATTCAGGATCTCCACGGCGGCTTACACGCCGAAGATGGAGAAGGACCTGATAAAGCAGCTGCGCGAAGTGGACAAGAAGCTCGGCGAGGTCCGCGAGGTCGAGCGCGCGAGGCGCAAGATAAGATACGTCGAGCAGGACATAACCGAAGGCGAATCCGAGATAGTCAAGATAGAGACGGATCTCAAGGTCATAAGGGAGGACCTCAAGAAGCTCTACGACGAGATGAAGACCCTCAGGGTCGCTTCCAGGAAACAGGCCGCGATACAGGAAAGGGCAGACGAGGACCTGGTGGCCCTAGGAGACCTCGCAACAATAGAGAAGAGCTAATCCTGTTTTTTCATCGTTTTCATCGCACTGATAGCGTCAGCCAGGATCTTCGCGTGGTCTGCGCACAGCTTTGGCAGTTTGTCAAGGGGATACCATCGCGCTTCTGCGGCATCGTCTCCGGCTCGGACAGCGCCTCCGACCCTCCTCACAAGATAACCGGCAGCGATCATCCCGCGCGGATCGCGGGCAGGATCGGAATACAGGCCGATAAGCCGGATTACCTCTACATCGAGGCTTGTCTCCTCCTTCATCTCGCGTTTGGCGCATCCCTCTGCGGTCTCATCGTCCTCGATCCTTCCGCCTGGGATCGCCCACTCGCCCATGAAAGGCTCGCGGGCGCGCCTGATAAGCAGCACTTTACCGTTCTCGATAAGGACCATGTCGCATGCGAGCGGCCGCATATCAGAGGACCTTCACTTCCCAGATGAACTTGCTTCTTGTCGGGATCGGCTGGACCTTGACGAGGATCCTGAACTCCTTCTTCTTTATGAGGTCGCTGAGGTCCCTGAGGATCCGCTCGTCGACCGGTTCTGTGTTGACCCAGGAGCATGATTTCCTCGTTACAACGCAATCAGCTATGACTAGGGCATCGGATTCCGTGATCCCGATGTCCGTTATCTCTGCCATCACTTCATCGATCCTTGACATGAGTTGCATTCAGTGAAAAAGGGTTTAAATGATAGAGGGCTCCCACGGGTGCAGATTTATATTCAATGGCAGCGCAATGGATATGGGAATGATGAGCGTGAACAACCTCTTAGGCGCCAGGATCATTTCCTACAAAACCCTGGCTGCTGATGATGATGTCAACAGCGTCTGACCCACAAACTTTGCTTCTACCATACTTATGTCAAAGTCAGAGTCGCAAGGCGACTCTGCACACACGCGATGTGCAATGCGCATCGCTCGTGAGTTTGATCAATGTGATGTTGCTTTCAGCAACATTGCACCAATCGAAATCGACGCTTCGATTTCGGTGCGCAGGGAACCGCTGTTCCCTGCCGACACGCGACGCCAAGGGCGTCGCTCGTGACATCCTGTCCGCACTACTTATTATGTTCCCGATTTGCCCCTTTGGGACAAATTAACCTGGACAAATTTTCGCAAAAATTTGTCCGCATTGGAATGAGAACCGCAGTTCGAAATTCCAATACAAGAACAAATCAAACATCATCCGATAGAATAAGGATGATATGTTCCAAACTCAGTAAACGCCGCTGGTTGGAATGCGTAACTAAAAACGGGATGATAATACGGTGAGCCAGGTGTTCTTTTCGGCACGGCTTCTGCCGGAAGCAATACCAAACCCGAACCCACGGATACTGTATCCAGCATTTTTTCATTTATATTTGGAAAACTATCTCTCGGAAGCAGCATCCGGATTAATCTATAGTATTGGGTCGGATTTGCTGCAAGATGACCTATGATTTCTTTGGCAAGCTCTGATGAGCACGCGGTAGTCAATGTGGGTGGCGGACCAATCCTTCCGCTACTATCAGGAAGCGGTCTGGCAAGACGGATTAGCATCTGTACGTAGAACGCGTCACCAGTTGCAGGGGGCGTTATTAATTCAGATAACTGGCAATGCCTGACTCTGTGCTCTACGTTGGGGTATTCTTCCATAATGCCAAGAAAACCCAAAAACCCGCCCATCCGCCTTCTCAAATAAAGGGTTTCGTCATAGTGATGACTTAGTTTTCCATACACCACAGCATCAAAATCAAGTGCGCATGTGGGAAACACCCCTCCAGATCCCGATGAGTATTCAGTCACTTTGTAAGGTTCTTTGATGTTATGGATACCCCTGGTATACCCGAATCCCCTAACATCAGGACCGGAATAATCATTAAGGTCTGGTCTGTCACCCGCATGGAAGAACAACTCAAAACCAGCGCGTGCGCGAACCTTATCTGCAAGTGACCTGGTCGCGTCTGGGGGTTTGTGTGCTGTAGGCATGACCATGCCCATGACTCGGGATTTGTCCCTTCTAACCATAGCCATATTTCTGTGTGGTAGGCATTAAAAACATACCTTTTTATACATTTTATACGACAAAAAGCCTACCGCACATGATCTATCCTTTTACCGTTCTTAGCAAGAGAAGCTTCTCGAAGAAGAATCTTTCCTCTGCTGCTATTCCGACTTCGTACCCGAGCGAAGCGAGCTTGTCTTTAGTTTTGTCCGGAGCGTTGAGGCTGCTCTGCACCAGGAGGAGCGTGGCGCTTGGTTTCATGAAATCGTCGAAACCTTCGAGGAAGCGGTCGAGGACAACGCGCCCGTCCTTTCCGCCGTCATAGGCACTATTGATCTCACCGCCCAGGCGCTCTTCCTTTTTTGTCGGGAGATAAGGTGGGTTGAACATGATGGCATCGAACCTTCGCTTCGGGACGCCCTGGAAAAGGTCGCTTTCGATGAAGCGCGCGTTCGTGATGTGGTTTGATTTAGCATTATCATTCGCGCACGCGACCGCGGACGGGTTTACGTCCACGCCCAGGACCTCGTTCCTTGCATCGGCCCTCGCGCACGCGAGCGAGGCGATGCCGCTTCCGCATCCAATCTCGAGGATTGAGCCGCGCAGCGATGCAGCGGCATCCGCGAGCATGAACGAATCCTCCGCAGGTTCGTAGACATCCGCCGGGACGGTAAGCCTAATACCCCTGAAATCCATGAGATTTATAATGCCGGAACGATATAAAACATCAGATGGACGGCATACTCATACTGCTTCTCAGGAAAGGGGCGCACCTCAAGCCGGTGAAGATGACCACGACGGATATAGGCGCAGCCCAAGGCATGTCGCAGCAGAACGCGTCGAGGAGGCTCAAGGAGCTCGAGGGTGAAGGGTACATAGAAAGGAGCGATGAGGGCATCGCGCTCACCAAGAAAGCAGTGGATGAGTTATCTGGGCTCCATGCCACGCTGCGCTCCGCGTTCAAGGGCGAGAAACTCGCCCTCGGGGGCGTCATCGTCAAGGGACTTGGCGAAGGGAGATTCTACCTCTCGCTCGAGGGATATAGGAAACAGATAAAGCAGAAACTCGGGTTCGCGCCATTCCCCGGAACGCTCAACGTCAGGGTGGACAGGAAGGACCTCAGGAAAAGGCAGCAGCTCAGGAGGATGGAACCTGTGCTCATACCGGGTTTCCGCAACGGAGAGCGGACCTACGGGGACCTATTCGCGTACAGGTGCGGGCTCGGGGGACTCGAGTGCGCGATCATCATCCCGCTCCGCACGCACCACGGCCCTGACGTGATAGAGATCATATCCGCGAGCGACATAAAGAAAAGCCTCGGGAAGCAGGACGGGGACCGCGTGAGGGTGATTGTCTGATATCGATCGAGGGCATCGTAAGCAGGGTCAGGTACAGCGAGGGCAGGCGCGAGTACATCGTGACAGACGGCAGGGACGATTACGGGATCATCACCGCAGAGCACCTCCACCATGGCGATGCCGTGCATGTCGAAGGCGAACCGGCAGGAGAGATGCGGATAATCGCGACGCACATATTGAGCGCCGTAGGCGAGAGGGCCGACTCGATACGCAAGAAGGTCGAGGAGAACATCGTGTCCAGCGTCCCGCAGTCGCCCGCCATCCTCAAGGACCAGGTCACGCAAAGCCTCTGGCCGCTGATGAGAAGGGCTGCGCTCAAGCTCATGGCTGCGAAAAAGCTCGGCCGGTCCGTGATACTCAGATTCCACGGCGATGCAGACGGCATATGCGGGGCTTTCGCGCTCACGAAGATATTGCCGTGCAGGTCGTTCCAGCAGAACAGCGCGGCGTACACTGTTAGGGACGCGCTACGCGACATGGCTGCAATAGGCCAGGAGAGCCATCCTCTCGCCATACTGCTGGATTTCGGCTCTGGGGAGAACTGCTCGGAAGGACTGTCCCTGCTCAAGGCAGCAGGCATAGAATATCTGGTCATCGACCACCACCCGATGGGCCGTAGGGCCGAGGGAAACGCGTCCATCGTCAACCCGTTCAAGATGGCCAAGGAGGCGTCGAGATACACCGCAGGTTACCTGGCGTGCGAGATAGCTGCTGCCTGTGGCCTGCCTGAAGAGCGTGCGAGGGCGCTTGCCAGGATCGCATGCATCGGTGACAAGAGCGCCATACTCGGCAGCGACGATGCTGACGCCAGCAAGGCGCTCGTGCTCGACTACCTCGCGGCGCACACGTCCTTCGGCAACAACCTGGACTTCTACAGGAACGTGATGGAGAAGCAGGACCTCTTCGATTCCATAGCCAGGCAGGCGGACGAGACGATCGAGGAAGCGGCTGGGAAGGCGATGAAGGGTATGAAGACATCCAGCTCGGAAAAAATCGATATCGCATCGTTCCCGCTCGAAGGCATCGCGAAAAGAGGCGAGTGGCCGCCTTCGAGCAAGATAACCACCCGCGTCTATGACAAGCTCAGGGCCAGGGCAGCCGGGACCGGAGCTCGCAGGGCAGTGGCATGCATCGGATACACGGACCGCTCCATCATAATCAGGCTCGATGACGCCGCAGCCTCCATGGGCCTGAACGCGAACGAGCTCGCGATGTCCGTATCGCAGAGCATGGCTGATTTCGTGGAGGGCGGCGGAGGGCACGCGAAAGCCGGCGCGATAAGGGCGAAACCGGGTTTCGTGAAGGAGATTGTCAATGAACTCATCAGGCAGATGGAAGCAAAAGCCGCCGATGGCGCAACCAGCAAAAAGGTTTAATAGCGGGACGGCGAGGCTCAAGATAGGATAGAGATAGGACAGATGATGAGCATGCAGATGAGCGTGAACCGATGAGCAGCAGCCCGCCTCCGGAATGGCTCGGTCCTTTGTTCGCGATCGTGATCCCATTCATAGCCATCCAGAAGGCAGCCGAGTTTTTGGTGGAGAGATTCCTGCCTGAGCGCGCGCATGACAAGACAATCATCGGATGCGCTGTGGCGATAGCTGCGATCCTCCCGTTCATCTACCAGGACACCCTGCTCGTGATCTATCTGGCGAGCCACATCATAGGAGTCCCGGTCCTTGCCAGCGGGTTCATGAAAAGAGGCAGGGAACACATCTATGCGCTGTTCATACTCCTTTACCTGCCGTATGCCGCGGTCTTCGTGTGCGCCTACAGCCTGTTCCTGCTGCCGAGACTGATCACTGAATCCCTAGGGCGCATCATCGGGATCGCGGGGATTGCGGGGGGCAGAGGGAGACACGACCCCGGCACTGTGCAGAAAATCCACGAGATAGCCAAGAGGAAGGGGATCGCGCTCGCTCCCATGGAGGATTATTACCTTGACGGGCATATCAACGGCATTGAAACCATGATAGAGGACAAGAAGGACCGTATCGTCTTCAGCTTCGTGGACCTGAAGCAAGACCAGGTGGATGCGCTGTACGGAAAGCTCTTGGGATGGAGATACGGCGATGTGGAAAAGAATACTGAGGAAGGTTTTGTCAGCATATCCGCACCCAAGAACAGGATCTCCGAGGCGCTGGATGCGATGATCAGGGCAAGCTCCCAATGATAGCGAACCGGAATGACTGATAGAATTAATAGGTTTTCATAAGAAGTTGAGACAGACATAAACTAATCTTGGGCAGGGAGACAGATGAGGATAGCGATAAGCGGATTCGGTAGGATCGGGAAATCTTTCCTAAAGGCTGCCATAGAGCAGAACGCGTTCGGCAAGGACGTCGAGGTCGTCGCGATAAACACCCGCAGCCCGGTGGAGCAGCATGCGCATCTTTTCAAATATGATTCCGTCTACGGCAGGTTCAAGGGCAAGGCCGAGGTGAAGAACGGCAACCTCGTGATCGAGGGCCACGAGATAAAATGGATCGCCGAGACCGACCCGCTCAAGCTTCCGTGGAAGGAGATGAACATCGACCTCGTCCTCGACAGCACAGGAGCGTTCCGGTCCAAGGCAGATGCTGAGAAGCACGTCAAGGCAGGCGCCAAGATGGTGCTGATATCCGCTCCTGCAGAAGGCGTTGACGCCACGGTGGTGCCTGGCGTGAACGATCATATCGTGAATAAGGGCATGGTCGTGTTCTCGCTCGCATCGTGCACCACGAACTGCCTCGCGCCTGTGCTCAAGGTGGTGGATTCCAAGTGGGGGATCGAGAATGGGTTCCTCAGCACTGTGCACGCTTACACGAACGACCAGAACCTCGTGGACGGGAGCCACAAGGACCTCAGGCGGGCGAGGGCTGGGGCGATGAACATAATCCCGACATCCACCGGAGCCGCGAAGGCGATCGGCGAGGTGCTGAAACCGCTTTCAGGTACCATGGACGGCCTCGCGTTCCGCGTCCCGGTGGCGTGCGGCTCGATGAACGACATGACGCTGCTGCTGAAGAAAGAGGCCACGAAGGATGAGATAAACGCCGAGCTGAAGAGGGCGTCGGGCGAGGAGCTGAAGGGCATACTCGGTTACAGCGACGAGGAGATCGTCTCGTCGGACGTGATAGGGACGAGCTATTCAGCGATCGTGGACTCGAAACTCACCAAGGTGAAGGGCAGGCTCGCGAAGATATGCGCCTGGTACGACAATGAATACGGATACTCGAACCGGCTCGTTGATTTCGTGAGGAAGCTCGCGAAACTCTGAAACAATTTTAAACGTTTTGTAACACAGACGAACATATGAATCCGCATCGACCACCCGAATCGAGACCGATAACTGTAGTTGTCCCGCCAGGAACCAGGATAGTCGTCGTTGGAAGCGGTGGCGAAAAGCTCTATGAGCGCCGAGAGCTTTCCGGATATAAACCCCGCCCGGAGACATGCCCTGACTGCTGCGAGCCTTTGAATGCGAATCACAGCCCATCCATATGCAGGGAGATAGCTGAGGTGGACGCGCATAACGATTCGGTCATGATCCAAGGGCTCGAAAGAAGGGACCCGTATTGGGAAGACGCATTGAGAGAGATACCACGCCATCCTACTGGAAACCGCGATGCCCGCCGCCGAGAGTTCACGGAGCGCGCCCCATTATGCGAAACATGCCGCAAACCCTTGGATTCCGGACATAGCTATACGAGATGCGAAGAGACGCGTGAGAGACAGTGTGGAGAGGAGTTGGCACTGCGCGAATGGCTCGAACATGGAACGCCGCTTTTTTGATCCTGTAAACGTTTTTAAACTTTCTATGCCTTTATCCTCTCGATGGCAATCGGATTAGAGGTGCTAGCTTCGGGCGTGGCATCTTTCCTGCTGACTATAGGACCCGTGATATCTATCATATTGATAGTGCTAGGCGGCATAATGTACGGCATTGCGCAGACGCAGCCGGGCGAGATGCGCGGCAAATGGCAGACCGCAGCCATCAGCATGTTCCTGGGCGGCATCATAATCGCTGTCATAACCGGAGCCGCGAGCCTGATACAGACGACTTCTTCCGGCCTGCTCAAGCCAGTCTGATTTTTTCCTGATTCGATTTACGGGTAGCGCGAGCTAAGGGCCGAGATGGGGTGCCATAATTTCTGATGCCATTAGAACACCGTCCAGCTCAAGAAGGCCCTCCGAGGGCCTTCTTACTGCCCAGAATGCCCTAGGAAATGAACCCCCTAAAAGTATTTATAGAAGGCCGGGACATAACTCCGTTAGTATATACCTATATTGTAAGTATATACTAATGAAGAAAGATTTGGGGTGAAATGAAATGAAGAATGTGGAAGTGAAGCTTGAGGATGAAGGCTTCGAAGATGTGGAAAGCGGGGGGAAGGAACCTGAACCTAATCCAAGCGCGGCTGCAGGCAGTGGCGCGGGCAGCGGTGCGAACAGACCGGACATCCGCATAGTCCAGACAGACAAGGACCGTGAAGGAAAATCCGTCTACCTGAACGTAGGCGGTATGTGGAAGAACATTTCCAAAAACGGGAAAGAATTCTACGTGGTGAGGATCGGACAGCTCAAGCTGCTCGCATTCCCGAACGACAGAAAATGAGGAGATAGGTATGTCAGAAGACAAGAAGAAGAAATACTATAAGGAGCTGGAAGACCTTCCTGGAGTCGGCGAAGTCACCGCCGAGAAGCTGCGCGCCTCGGGGTATGGCGAGTTCTCGACCATAGCCGCTGCCATGCCGCACGAGCTTGCGGAAGTGGCAGGCATCAACGTCGAAGCCGCCAAGAAAGCCATCGAGGCCGCGAAAAGCACGGTGGACATAGGCTTTGAGAGCGCTGACGAGGTTCTGGAAAGGAGGAAGAGCATACATCGCATCACGACAGGCTCGAACTCGCTCGATGAACTGCTGGGTGGCGGGGTTGAGACCATGGCCATAACGGAAATGTATGGAAGATTCTCGAGCGGAAAAAGTCAGCTCGGGTTCCAGCTCGCGGTGAATGTCCAGAAACCAGTGGAGCAGGGCGGACTGAGCGGTGGCGTGCTGTTCGTGGACACTGAAGCGACCTTCAGGCCAGAGCGCATAGTCCAGCTCGCTGAGTCCCAGGGCATGGATCCGCAAGCTGTATTGAAGAACATCCAGGTGGCCAGGGCTGAGAACAGCGACCACCAGATAATATTGATGGAAAGGGCTGAGGACGTCATACAGAAAAACAACATAAAACTGGTGATAATCGACTCCCTGACCTCGCATTTCAGGGCGGATTATCTGGGAAGGGGCGCGCTCAGCGAGAGGCAGCAGAAGCTGAACAAGCACATGCACGACCTGCAGAGGCTGTCGGAGAAATACAACCTCGCGGTGTATGTCACGAACCAGGTCATGGACAACCCCGGAATACTGTTCGGAGACCCAACTACCCCTATAGGGGGCCACGTGCTCGCCCACATGTCGACCTATAGATTATATGTCCGCAAAAGCAAGGAGGACAAGAGGATAGCGAGGCTGGTGGACTCTCCGAATATGCCCGAGGGAGAGGCTGTCTTCAAGGTGACTCCGAAGGGGGTCGGCGACTGATTCTTCTTTTTATTTCATTTTATTTTCTTAACTGCTTCTACAGATTACGGCAATCGCCTATGGCCCCACAGAAATCCATTTAAATGTTCCATACTACCTCCACTCCTAATAACAGAAAACTTGAAATGGAGAGGCGGAGCCATATGACTAAAACGAGATTCAGGACCCCACGATTCAACGAACATGCGGAAAGAGCTTTCGGGCGGCTCAGAGACACGACGCTGAGGAAAACCGGCCTTGAGAAGGCCATAGGGGAGGCCACAGGACGGAACCTGTCTGTTCTTGAAGCAAGCGTGCCCAGAGAGGAGTTCGCTGCTTTCAAGGAATGGGTGACTCCGGATGCTGTATGGAAGGAGGTCGAAAAGAGAGGTCTTGCATCCGACTCGAGGGCCAAGAGGATAGTCACCATGTCCCTGGGCAACCCCAGCGCGTACGAAGGCTATCCCCCTAATAGTGATCTGTACCGCTGCCTGGGTGAGATAACAAGTGAACAAATAAGAGAGAGCTCAGGATATACTACATCGTTCGGCTACCCGCCCCTTCTCGGCAAGATGAAGAGGGCTAACTTCTTCGATCCTACGAGCATCCACAACGATCCGGCAGGATTCAGTGATGTCAGGGTCTATCTAACCACAGGCTCAAGCACAGGTGTGGAACTAGCTGTCGCACCGATGCTCCTGACATCAGCAGACACGCTGCTGGTCCCAGACTGGACGTATGTCATCCACCTGGCAGCAGGATACAAGCGGAACGCACATGTGGAAAACTGGGAACTCAGGGACGATGGCAGGCCTGACCCTGGCAGCCTTAGGGCCAAACTCATCGAAGAGAAGCACGGAGACAGGAACATACAGGCCGTGGTCCTGACTCCTATCGGAAACCCGGTAGGAGCTGCCATGACACGCGCTGATATCGTGGAACATCTGCGGATAGTGCAGGAAGCGACGGAGAGGGAGGGCAGACCACTGCTTACGTTGGTGGACGTGGCGTATGAGCCATTCCGGAGGGACGGAAAACCACTTGACCCTATCAAAATAGCAAAGGAAGAAGGGTTGCATCTTCCCATCGCAGTACTGGACACGACATCCAAGGGTTATGGAATGAGCGGCTGGCGCATGGGAAAGCTCGGCATCCTCTGGCCGAGTGATGCATTCCCTGATTATAGGGAGGATTATCTCACTGCCCTTGAAAACGCGGTGCTGCCAACCCTCGGACTCGTAGGGGTTCCGATGCAGATGGCTTTCGACAGGCTCTTCACCCAGCTTGCAACTGACGAACAACTCATGAGCAGGACAGTGGAATTTTTCCGTACTAGAAGGGAGCTGATAAACGCAAACTTGTTATATATGGCAAAAGAGCTCAGTAAGATAGATGGCGTCTATCTGTCTAGATACTACGACCACGGAGGTACGAACGGCGGTATCGAACCCGAAGCTCTGTCTTCGTTCTATCTGCTCTTCGGATTCACAAAACTCGCCACACGGGAAGGCAGCGGATTCAACCAAGTCGTGGCTTTCGGAGAATACGCTCTGGATACCCCCGGTGTAGCGATGATAAACTGCGTTCCTGGCCAGTCATTCCTTCCGAGCAAGCGGATTTCATTGCACCAGGGCCTGATACGCGTCACCGGCCTTACGAACAATGATGAGACAGAAGCATTCCTCGAATCAGTCCGCGCCTATGCCAGGCACCTAGACTGATTTTTATTCTTTCAATCTGATTTGATTGGATATGCTTGACAAAACCGGCAAAGCGCTCCTTTTGGCCAACATGGCGGTGATCGCGGTTTTCATGGTTTTCGGTCTCGGGTTCGCGCACATCGTCTGGACGTATTGGATCGAGAGCCTCGCCATCGGCGTGTTCACAGCGCTTTCGATGTTCATGGCAAGCATCCAGTCAAAGGAGCGAGGCGGACTGATAGCAGGGATTTCCATGAGCGGGTTCTTCTGCTTCCACTACGGCCTTTTCCACGCCGCATATCTCATCCTCTTATCAGCGCTTTCGATCTGGCCTGATCCCGGGGACTTTGCCCTGCTCGCATTGTGCGGCGCGATACTTTCGCTCGCGCACCTCTATTCATTTTCCGAGAATACGCTCGGCAGGCATGAGATTGAAATGAAGTCAGTCCTTTCCATGAAAAGCGTGATATCGCAATCCGTGGAAACGTATCGCGCCATCGCTCCCATGCACCTCGTGATGCTCCTCTCCGTAGCCGGACTGTTCCTTGGTATCCAGGATGCGGGCGCCAGAACGCTCCTGGTCCTGCTGCTGATGGGAATCAAGACCGCGGCTGACCTGCTTAGGAGAGGATAAAAACCTTGTACGTATTCCTCATCTGAGGTGCTATCATGGGGATGATGCAGGAGTTCAAGGAATTTCTCGCCGAGTATAAGGTGATGGGACTCGCAGTGGCTTTCATAATCGGCACTGCGCTGACCGCGCTCGTGAAATCGCTTGTGGACAATATCATAATGCCAGTCGTGGCTTTCATGCTGCCCAAAGGGGACTGGATGACCGCGACCTTGGACATCGGTCCGATCAAAATCGTGTGGGGCGCGTTCCTCGCCGCGTTGATAAACTTCGTGATAATCGCCTTCGTGGTCTTCATGATAGTCAAGATAGTCATGAAGGAGGAGAAAGTGACTAAGAAGTAATGGAAAGAGTAGTGTGCTTTGTGGTGGCAGAAAGTGTTTTAAATAGTGTGAACCATGTAGTTAACCATGAAACAGACCAGGAATCTCGCTTTCTTAGGCGTCATGGCGGTTTCAGGCTGCGCAACACAGCCGAACGCGGTCGTGAGCGCTCCGCCAAAGGCAGAGACCCAAATAAGCGTGGAAGATGCATGCAAAGGCAGGAGAAACAACCGCCAGGATTGCCTTATCGAGGGTGTTGCCAGGGAATGTGTAGGGAAAACAAATGACCAGGCAGGATTCATGGCATGCGTTTCAGGAAGGCTCGCCACTGACATCAGCACCACTGAGCAGAAGGATATGAGCGTTGTTGTCGGGGTCGGGGATGAGGTTTTTTCTGTAAGATACGGGAGCTCGCTGCTTTTTCATGTCGCCAGGATGGAAGTGAACGCCATAACCAACAAGGGCGCCGAGTTCATGTTCGTCGTAGAGCAGATACCGCTTCCAGACATAAAGGAAAGGACGCAGTTGGACCAGGAAACCATCTCCTTCGCATTCGATGCCAGGAGCCCTGGGAATGCCAAGCTGCTGAAGCAGGCAGGGGTTTTCGACATCACGGTCAAGGCCGAGGGGGCAGGCAAGGTCCGCGTGAGCTTCAATACAGACAACCCTACGGTTCTTGTGCTCCAGTAGCATCCTTTACCCCGATGGTGGCATCAGCGAGCGACGCGAGCTTTTTCGGTTTTTTTGGTTCTGGCTTTTTCTGCTTCATCATATAGAAGCTTATGCCGCCCAGCACTGCGAGCGCGCTCAGCCCGAGGACTATCGTTCCGCCATTGTCGCGGGGTTTCACGGCATCTAGCTCTTTGGATATCGCGCTTCCTGCCTGGATGGCATTGACGTATTGGTTCCCTGCCAGCATGCCGCGCATGGCATCTATCTTCACCTGGAAGTCGCTGCGCTTCTGGCCATCGAGATCCTTCTGGGCGAGCGCAGCCTCGATCACCGAGAGCTTGGATTCAGCCTCTTTTTTCAGCGAGGCGAGTATCGCCTGCATCCTGCTTTCGCTTTTGTTCAGCTCAGCCATCTTGGCCAGGAATTTGGCCTGGTCCTTTCCTGCGAGCGCTTGCGCATCGTCAAGGCCTTTGAGCGCTGTCTTCTCGTTCTCCGTGAAAAGGCTGCTGAGCGCGGTGCTTTTCGCTGCAGCCGCTTCCTTGCCGTAAGCTTCTATGGTGCTTTCCATGGCACTGCGTACATCACCCAGCGAATCTAGCATGGACCGGAACACGGACGAGTTGGATGATTCCTGCGCAGCGACCACAGAGCGCACCTGCTCGAGCTTCATGAGCGCTTCCATGCCGTATTCAGCCTTGCCCATGGCATCGAACCGGTTCAATGCGGCTTCGAAATCCATGAACTCGGCTGGCGTAGAGGTATTGCCTGCGAGGAAGAAACGCTCCTTGAGACCATTGTACTGCGAGTAGAGGTCCTTCTTGAGGGAAGCGAGCTCTTTCGGAAGCCATTGGTCGTCGGTCTTCGCAAGCAGGTCTGATATGTTCGATAAGCTGCTGTCGCTGCCATTGGAAGCACTGATTGTGTTGAGGACTTTCTGCAGCTCCTCTTTCCGCATCTCCAGCTTTCCGATGATGGATGAATTGGGCGCAGGCTCCCCGTCCGCCGTGACGGTATCGAGCGCGCGGTTTATCTCATCCAGCTCGTTTCCAGCCTTCTTGGCTAGTTCATCGTTGTTTTTCTGGTCCTTGTCTTTCTGCTTCTCGAAATCCTTCTGCGCAGCCTTGGCTTTCTCGATGGATGCGAGCGCTCCGGGGTAATCGCCCTGATTCGCCCTTGCCTTTGCATCATCAAGAAGATCCTGGGCTTGCTGACCGAGCGTGGCGCTTGAGAGCATCGCGATCTGCTGGAAAACGAAAGCGTCAAGCTGCTCCACGACATAGCTTGCCTTCACCAGCGCCATCTTGCCTTTCTTGAGGCTGTTCACCGTCACCGCATACTGTGTCTGGGAAACCTGCCTCCCGTCGCTCAGCCGCTCTCCTGTGGCAGATGCCACCTGGAAAGAGCTGATGCGCGAATCGTTCAGGGTCTGCAGGAGCAGGGGCACGCTGTCCAGATCCACATCCGGCATGATGCTGACGTCGTACTCCACGCGGCTGTTCATGCCATTGGCGAACACGCGGATGTTCCCTATGGATTCCGAATAGGCGTCATCGATCCTCTGCTCGAACTTCAGGGTGTGCCTGCCTGCCTGAAGCGGGCGCTCGGGATCCGAGCCGTCTATCGAAGCATCGGTCGCGTCATCCGGAAGCGCGAGGCGCGTTATAGCGCTGTCCAGCCCGAACTCCACTGTCCTGGATGCGTACGCCGCGTCGTTTCCAAGCCCGACCACGGTTCCTGATATCTTCAGCGTATGGGCGATTATGCTCTTTTTCCTGAATATGACGCGCTTGGCCTCGAACGGTTTTATGCCCTTCACGACCAGTATGAGGGTTTTCCCTCCGTCCGCAGAGCGCACGCTTTCCACATCCTCCTTCCCTGATATTATGTCGGAATAGACGAAACCGAAATCAGAATCAAGCGCGACCTTCACTTCCGCCCTCGCGGAGCTGTAATCCCTGCTGTTCTGGAGCACCACGTCCAGGGTTATCTCCGTGGGCTCGTCCAGCCAGACATCGCTCATGACCGGTGATGCTTTCGCAGACATGAGGTTGCCCACTATCGAATCCGTGTGGGTGGCGAGCTCCTTGTCTATGGCCGCATAGTCCGCCTTAAGCTTTGCGAGGTGGCCGAGCGCGTCGGGGAACACGATCGCTCCGTCTTGTATTATGCCTTCCTCATCAGCAGCCAGCTCAGCCCGCACATCGTCCGCATCCTGGCCTGCGAGCGCAAGCTTGTCGTATATGGTTTTGCGCTGCAGGAGCAGGCCTTCCTCGTATTTGTCCCTTGCTTTCGATATTATGCTGTCCAACACGGCGTTTATGTATGGAAGGATGTCGTAGGATCCCATGCCTTTGAGAAGGGCCATGCTCTCCTTCTCTGAAACGACGTTTATGCCATCCTTCTCCGCAGCGGCGATGTATTTCTCCAAATCAGCGAGCGATGCCTTGAGCGCGGCTTCATCCTGATAGCCTGGCGCCGAGCGTGCCGCCCTAGCGAGCGCTGCGGCGCGGTAGTAATCAGAGAAGCGCTCGCCAAGCGTGGTTTTCCCGGATGCGAGAGCGGATTTGGCTTGCCCCAGAATGGCGGATGCCTGGGTGGAAGGAAGATTGGATTTGAAATAATCTTCAGTCTTGCTTATTTCATCCTCGGCCTCTGTTTTCTGCTGCGCGACAGTGTCTTTCGCATCTCCCTCCAGAAGGTCTATTTGGGCCAGTAGCTTGGTGTAGGTGGAATCCGCTGTGGCAACCTTGTAGACAGACTCCGCAAGATAGCCGCGCTGGCTCACGAGGCCATGCTCTGACGCAGCCTCATCTAGCATCCCTCCTGGATCGGACTTTTCCAGCTGCCCGAGGATCTCTGCTATGGTTCCGGGCTGGCGGATCGAGGATGACTCTGGAGCGCGGGTTATCAGATCCAGATGCTGGGCGCGCAGGCTTGCCAAAGCTGCGTCTGCAGCGGCTTTCTTCGCAAGTGCGCTCTTGCGGAACGAGAGGTAGTCAGCCTCTGCAGCTGCCTTTGCCTCCTGCGCCTGCGAGCGCAGGGACCCGAACGTGTCCAGTATTCCGCCCTCTGTCCATACCAGGCCGACCATCTGGCTGCATCGCGAGAGGTCTGGCACGGGTTTGGCGAGTTCCGCGTCCAGTTCCGATGAGTAGCTCATGAAAAGCGCGTATTTCCCGTAGTCGCCTTCCTGGATCCCGCTGCTCACAGAGCTGAAGGCAGCTGAGAATCCCGGGCAGGAAGAGCTTCCGCCATAGGTGTAGTTGGAATCGCATATGCCGGCCATGAGAACATCGTCGTATGCGGTCCTCGCCAGCTCCATGGACGCCTTGGCAGCGCTTCCGCTCGCCTCGACGAGCGACAAGGCGCTCCCTACCGAGGATTTCCACGCGCTCCCGTAATTGCCGCAATAGGAGATGCCTGAGAAAACCTCTGCTGCCGAGTCGAATGGAGAGATCGGAAGTCCGACCGCTGCCTTTGCGAGCTGCTCGAAGCATTTGTCCTTGTCCCTCTGCGCCAGCGCCACGTAGCGCCCGAGCTTCTGGAACTGGGCCTGGGAAGTGCCGTTCATCTGGAGGCGGTCCAGTTCCTCCATGTTGATGCTGGTGATACTGGCGTGCAGGTCGTTTATCCCGAACCACAGCTCGTACCCGTACAAAGAGATATACGGATTCGTCACCACCCAGGTCCAATTCTCCCACGGCCTCTGATAAGCGCTGCAGATAGACAGCAACGCTAGCACTGCTAGAAAAAGCCTCATTTCATCCCCCGCACGGATTTTCACCAGGCAGTATTTATTCCTTGCGCGGAGGAACGTGTGGAAAGTGAACAAGTTGCTTGGCCGTGTGCGCAGGGAAGGCCTAACCTTAAATAAATTAAGCTAGACAAATTCGATATGGCTATAGAAGATTTGATAGTTAGTTTAGTTACTGCACTTATCAATTCCTCAATAGTGAATCTGATATTGATCATATTGATAATTTTCTTCTTACATCAAGTTGACCGTTATATAAAAGAACATAGAGACATGAGGTCGAGATTAACGACATTAGAGGCCAAAATTAGAACTTATGAAGATATTGGAATTATGGATAATGTATATAAAGAATTGAAGGGTAAGAAATCACAGGAAATGATGGATATATTAGATAGATCATCCGCTACAGTGATAGGGATACAACATGCTAAGCCAGCAACAAAATAGACGAAAGCAAGAGCTTTTGGATCGATACAAATCAACAGGCTACTTAGCGCCCATTGACGCACAAGAGCTAAAGGAATATATAAAACAAGATAATACTTTGGATGAAGGAACAAAGTTACTTCTAATATTTGCGTTAGTGGCTCTAATTATCTATGCAAGTAAAAGATAGTAACTTCTGATTCTGTTTTTGGAAATTCAGTGACGCCCCTGAAAAGCAAGAACAGAATAACGCGGAAGAACGAACTGCTATGCAAGATAATCTTCTGCAACATCACCGTCCGTATAATGTGATACCGCCATACTTCAGTTTGAACAAAGTGCCCGCTTTCAGTGGCTTGATTTCCAAATTGGGTGTCATACCCCGTAGCTTGCTTCGACCCAATTTGGAAATTGGCGGCCCTATAGCAAACCACGAAAGTAATGCAAACGAGATATGGAGCAGGTTCTGAGGTGGTTTGCTATGTCGCGGTCGAGTATCGACCGCGAACATGCCCGTGATCGTTGCGACGATCGCGGCAGGACGCAAGACGGAAAAGTTTCGCAAAACTTTTTCGGATTGCTATAAGCCCGACGAATCGGGCTTGGGGCACCGAGTTCGATGCGTCGAACTCGACGGCAATGTCGTCTTGCGACATTGCGCACCGAATTTGCAGGGCAAATTCGATTGTTGCCGAATGAGCGGATACCCCACTGCTCGCTCGTTTCCGTTTGACGGAAACGTGCGCACATTTTCGCTGTGGCGAAAATGAGCGTGCGGTGGGGGCTCTTCGGCCGACTTCATGTGCAAAGCGACAGCGACCAAGGCATTTAATCTTTAGCTCAGAATGCTCCTCATGAACAAGAACATCATCTTCCTGCCAGCCGCATTCATCTTTCTATCAATCATTTTTTTCGGGTGCTTCGGGACTGGAACGAAGAGTGAGGTGGGAGTGAACGGGGCCGGAGTGAATGGTGCGGGAGTTAGTGGCGTTGGCACGAGCGGAACGGAAGCGAGCGGGCCTGTAAATAATACGACTGTCGCACCGCAGCAGAGCTCTCCGGCCCAGCACATAACCATCAACCTCACGCTCGGAAGGAGCCCGAGCAAGGTGATGAACACTGATACCGTCTTCCCGAAGGCGCTGGAATATGATTTCTCCAACAGGACCACGGCTGACGGCAGGCTCATCGTGTATTTCTTCTATTCGCCTTATTGCAGCGCATCCAAGGCCATCAGGCCAGAGATAGACAAGCTCGAGCAGAGATACCAGAACGTCAGCTGGAATGAATACGACATAACAACCGCGAACGGCTCGGTCGCTTACAGCAACTTCGCCTCGCAGAAGAACCTGGGCGCCAAGGAAAGGTTCGTGCCCCAGGTGCTGGTGGATGGGCGGGTAATCACTGATCGGTTCAACATCAACAATACGCTCGAAGACGTGATACAGAATTTCAGCAAGAGCGCTTCCTGAATATCCCGATGATGCCCCGTCTCGCGTGCCTGAGCGCAGAGCCTATGGGCGACTTCTCTGCATCCATCTCCTTTGCCGCGAACAGCATGAAGTCAGCGATCGCACCGCCCTTCCCGGAGTTCCAGTCGCTGACAATCTCCTTGTAGCGCGCGTGCTCCCATTCTGAATCCCGCAATGCATCCAGCCTCACGTCAGCCTCTGCCTTGGAAAGGTTATCAGGCGGGCACATGACATTGCTCCCGAGCTTTTTCGAGAAACCGTATGGATACGCGAGGCAGACGGCTGGCTTGGAATGGTTTATGGAGCATTTCAGGTGCGAGGAGCGGTCGAAGAACATGCAGACCCCGTCCTTTTTGCGGAGCGTCATCTTCACCCGCCTTCCTGATGCCGCGATGGGAAGCGCGTCATCCCGCGCCGCATCCACGAAGTCCACGAAATCAAGGACGGTCTTTCCTTCCAGCTCCATGATCCTCGCGACATCGTATGTGGTGAGCTCGGGACGCAGGGAGCAGCATGGCGCATCGCATCCCATGCACATGGACAGGTCGGACCTGAGATTGGAGATCGTTTCGTGGATTGGACTGGCCGGCATCCTTTTCCTGGCGGTTTTCCGCTTTTGCTGCTTTTGTCTTGGACTAGCTGTCGCTTTTTTCCGCTTTTCCTTGGCGCTTTTCCTTGCAGGGCCCATGGCCATATATCAAAATAGATAATATTAAACCTATAGAACGAGAATCAGGGCTGGAATCATAGCAGGAAACGGGGTTTTCGGGATGAAGATCATACATTTCGACAGGAAGAACGGCGAGATGAAGATCCAGGCCGACACCCTGGACGACCTCTGGCATCTCGACAAGGTGATAGGCCCAGGAGACGTCATCGAGTCGCACAGCCTGCGCACCTACAAGGTCGGGACGAAAGAGGAGAAGAAATCCGTCACCATCATGATAAAGACCGAGCGGGCCGAGTTCGCGAAATCAGCGAACAGGCTCAGGATACTCGGGACCATAGTCTGGGGCGAACCTGAGGAATACGTCCAGCTCGGGAAGCACCACACCATAGACGTGGGGATCGGGGACAGGATAAAGATCACCAAGAAGTGGAAGAACCACGAGGTGAAGCGGCTCCAGGACGCGCAGAAGGAATCCATGAAGCCCAGGATAAGGATAATCGTGCTGGACGAGGAGAAGGCGCTCACAGCCATGCTCCGGGCCTTTGGCGTGGATTACGGGCCTGAATTCTACAGCAGCGGCAGCAAGAAGGATGATAATTACGAGAAGTCGGAGGGCGAGTATTTCGGGAAGATAATGGCAGAGATAGAAAGGCAGCCAGAGAAGTTCGTGGTCGCCGGGCCAGGATTCGCGAAAGACAACCTGAAGAAGTTCATCTCCAAGAAGAAACCCGAGCTCCTAAGCAGGATAACGTTCGAGAGCGTCAGCTATGCTGAGCGCAGCGGAGTGAACGAGCTGTTCAACAGAGGCGTGATAGAGAAGATAATGGGCGAGGAAAGGTTCGAGAAAGAGATGAAGCTCATGGAAGAGCTCCTCACCGAAGTGTACAAAGAGAGCGGGAAGGCCGTGTACGGCATAGCCGAGGTCAGGAAGGCGGCAGAGGCGTTCGCCATAGGCAAGCTGCTCGTGCTCGACGAATACCTGCGCGCTGACAAGGAAGCCGAAGCTGTCGTGGATATCGCTGACAGGAACAAGGCAGAGATCGTTGTCTTTTCATCTGAAGGAGACGCAGGAGCGAAACTGAAGGGTTTCGGGAAGATCGCTGCGCTGCTGAAGTTCAAGATAAGAGATGTATAGGGAAAACTGCGTGAGGGCGGATTTCGTAGATCCAATACGTAGAACATAGCACTGGCTAGCTGGAACTTAAGAACACTTATTTAAACACAAGCAATAATATGGTAATGGGGGATTGTATGAGGATAAAGCGCGCAGCGGCATCTTTGACAGTGATTACTTCTGTCGGGGCTTTTTCCGGTTTCACACCATTGGCAGAGCCCGCCCATGCGCAAAAAGCCCAATTAGTGTCCGGAACGTATCATTGCGATACGGTCAAAAGAGGAGTTACAGTACCATACAATCTTGATGTCTCTTTAAGCGTGGGTCCAGGGTATCCACCCAAAAATATCACCGTAAAGAGCGTTGATCCTGATTTCAATGGGAAGACGTTTAAGTTTACTAGTTATGATCCCCAAGGCGCGGGGACTGTGGTCTATGATACTATTCCCAAGTCGGCCTTCTCATTACTCTACCTTAAGGAGAATGGCCTAGTGAATTTGTCTTATTTTTACATGAGTGGTACCTCACGTAGTGTAAAAGGGGCGGTGTGCCAAATAGCCTCAAGCAACCCACCTGCAGACGGTCTTGTAAGGGGGGTTTTTATCAGGCCATGTGAGGGAGATTTCTACAAGGCATTTCCAAAGAAAAAGAATGACGCCGCTGTCACCAATGCCGCTGACGGGACTGTAGCCGGCGCCTGCAAGGATCTCAAGGACAGCGGTGTAACAGACGTTTTCCTGCCATTCAAGGTTGATGACGCGACGTATTCGCACTGTGGCCAGTATGGCGAATTGCTCTATAACAGTGCCCAGCATGCGGACAGGATAAACGCGAAATTCAAAGCCGAGTATGCTCTCGACTTTGATCCGATAAAGGCGATCATGAATGCCTGCCAGGGGTTGAAATTCCATGCGTGGTTCCCTACTTTCGAAGATTCCTATGCTGCCCAGATGGCCGGGCAAAAAGCGACTGCATTATTGGAGCCTGATTTTGTAAGCACGATTTTTGCCGACCCGGCTAATCAGCTGGTTCAATTCTACGAATTGTGGCTATTAGACGAGATAGTAAAAACTTACCCGGTCGTGGGCATAAATCTGGATTATATAAGATACGCGGCCAAAGGGGAGGGGGATATGCCTCCATCGACGTCTTTATATACTGTCCAAACAAATCCAGCCGCTGTGGAAAATTTTGTAACCGCGGTGCGCCAAAGATTCCCCAACCTTACATTATCCGCAGATGTGATGGCGGGAAAACAAAGAAGAACAGACGTCGGGCAGGAGGGGATATTGCAATATTTGAACGTCATAATGCCTATGATTTATACTTACTCAGGTGATGTAACAACGTATGGGGGTCAACTTAAGGGATGGTACCCTAATAAAAAAATAGTTCCGGATTTGAGAGGTTGGATACTTTCTGACCCTGCATCAAATGGCGTAATAACCGATTTACAATCATCCGTGGCGGCAGCAAAAAATGCCGGATTGGCTGGATATGCAATCTTTACCTACGAGTCTCTAATCGCACAAAGTACGATACCCACTCTTAAAAGCATCAAAGACAAAACCAGGTACTAACTATAAGTAAATGTTTCATTCAAATTGTTACATTTTGGCGAATATGATTTGTTAAGATCTATCTCGTAAACCTCAAATTGAGAGCTACTCGCCGATTTGTCTGCGTATGATTTTAAAAAACTCTCCGAGAACCAATTCAATTTTACATATTTTTTTATTGGTTGGCCAGACGAATTTAACATAACATAATCGCATGCATACGTATCGTTACCCGTAAGATCCTCTATAAGAAGCTCGTCTACCGTGATATTGCAAGCGCTTTCAACATTCTTTATATTCTTCCTGCAAAACTCAATTCCCTCGCTTGTCTGTTCTCTGAATGGGAATATCGGTGCCCAGTAATACTGTCCCCCCTCAAGGTAACCGCAGACATCCATAGCCGCCATCTCTGCCCCTGCCGGGTTTGGTATCAAACCTTGAAGACTGTGGCATATGTAAGGTGGTTGCATTTCTGAGAATGGAGATAGATAAAACAGGACCAGAGCAACTAAGATAACGACAACAGCGCAGATTACGATTTTTGTATTTGTTTTCATATCCCATACCCTTCGGATGAGCCGCGGCAGCCCGCCCGCATTTTGGGGGTGGAAACGGCCACTATTGTGCCGCCACAGCAGCTAAAATATGGCTGGTGGTGCTTTTAAGAACTCCAGTGGTCCTTCGGCAGTATGAGGGCCAAGTCGCTCCCATTCGCACGGCCCAAATCTCCCCTCTAGGCCAGTACATGCTTTTCAAAATCAGATGGAGCTACAGCCCGCGTTATTTCTGCCCCTTGAGCTGTTCGTACATCTGGCGGTCCTGCTGTACAACCCTCAAACCCAAAAAATAAAAGCGTCCGTTAGTCCTTATGGTACGGAGGTCCCATAGAAATAAAATAATGCTGTGGACAGTTTGTATGGGATTAGAATGCTCGATATATTCATAACGCTCCTGAGAATTGCTGCCACGGATGGCAGCGGTGCTACGGCATCAGGTGGCGCTCTCGCCGCTTTGATGGGCCTTTACATGGGCATGATCGGCGTCTTCGGATTGGTTTATTGCGCCATCTTCATATTCGCCATCGTGCTTTTCGTCTTATGGGTATGGATGCTCATAGACTGCGTCAGCCGGGACGACTTTCCAGGCAAGGATGACAAGCTTCTCTGGGCTTTGATAATCCTTCTCGGCGGCGGGTTGGGCGCGTTGATATACTATTTCGTAGTCAAGAGGAAGAATGACGCTGGGAAGATCGCAGTGAAGAAATAGGCGCACCGATAATAATATGAAGAGCTCGTTATGCGTCGTCAATCAACGGAACCGCAGAACGGGCCGGAACCGGATTCGGACGGGGATAGCCGAAGACGATGAGCTGCAGGTAAAGGAAGACCTTCCTCATCGTGTTCACATAGGCGCGCTTCGCGAAAACCTCGTACTGGTTCTGCTCGATGACGCTCAGTATCTCGCGGTAGAGCGTGAAGCATAGCGCGATCACCATCCTCACTTCAGAGCGGATGGATGCGAGGACCTTGACCGCCTCCTGGTAATACCTGCGGGCGCGCGCCACCTGGAATTTTATGAACATGATGAACCCCGCGCTCATGCGGCGCTGGATGATGTCGTCCCTGGAAAGCCCGAAGCGTGCGAGCTCGTCCTTTGGGAAATAGATCCGCCCCATGCGCGCGTCCTCGCCGACATCGCGCAGGATGTTCGTGAGCTGCATCGCGATCCCGAGCTTGATGGCGTATTTCCTGGCTGTCGCGGTGATGGGGTCTATGCCCAGGATGTAGAGGAGCATGAGCCCGACCACAGACGCCACGCGGAAGCAGTAGCGGCGCAACTCGGCGAACGTGCCGTATTCCTTCTTCCCTATGTCCATGCGCACGCCCTTTATGAGCTCGAGCGGGTAGCGCAGCGGCATGTCGTATTTTTTCATGGTCTTGACGAACGGGTTCAGTATCGGGTCGTCCGAGCCCCCGCGCTCGTAAGCCTCGATGAAGCGCTTCCTCCAGTTGTTCAGGAGCATGCGCTGGAGCTTGGGTTTGCCCTCGTTGTCATCCACTAGGTTGTCGGTCTGGCGGCAGAATGCGTAGACAGCATGGAATGCCTTGCGGCGCTCGCCGCGCATGAAGCATGACGCGAAATAGAATGTCTTGGAGCCTTTCCTGATGCTCTCCTCAGCGATCCTGAAATGAGCCTCGAGCCCTGCTTCAGTCTTATCCCGGCGCATGTTTTTCCCGCTCCTTATGCTGTGACGATTAATATAAACATATCGTCAATCGCCGGAATCGGGGCGATATAAAAATTATAGAAACATTTATATTAACATAACACCACATAAGTTCGATGCAAAAACAACCAAGACGACCACTAACCTTAGCTGGCGTCGGTCCGCCATCAGAGGCCTTACAACCGTCAGCCCAAAAAGACTTGAGCTTGGGCTCAGGGGTGAGGACAGCGAAACCTACTCAGAGGGCTACGAGGCCTACGAAGGCGATGGATGCAAGACCTACGGCGAGGAACAGGGGGATGCCGGGGGTGAGCATCATGGAACCTGATGCCTACGAACGGCCTGTGATCCTATCTGCCGAGATAGCGGGTCTGGCAAGAAGGGCTAAAACATCCATTAGCCCTGAAAGTAGGATGCGTGCGGTAGAATGCCTTGATGGCAATCTGGATGGCCTCTCCGAAGTCGCGAGGGAAACCAGATTTGAAGATGTTGGCACGCGTGCGATCCGGATGATTTCTTCCCTTGCGGATAAGGATTCGCAAGGTGTGAGAACTGCGTTGCTTTATATCATGGGGACAGCCAGAATGCGGAAAATAAAAGAGCTGGCTGGACAGATAATGGGTGAACTCACCAGCAAGAGCAGCCAACCCCCCAGCCACGATTAAAAATTTGCCGTGCTTATCCTAAATACCATAGAACGCTGATCAGTGATACATATGGCATTCATCCGCTCGCCCATAATCTGCATCCTGGGGCACGTCGACCACGGGAAAACGACGCTTCTCGATTCCATACGCGGCACTTCTGTGGCCAAGAAAGAGGCAGGCGGCATAACGCAGATGATCGGGGCGAGCTATGTCACCAAAAGCGACATCGACGCGCTTTCCAAGGACCTTGCATCCAAGATGAAGGCTGACATCAGGGTGCCTGGCCTGCTGTTCATAGACACGCCTGGCCACGAGGCGTTCACCACCCTGCGCGACCGCGGAGGCAGCCTCGCGGACCTCGCCATACTCATCGTGGACATCATGCAGGGGTTCCAGCCCCAGACCATAGAAAGCATAAAGATACTCAAGCAGTACAAGACGCCGTTCATAATCGCTGCGAACAAGATCGATTCGCTCGACGGCTGGAAGAGCCACAAGACGAATTCCTTCCTGAACTCCTTCTCGCAGCAGCCCGAGCACGTGCAGCAGAGGCTGGACGAGAAGCTCTATGGCCTGATGGGCAAGGTATCAGAGTACGGGTTCGACAGCGAGCGCTTCGACCGGATCCAGGATTTCACGAAACAGATAGCCATAGTCCCGATCAGCGCCAAGAGCAAGGAGGGATTGAGCGAGCTGCTTGTCCTCATCGGAGGCCTGAGCCAGAAATTCCTGGGCGAGCGGCTCGAGATAGACGAGAAAGGCCGCGGCAAGGGAAGCATAATCGAAGTCAAGGAGGAGAAGGGACTCGGCACCACGCTCGACATCATAGTGTATGACGGCATCATACGCAAGAACGACGAGATAGCCTACATGACAACAAACGGCGTGAAGAGCACCAAGGTGCGTGGTCTGCTCGAACCGAATCTCGGGAGCGGAAAGGACAGGTTCTCTTTCGTGGACGAGGTGGCGGCTGCAGCTGGCGTGAAGGTGTACGCATCGGACCTGGAGGGGGCGATCCCCGGGTCTCCGGTCGAGGTGGTGCATGATTTCGAGCGGGAGCGCAAGGAGATCGAGGCGCAGTTCAAGAGCGTGATATTCCAGAAGACTGACGAGGCCGGCGTGGTGCTCAAGGCCGACAGCCTCGGGAGCGTCGAGGCATTGCTCAAACTGCTGAAAGATGCCGAGATACCCGTGAGGGCCGCCTCTGTCGGAGCCATAACCAGGAAGGACGTCATGGCCGCGTCAGTCGTGTCGCAGCAGGACAGGCACCTGGCCGCTGTGCTCGGGTTCAACGTGAACATCCTGGACGAGGCGTGGGAGGAGAGCAGGAACTCGAAGGTGCCGATAATCTACAGCGACATCATCTACCGCCTCATCGACCAGTACGGCGAATGGGTGAAGCAGGAGAAGGAGAACATGAAGAGGCGGGCGCTCGAGAAATCCGTGTGGCCAGGGAAGGTCAAGGTCCTGGACGGTTATGTGTTCAGGGTTTCTAAACCCGCCATATTCGGCGTGGACGTGGTCGGCGGGAAGATAAGGAAGGGCTACAGGCTGATGAACGAGAACGGAGAGATAGTGGGCGAGATACGGGAGATCCAGCGCGAGAAGGAGAAGGTGGAGGAGGCGAACGAGGGCGAGCAGCTCGCGATCTCGTGCGATGGCATATCCATAGGCAAGAACGTGAACATCAACGACGTGCTCTACACCTACATGACCGCTGACGAGATAAAGGCCTGGGACGAGCAGTCCGACCTCATGACAGGGCCTGAGAAGGAGCTTTTCAACATAATAAGGGGGAAACTGAGGAAGTATTTCTGATTTTACCATGCAATAAAAAATGTCCGGGTGAAAAACAGCACATGATAATCGGCCTTACTGGAGAGAACTGCGCTGGCAAGAGCACGGTCGCGGAATACCTGATGAAGAAGGGCTTCTACTACTATTCGCTCTCGGACGTCATACGCGAGGAGCTCAAGGCAGAGGGCAAACCCATAACGCGCGAGAACCTCATCGAAAAAGGAAACTCGTTGCGCGAGAAATTCGGACCCGGAGCCCTCGGCACCAGGATCGCGGGCATGCTCCAGAAGGACAGGAATTACGCCATAGATTCCATACGGAACCCGGCAGAGGTCGACGCGCTGAAGAAACTCGGGAGGTTCTTCCTGCTGTATGTGACAGCGCCGGGCGAGACGCGGTTCGAGAGGATAAAATCCCGGGCGCGCGAGGAGGACCCGAGGACCTACGAGGCGTTCACCCGCATGGAAGGCATGGAGATGGTGAACGCTGAGAAGACGAAACAGAACCTCAAGGCCACCTTCGCCATGGCGGACAAGACTACAGTGAATGACGGCGACCTGGGCGAGCTCTATGACAAGATAGATATTGCGCTCGGCGGGTTCTCCGAGGAATTCAAGCCCGCCAGGCCGAGCTGGGACGAATATTTCATGGGCATAGCGAAAGTCGTTGCTTCCAGGAGCAACTGCATAAAGCGCAAGGTCGCTGCGGTCATCGTGAAGGACAAGCGCATAATCTCGACAGGCTATAACGGGACGCCGCGCGGAACCCGGAACTGCTCGGAAGGCGGATGCCCACGCTGCAACAACTTCACGGCGTCCGGGAAGAACCTCGAGGAATGCCTATGCAGCCATGGCGAGGAGAACGCCATAGTGCAGGCCTCCTACCACGGCATAAGCATAAAGGACTCGATCATATACACCACGTTCTCGCCGTGCCTGCTCTGCACGAAGATGATAATCAACTCCGGCATAAAGGAGGTCATCTACAACGCGGATTACCCCATGTCAGATGCACCGCTGAAGCTGCTCAAGGATGCTGGCATCAAGATCAGGCAGCATAAGATAGGGAAGACGGAGTGACTGGTATGGTGGGAGAGGAAGACGCAGACGCACCCGGAATGGAGAAACAGCTTCTCAAGAGCCTGGCCATGTCAGCCATAGGAGAGGTGTTCCTGCTCCTGGGTCTGGTATTCATGTTCCTTGGCGCATCGGCTTTCATCTCTAATCTTATCGGGATAAAAGGCAGCGGTGAGTTCACAGTGGGTTTTGTCCTTGTCATAGCGGCATTCATCTTCCTCACGCGCTCGAAACTCATGCCAAGGATAAGATTGCAGAAAGGGGATGCTTCTCCGGCACCTCCGCCACCGCCGCTTGAGGCAGGCTCCTACCGCTAGAAGGCTTTATTTTACATCTTTTCCATCAGAAAGTGTGGGAGGTGTGGACGAGTCAGATCCTGTGCCTGGATCCCTGCCATCGCATCCTTTTCCCCCTTCTTGCCCTTCCCCTATCCCTTCGTTCAAAGGTTCTATGGCTGCGGAAGGCTGTGCCGGGGTGTTGCCGTCAAGAACACCAGCCCAGTACCCCGGCGGAGGGCGGGCAGTGGGGGTCTGTTGGCCTACCGCTGAGCAACTTGCCCTGACTTGCACGCATATGCCAATGAAACGCCTCATATAGTCGAGGGTGAGCTTTTTGGAGTCGACCAGTTGCATGTAAGTGGCTGCAAGCGTACCGCCCCCAAAGCATTTGAGGATGCCCACTGCGTGTTTGACCTCAGCAGGATTCTGGCTGGTGAGAGCCGTGAGGATAGCTGTTGCTTCGTAAACGCGCCGCTCTTGCTGATGTTTAGGATCCTGTGGATCCCTGATGCCTTCCACCAGCTCGACCTCAGCCATCTTAGCCCTGAAGAGCGGAGTTATTGTTTGCTGGGAAAACAATGGCCTCCCCAATAGCGCCGGCTTTAACATGTAGGTAAACATGAACACAAATGTTTATAACGATGGTCAATAACGTGGTTAATAACGATCAATCATCAGGCAGGCATAAAAACAGGTGAAACAAAAGCAGTATGGCAACGATGACTGAACCGTCCCAGACGTAGCCCAAAAGGCGATGACGATAAGAGTAGCTACTGAGTTGCCATTTCATTGTTTTGATATCTGTAAATAAGCCGCCCGTAGTTTCAGACCAACGAACAAACTGTGCTTATTTTATATATAAAATTTTCATCTTTAGAGCAAAAACAGGCAAAATATGCTTAAATTGACGAAATTTATATATGATATTTTTCGAAGGGCCCCCTCACGTTTTTTCGCTCCAAGCGAAAAAAGGCTGATGCAAATTGCTGTTGCAATTTGCACATCGCTGCGGCTCGGGACCGCGCACAAGTGCGCGGTATCGGGCCCATTCGAAAAATACTCGCAAAGTCGGGTCGGTGATTCACCCGTCTCAGGAACGGCGAACCGTTCATGAAGATATCAAGAACGATGCGTCGTTCTTAATATGCCCGAAGAGCACGGTACTCTCACCGACTTTGCGATAGAAAAACGTCTTTTGTCAAACCATCCTGAAGCACTATTACATCGGAGGGTCGAACGTCTACTGTCGCAATATAGTACCCACAACACAACAAAATACAACTATTTATAAGACTTAAACGCCAATAGGCAAACACAGATATCCATGAAAACCACATTCATCGCTCCCTATACCAACAAGGACGTGACCCCGAGGATTGAGAGGGACATTATCGGTCCTGGAAACCCAGGCGCTAAAAGCTCTGCCCTGCTCAGTCATCGTCCGCTCTTTGAAACTAGCAGCGATGCATTCCAATGCCTGCCCCAGGTGGCGATCACACCTGGATTTTTCGCTGATTTCCTGAAACGCGCAGGCGCATCGCATGAGGATCCGGAGGGAGCTGCCACAGCGATACGTTCGGCTGATTTTTCAGGAGACGAGCTTGACGGAATCCGGGCTGCGGTCGCACCGTTCAGAGGGCTGTACACTGCGATACGCTCTGACGAATGCACTTCAGGCGGAAACGGATTGTGGCACTCCGGATTCGTCCTATCGCACGGTTCTAAGCACACGTTGAGGATGGTCGCGGACATTGTAAAGAGCATCCTGGCTTCTGATTTTTCAAGGGACGTGATAGCGTTCAAGAAAAGGGCCGGTCTCCCCATCACGGACACGCCAGGGGTGCTTGTAATGCCGGTGGACGCCATGCCAATCGTTCCCCAGAATACATACACCACACCATTCCATGTGAATGCCATCACAGATTTTGCCTGCGGCGATACACTGATCCAGATAGGGATAGGGGTAGGAGGCGCGAACATCCATTATGCCCGCGTCGTCCTTCTGAGAGAACTGGACGAGATACATTTCCGGTTATTATCACGACTCGCAAGGACAGCGCAGGTATTCGGCGGTGGCAAGATAAAAAATCTGGAAGACGACGAAGGCAGGGCTGACGCACAGACCTTACTAGACATATTTGTCGGCTGCGCATATCTTCATATACATAAATTACGGGAAGGATTCTTGGGCCTTAAAGGACAGAAGCATCCACCATTGTATCTGGAGCTGGGTTACAGCGAAGGGAAGTGGCAGGTAGTTCAATGCAGCGATGTCGAACCTTGCCATGTCGAAAGGCCGGAAGAGAGAGGCAGGAAGGTGTTGGAGGTGGCACGACCAGGAAGGGGGCCGATACCGTCATTCGGCCTCAATGTTTCCGGAAGGAGAATCATAGAATCAGATACTGTCGTATTTATACGTGGAGGCAACGAGCCGAAGATTCTTGTAGAGATAAACAAAACCACTGAAAACTATGTTCTCGTGCTCGATATACCCCCGAAGACGTTTTCGACATTCTTTTCATTTGCCGATTACTCGAACGCTGCCGCCATCATAGCCAACGGAGAAATGGAGAATCCAACCATGACCCATTTCAGCGGCGCGCTGCGGGAAGCCGGAATCGTCGTCCTTGCAGGCGATATGGATGCGGGATTTTTGGCAAAGCTCAGAGCATGGGAACCGAACAAAAGACATGTGCTCGTTTACGCTAACGACGAACGGGAAGAGGGTTTCGTACTGGACCGGGGCTGAGAGCACCGGGGCGGGATCTTGACCCTGGCCCGAAGCCAGGGAAAGAGCGGAACGCGGAAGGAAGGCTTAATATCTTTATCAGCCATAGTCTGACGGGAGAAATTCGTGATAGGGGAGGTATTCGCATGAAACTCGTGATCCAGGAAGCTCCGGCTCTCAAAGCCGCCATAGATTCCATAGTCTGTCTGGTCGAGGAAGGCCAGTTCGACGTCAAAAGCGACGGGCTTACGCTCAAGGCCATGGACCCGTCGCAGATATCCATGATATCGTTCTCCATGCCAAAACAGGCTTTCGTGGAGTATAACGTCACCGAGGAGATCAAGCTCGGGGTCAATATAAGCCAGCTCGCCGAGGTGCTCGGGCGCGGCAAGCGGGGCGAGAAATGCGAACTGACGGTCGAGGAGGGCAGGCTCGTCGTGAAATTCTACGGCGACAAGCACAGGAGGATGTTCAAGGTCCCGCTCATAGAGACCGGCGACCGCATCCAGAGGGAGCCCAAGATAGATTTCAGGAACGTCGCTAAGATAAAGGCTGACGCGATAAAGGAGACGCTCAAGGACGCCAAGCTGATAAGCTCGCATGTGCGGCTCCAGCTCACCGGAGAGCAGTTCATAGTCGACGTGCGCGGGGAGAACGGGGATGTGCGGGCGGAATTCGAGAAAGGAAGCCCTGAGGTCGTGGCGCTAGACATCAAGGAGAACGCCAAGGCGACGTTCCCGCTCCAGTATCTCGAGGACATGATGAAGGCGACGTCCGCGTCGTCGGTGGTGTCGGTATCGCTCGAGACCGACAGGCCGCTCAAGCTCGAATACGATATCGAGGGCGCGAAGGTCACGTACTATCTGGCGCCAAGGATCGAGACCGAATGACCACAAGACAGGATTTCGCCCGACATTAGTTCGACGATTGACGGATGGAAAGTAGTGGTTTTAAAAAGAGGATGTGACATAAATTAATAAGTCAACAGGCAGACCAAACGCTAGAGGTTCAGATATGAAAAAAACAGAGTTCACATTCCTGCAGGGTGCAGAAGATCGGCTCCATGCCATAGACGCAGGCAAGATGGAGGACTACGACCTCCCAGAGTTCTCCAAAGAGGTGCCTGTCTCTTCCAGGAAATCCACGAGCGGCGAGAACGCCAGCGTGGAATACGAATGGAAGGACACGAAGAGCGAGATGGTCAGGATAAGGAGGATAGACTTCCGCAAAGGCGAGGAGGACCTCTTCGAGCTCTACCGCATACCTGCAAGGGACGGAGCTGACAGCATCTGCTTCAAGCACAAGGATACCACTTATATCATGAGAAAGACCATGAAGGAGGTCGCCCAGGCGCTTTACAACGCCTATGGCAAGGTCAAGGGCGGCCTGGAGAACATCGTCGGCTACCTCAGGAGCGTGCTCGGCAATTGTTATGTGATAGCCAAGGTCGAGCGGGATTCCTGGGCTTTCGACAAGCGCATCGCCAAGCACGGCGTGAACTACACCGAGGTCGACAACCTCGATAGGAAGGAAAAGACGAGGCTGTGCGAGCTCGTGGTCGAGGCCATAGCAGACCTGCACCTCAGCAACCTGATAATGGGGAGATTCACGCTCAACAATGTCATACTCCACGAAGACCAGATAAGGCTCACCGATCTGCGCAAGCTCCGGGCCTCCAGGAAGAGATCTTTCGTGGTGGAAGAGTTCAAGAGCATCCTCCAATACTTATTCGCTATAGGCATAGCCACTAGGGAAGACGTGTACGCTGCCATAGTGTATTACGCTGCCCACAACGAGAAGGGCTGCGCTGAATGGTACTTCGAGAAGACGAACAAGGAGCCTTCAGACGAGCTTGACATCGCTGGAAGGATAGAAGAGGAAGTGTACAGCTGATTCTTTGACATGGCCCTGGTAGGGGTCGTTATCCGCTCAGCGCGAGCCATCTACTCTATATCCCTTCTGCCTTCGTCTCGCCGTTCCTCTCCTTGTCCCGTACGAGCCGGTAGCTCGAGGCGAATTCCGAGCCCATGAACGCTTCATCGTGGGTGATGACGAACGTCTGGTTCACGACCTCTGGGACTTTCAACTCGAGCGCTGAAGAGAGCATGTCCACTGCAGCCCGATCGAGGTTGTGCGTGGGTTCGTCGAGGATGAGCCAGCTCAATCTCGGTGTGAGGACCATGGCCATGGCGACCCGCAGCGTGAGCGCGGCGCATGCCCGCTCCCCTCCGCTTGCCACTGTCTCAAGCGGTTTCCAGGCGCCACCGTCATCGACCTCGAATGTGTAATCCCTCTCGCTCACGCCGAGGCGAACGGCCAGGTAGTTGCGGTAGGGATAGAATATGGGCCATATCTCGTTCATCGCGCTGTTGATGGCATCGGTCAGGGTGGCCCTGAGGCCGGTCTGGGTCTCGAGAAGCGCTGCCTTGTAAACCGAAAGCTGCGCTTCGAGCTGGGCGAGCCAGCCTATCTCCTGAGCAATCCCGCGCATCGCAGCCAGCTCCCCGTGCAGCATGGACGACATCTCCAGTGAAAGCTTGAGTTTGGATTCAGCCATGCGCCTGTCCGAACCCAGCTTCTCCGTCTCGATGTGCAGCGATTCGCTGGCAAAGCGCAGGTCATCGAACGCCTTGCTGTCGAAATTGGTGGCTGCCAGCTTTTCCCTGGTCGCGTGAAGGCGCTCAGTCAAAACCGAAAGCTCGTTCTTCTTCGCTAGCAGGCGCTCGGATTCCACTATGGACGCCCGGAGCTTCTCGGATGATGCCGATAGCTCCTCGCCCTGCTTCTCGAGCGCGCCCCGCTCCACCTTGAGCCTGGAGAGCCGTGCTGAAAGCTCGGTTTTCTTATCCTCGCTCCCCCGCCCCGCGGTTTCGCATTCCTTGGCAAGCGATGCAATCCTTTCTGAGAGCACAGCTGCCTTCCGCACCCGCAAGGACAGCGATTCATTCTCCTTCCTTTTCACCTGGACAAGGGACGCCAGCTCTGCCAGCCTCTTTTTCTTCGAGGACAGCAGCTCTGCCTTCTCTGCCTTCACATGCGCGACCCCATCCTCGGATAGTTTCGACGAACATAACGGGCATTCCGAAAGCCCGCTCCGCAGGCGCGGGATGAGCTCGTTTATCTCCTCTATCTCGCGGCCAGTGGATTTGTGGTCTGATTCGATGGAGAGGAGGTTCTTTTCGCAGTCCTTCTGGAGTTCCTGGAGTTTCTCCTGGCTATCGGAACCCAAGACAGACGCCAGCTCTGCCTTCAGCGTGGCGAGATGCATTTTCGCATCTGCGGCTGCTTTCATGTCTGCTTCGAGGGTCCAAAGCTCCCGCGAAACCGTGTTGAGGACTGATTCAGAGGACTTCATCTGCGCCTGGAGATCGGCCTTCCTCTTCAATGCCTGCGCGAGTTCTGCCTTCATCGCCATGTGCGACTTCTCGTTGTAGGGGGTTTTTCCCAACTCCTTGGACATTGACTCGCACTGCGCCCCCAGGCGGATTGCATCCTTCTCCAGCTGCTCGAAAAGCTCCTTGGTTCTCTTCATTGTCTCGAATGACGAGCGCGTTTCAGCCATCACTTTCTCTTTAGACTGCAGGGCTGCGAGCGTCTGCGCAAGGCTTGCGCGCGACCCTGCGATATCGGATGCCAGCGATTTCTCCCGCACCTCGAGCTCGAGGAGCTTGTCCCTGCTGAAGCGGCTCTCAAGGCCCTCGCGCCTTGAAATGAACCTATTCGTGACAGATATGATGTTCGTCCTCGCTGTCTCGAACCTGTCCAGGCCGAGCAGGATGTCGATCTCCTCCTTCCTGCGACGCGGGTCGATGGTGAAGAAATGGTCCATGTTGTTCTGCTCGCAGTAGATCGCCCGCGTGAAAAGGTCGTAATCGAGAGAGAGGAGGGACTGGACGTAATCGGATACTGCCGTCGAACCGTGCTCAAGGAGGCTGTCGTTGCGGTAGATGTCGGCGGACGACGACGTCCCGCGCTTGGAGCGCTCGACATGGCGCTCGACCCTGTAGGATGAGCCGTCCCATTCGAAAACCAGGACCACCGTAGCCTTGGTCTCGTTGAGGTGGATGACATCGTCGAGCTTCATCTTCCTGCGCTCTATGGCTGGAAAGGTGCCGAAGAGCGCGAAGCTTATGCCTTCCAGCACACTCGACTTCCCCGCACCCATTATCCCGACAAGCAGGTTCGTGCCTTTCCTGAATTCCAGTGACGTATCGGAATGCGAGCGCCAGTTGAGGAGCCTGATGGATTTTATCATCGGAGGATAGATGTATGAGAGGGGATAAAATCATTCGGACAGCTCCTGAAAAGGATAAAAAGGGCAAGCGGGAAGACTTGTTATGCTCGAAACACTAGCCGATAGGATAGAAAAAGACAACCAGATAACCACGCCGAGCCTCAGCGAACTGAAGGAGCTGGCTGCGCCCAATGCCAGGATAACCAAATACGGAAGCATGGCGTTTTTCTGCAGGACACGCGGAAGGAGCGCGAAAGAGACTGAGATCATAATGGGCGAACCGACCGAGGAGCAAAAAAAGACCGTGGAGCGGCTGCCCGACTATCTGAAAGGGAGAAAACTGATAAGGGTGGACAGGCAGATTGGAACAACAAAACCATTCCATTGCAGATCGTACATATCCGCCGATCACCCCCAGATCGGATACATGTGGGCAAGCACCCTCTTCGAAACCAAAAAGAAGAGAATCGATTCCATCTCCATCCAGATACCTGAATGGCCTGAAACAAAGGTCATGGTCGAGCCGTCTTCAGGAGTCAATCTCATACTGGGCCCTGATTATGTCGGAGAGCTGAAGATGTCGCACCTGAGGCTCGCCATGTACAGGACAAAGGAGCGCGGCGGCCTCGGCCTGCATGCAGGCTCCAAGGTCATACGGATCATGGGTAAAGACGGCAAGCTCCATGAGAAAGGCATCCTGCTCTTCGGACTTAGCGCCACGGGGAAGACCACCCTGACCTGCCATAACCATTGGCTGGACGAGAAGAAAGGGGAAGGGATAGTGATACGGCAGGACGATATCATGCTCATGCAGAAGGATTCGTCCTGCATGGGGACAGAAAAAAACTTCTATGTCAAGACCGACTCGCTCGAACCAGAGAACGAGCGGGCTATCTACAATGTCGCCATCAGCAAGAACGCGCTCCTGGAGAACGTCATGGTGAAACCGGACGGCTCGGTGGATTTTTTCGATAAAACCATAACGTCGAATGGCAGGGCTGTGGTGCCCCGCGACGAGATGGAGAATACGGACGCTTCCGTGGACTTGGACCGGGTCGACATCGTGCTGTTCATAACAAGAAGGAACACCATAATACCGCCTGTGGCGAAACTCGACAAGGAGCGGGCTGCGGCTTTCTTCATGCTCGGCGAGTCCATGGGAAGCTCGGCATCGGATGTTGACCCCGGCAAGCCGAAGCGCGTGGTTGGCGCGAACCCGTTCATCGTTGGGCCCAAGGATGGTGAGGGTAACAGGTTCTATGACATCATCGAGAGGAACCCGCATGTCGAATGCTATCTCTTGAATACAGGCATGATAGGCGAGGGCGGGGACGGGCCTTGCGAGAAGATCACGGTGAAGGATTCTGCCATAATCATCCGCGAGATAGCCCGGGGAGCAGTGGTATGGAAGAAAGACCCTGACTGGGGATATGAGACAGTCGAATCAATCTCCGGAGTGGAGATGTCGCGGTTCCATCCTGAGAGGCATTACAGCAAGGAGCAGTACGCGAAGCTGACGGGAGAGCTGCGTGATGAGAGGAGAAAATGGCTCGCGCAGTTCGAGAATCTCTATTCTGAGATAAGAAATGTCATTTAAAAGATGGAACTGCGAATCATATTATGGATGATGACCAAGGCCTTGGACTGCGGTCCAAGATTGGCCATCATCTCTGGATGATGACCAAGGTGATCACCGAGCGGTTTCCCTAAGCCAGTGCCGTAGCGTCGCGTCAACGTCGCTTCGGACAGGGAGCAATCCCGGCCACGGATTCTTGCGATGACGATTGACGTGCGGTCTGACAATATGTTCTAGCCCATCACGCCTTCTTCAGGATTTCATGCGCTCGAACGCGTAGACTCCGGCGAGGTTGGCGATTATTATGAACGCCACGAACGCGATGATGTCGAGGTTCGGGTCGAGATAATACGCGCCGCCGAGAGCGCCCCGGAGCAGGTCCACTATATATGTCACTGGGTTGAGCGACGCCACGACCCCAAGGGGACCGGTGAGGTTGCTTATCGGGAAGAGGGCGCCTGAGAGGAAGAACAATGGGAAAAGAACGAGGCTGGATAGGAGCTGGAAACCTTCGGGCGATTCCATGAGGCTGCCCACGATGAGCCCCAGGGCGGTCAGGCCGGCTGACGCCAGGGCGACCAGCCCGAGGACGATGAAAAACACTGCAGGAGAGTATTGCATGCCTATGAGATAACCGACCAGCAGGACTATGACTGATTCTATGAGGGATATCGTGACGCCGCCAAGCACCTTGCCGAAGAATATGGAGGAGCGGCTGAGGGGCGAGACCAGGACCGCCTTGAGCACGTCTATCTTCCTGTCCCATACCAGGTAGGCACCGTAGAACAGCGATGAGAAAAGGAATGTCTGCACGAGCACGCCACCGAAGATGAAATGCTGGTAGCTCTCGCCACCGATGCTCAAGCTCTGGCCCAGCCCTGCACCGAATATGACCAGCCAGATTATCGGGCTTACCACCGCGGATATCACCCTGGGCGGCTCCCTGAAGAAGACAGTCGTCTCCCTCCACCATATGGCATATACGCCCCTGAACACGCTCGGATGCGCCATTCCAGTATCTTCGCTCATTGCTTGTTCACTTCCTGCTGGACTATCTTGTCGAACCAGCCGCCTTCGGCCTGCTCCAGCTCGTGGCCGGTGAATTTTATGAAAACATCGTTCAGGGTAGGCCTGCGCACTTCGACGCACTCCACCCGCCCCACCTTGCACAGGAGTTCCTGGAGGTTAGCTGCCGCGTCGTCCACGGTTATGAGGAGGTCGCCGTCCTTTTTCTCGACAGCCCTGACGAATTTCAGTTTCTTCAGGGTTTTGGCGTCCGGAAGCACTGACGATGTGATGGTGACGAGGTCTCCGCCGACCTTGGCTTTCAGCCCGCCAGGGGTATCCACAGCCACCGCCTTCCCGTGGTCGATGATGCATATGCGGTCGGCCAGCTCGTCGGCCTCTTCCATGTAGTGGGTCGTGAGCAGGATAGTCATGTTCAGCTCGGCCACGAGACGCTTGACATAGCCCCACATGGTCTCCCGGCCGCGCGGATCCAGCCCGAGCGTGGGCTCGTCAAGGAAAAGCACCTTCGGCTTATGGAGGAGGCCGCGGGCAACCTCCAAGCGCCGCCGCATTCCGCCCGAATATGTCTTCACGAGGTCATTCCTGCGGTCTGTGAGCTCCACCAGCGCCAATGCCTCGTCGATCCGCTTCTCCACCGAGCCGTCGTGGAGACCGTAAATCATGGAATGCATCTTGAGGTTCTCATACCCGCTGAGCAACTCGTCGCTGCTGGGCTCCTGGAAAACGATGCCTATGCTCTCCCGCACCTTGGACGGGAATCTTGCGATGTCGAAGCCGTTGACCTCGGCTCGGCCGGAGGTCGGCTGGAGAAGCGTGGCGAGCATCTTGATTGTCGTGGTTTTTCCAGCCCCGTTCGGACCAAGCAGGCCGAACACCTCGCCTTCCTCGATCTTGAGGCTCAGGCCTTCCACGGCAGGGATGCGACCGAAGTGCTTGGTGAGCTTGGATGTTTCGATTACCGCCATCGCTCACCATAACGAATCCGTATTTTAATAGCTTTCTGGCCAGAGCGATGACGACCGGCTTCATTTCAGGATCTTTCCGGTCTCCAGATACCATAGGTAGAGATCGAGTTCGCCCTGGCTGGTGCCTGAACGCTTCGCTATCGCGCCGAGCGCGGTTTCAATCACCTCGTATTTTTTCCTGGAAAGGGATTTGGATTTCGGTCCCTCGATTATCCCCTCGCGCGCCAGCAGGTCGATGATGTGGAAATCTATTATCGCGAATCCGGTATGGCCGATATTCCTCAGGAAATGGCTCGCTTCCTTGTAGCCGAGGCCATGGACGTTCTCTACGAGCCAGCGTCGCACATCATGCGGTTTTGACGAAGAAAGCTGCCTGGAGAGCTCTGAGCGGTGCAGCCTCGCCCGCGCGATGTAATCAGCGCGCTTCTTCGGGAAGCGGTACCCCAGCGAGCGGAGCCTGGATGCGAGCGCCTCGCACGGAAGCGTGATGAACCCGTCTCCTATCTCCTTCTGGATGCGGATACCACCCTCTGCAGTATAATTGGCTGTGAGGATGCAGAAGCAGAGCTCCTTGAAGATTTCATCCTTCGGGGAAGAACCGAGCGCCCGGAACTGCCCCATCCGCTCGCGGACCATCCGTCCGACGGCCCCTTTCTTGAGACGGATTATAGATGATACCAGCTTTTCCAAAACCCTACACCCACCCATCAACGCCCTTTCCAGATCTTCTCTTCGATCTTTTTCCTGTAATTCACGTATCGCGCGAGTATGAAGAGGAGGTCGCCGAGCCGGTTCAGGAAGACGATCGTATCGGGATCCACCTTTTCCTTGCGGGAGAGCGACACCACGTTGCGCTCCGCCCTCCTGCAGACAGTGCGGGCGAGATGGAGCAGGGACGCGGTCTTGCTGCCTCCAGGGATTATGAAATGGTTTAGGGGCGGCAGCTCGTTCTCGAGATGGTCTATCTCGGCTTCTATCTTGCTCAGGCGTATGGGGCTGATGGATTTCGTCTTTCTGCCTTTCGATGCGAGCCCGGCGCCTATGGTGAAAAGGTCGTTCTGGACCCCTACCAGCGCGAGCCCGAGCTCGTTCATGTCGCTGAAAGACAGGGCAAGGCCGATCATGGCGTTCAGCTCGTCCACGGCACCGTAAGCCTCGACGCGGGGGTCGTCCTTGGGCACCACCTCGCCTCCGATGAGCGCGGTCTTGCCCTTGTCGCCGAATTTAGTATAAATTGGCATATGATATTTTCACAGACTTTATTTAAAATATCAACACCCATATTGGCCCAACAGAATGTGATCCCATGACACTGCTCGATGACTTCAGGCTCCTTGAGAAGAACGGCTTCAAGCTCCTACCGTACGCGCTGACCAAAAGCGAGGATGACGCAGTCCAGGCCGCGAAAAGGATCGGATATCCGGTCGCGCTCAAGATAGTCTCGCCCGACATAACGCATAAGACCGATGTCGGCGGGGTGAAGATAGGCATCAAGGACGAGCAGATCCTCAGGCATTCCTACCAGGACATCGTGCAGAGCGCGTCGGGGAAGCGGGTGGACGGGGTCCTGGTCCAGAAGATGGCCAGGAAAGGCGTCGAGCTCATCATAGGCGGGAAGAAGGACCCGCAGTTCGGGCATATGATAGTGCTGGGCCTGGGCGGCATATATGTGGAGATATTCCGCGATGTCAGCGCCAGGCTCTGCCCGCTCGCGAGCGCGGATGTCGACGAGATGGTGGCTGAGCTGAAAACCCACCCGCTGCTCGAGGGCGCGAGGGGGAAGAAACCCATAGACAAGAAAGCGCTCGAGCAGCTCGTGCTCCGCGCATGCAGGTTCATGGCTCAGGAGGACATCATGGAGATGGACCTCAACCCGGTCGTTTTCGACGAGAACGGCTGCGACATAGTGGATGCACGCTTCAGCAGGTAATCTTATGGATAGGATAATCAAGAACCTGGACTCTGTATTCGAACCCAAGACCGTGGCGATAGTCGGCGCGTCCGCCACCCCGAACAAGATCGGCAATGTGCTCGTGAAGAATTTCCTGGAGGCCAAATTCCAGGGCGATGTATACCCCGTGAACCCGAAATATGACGAGGTTTTGGGATACAAGTGCTATCCTGACATAAGCTCCATCCCTGGCAAGATAGATTGCGTCATAATCGCGACGCCTGCTGAGACCGTGCCGCAGATCATGGAGGACTGCGCCGGCAAGAAGGTGGGCGGGGTAATAATACTGAGCGGCGGGTTCGAGGAGATAAACAGGAACGACCTTGCCGGGAAGATAAGGGAGATAGCGGAGAAGAACGACATCCCGGTGGTGGGGCCCAATTGCCTCGGCGTGTTCAACCCATATACCAAAGTGGATAGTGTTTTCCTTCCCACGTACAAGCTCGAGCGCCCGAAGGCCGGCGGCATCGCGTTCGTCACGCAAAGCGGCGCAGTAGGTTCCACTGTGATGGACCTCGCTGCGTATTACGGACTGGGGATATCGAAATTCATATCCTATGGCAACAGCACAGTACTCGACGAAGCAGACTATCTGGAATACCTACTGCATGATAAGGAAACCGAAACCATAATCCTGTATATAGAAGGAGCCAAAAATGGCAGGAAGCTCTTCGAGGCCATGAAAAAAGTGAACAAGGTCAAGCCGATCATAGCCTTCAAGGCAGGACGTGGCAGGGGAGGCCAGGCCGCGGCACGATCGCACACCGGCAACATCGCAGGCAGCTACCTCGCTTACCAGGCGGCTTTCAAACAGGCCAAAGTGACAGAAGCGGACAGCCTGGATGAGGTGTTCGAGTTTGTGAAGATATTCAACCAGCCGAAACCCGCTGGAAATAGGGTGGCGATCATAACGAATGGTGGTGGGATGGGGGTCATCACCGCGGATTGTATAGAGGATGAGGGTTTGATACTCGCCCAATTCAGTGAAGAGACGAAAAAGGAGATCGCTGGGATCCTGCCGTCTTATGGGAGCGTGGCGAACCCGCTCGATTTGGTAGCTGATGCGGGCGTGGAAGCGTATAGCAAAGCCATAGACGTCATGCTGGCAGACAAAAACATAGATGCGCTCGTAATCATAATCCTGATGCAGACCCCACCTATAGATGAAAGGATAATCCATGTGCTTTCAAGGGTATCGGACATGCAGAAAAAGCCGATAGTGACCATCTCTATCGGAGGCACGTACACAGAAGCCTCCCGCAAGATACTGGAGGGTAAGGGCGTACCGAGCTACAATTCCCCTAATGCAGCGGTCAAGGCGTTGGATAGATTCATCACTTATGCTAGGTATTGCGACCAGTTGAAGAAGATAAAATAGGAATAGCGGGTATAGTTGGGTGGAGGAAGGTAGGGAGAGGGGGTGTACTTCCACTAATCTCCTTTGCTTATTTATTTATAGATTTATGTAACTATAGTTACATAGAAGGTGTATTATGCATATCGTCTATATTTACGATCTTCACGCTAAAAACAAGAAAAAATTCAATAGGACAAAACGCTTGTTCTATTACCACCTGAACCGGCTCTCGCTCAAGAAAGAGTTGTGGAAGACGAAATCAGCGCTGGCCGTGGAACCTAAAAAAGAGAAGATGATGGACACCTTCTTCAAAAAATTCACCAAATCCTTGACGGTTTTCAAAATCACCGCTCAAAAAATTGAAGGGTTGGATTAGTGGAAGTGTGGGGTCTCTCACCATACATCCAACTCACAAACATATACGTCGAAAGACAGACCGTATTTATCCAAAATCCTTCCATCAACCTTCCCCAAAACCCCGATCCGCTTCCCCCTATTCAACACCAAACACGATGTTTCTGGTTCGAATATGGCGAGGGGTGTTTTTTCAAGGGTGATTTCCCACCCCATCTCCACACCTAATGTCTGTAGGTAACCCCGCACGTTTGAAAAATCCAACCTCTTATCCATCACACCAAAGATCAGCTTCTTCCCCTGCTTCCCCTTCTCATACACAATACCTATCTCATAGAATCTCTGAGGCAGGCCCTTCATCTTGTTTGTCGAGAACACATCCAAAATATCCACCTGGAGATTGGGTCTAACCACTGTGAAATCAACACTCCCTGGGTTCGAGATCTCGACGTCTCCCTTATCACAGCCAATGCTGGCTAGTTTCTCCTTGTTGGTGAGTATGAACGTCTTCGCTTCCAGAAAACCCATCCCTCTCATGGTCTCATCCATGCGTCTATGTTCATCATTGAGCTTCCCTGCTGAGAAGAAGTCTGGAAGCGTGGCTTTGAAGTTGTTATAACCATACGAAATCGCTATATCTTCCATAATATCAACCCAACAGAGGACATCAGCACGGTACGGTGCCACCTTAACCTTACCCCCAGCAAATCCATAACCCATCCTCTCAAGAAGGGCAACTGCATCCTTATCCTTCAACCCAAGACCGAGCGCCTTGTTGATTTTTTCCAATTCAAGCGGCATGGTCTTTGGCGCGAGGTCTGGCGTATGTATGGTTCTCTTCCCATAAGCGACATTTACAGTGTGAATCGTTCCACCCATATCAGCAAAGGTGCATACGAGTATGTTCAGGGCTGCGCTGCAGGCATTGATATCAGTCCCGGTCACTTCGATAAACATATTCTTGGTGGTTTCATCCACCTTACCGGTCTCGGCAGAGTTCACTATAGGTATGAGCGCCATCACCTTGCCGTCCGCATCAACAAACACCGGGTAGCGTTCGAAATTCCTGATCAGATGACCGTACTGCTCCCCTTTCTTATGCGCTTTCAATATCTCCTCGGCTGTCATCTCCTTCTCATGGCCGAGCGGGATGTACCGTATCTCGTCGGGCTTCATGGTGGTGTATCTGAGCGGGAATTTTATCGCATCCAGGGGGTAAAGCCCGAGCCCGAATCGCTTCACCTTCCTTCCAAGCGTCGCAAGGAGCTTCTCCTGGAGCAGTACCATGTCCTTTATGCGCTGGTCGTCGAGCTTCAGGTCCGTGATGACTGCGCATACGGTGTACGGCCTTATCTTCGCTACAGATGCGTCGACCACGACCTTATATTCCGACTTCTTAGCGCCGTATTGCGGGTGCTTCTTATGGTGGTACGCCCGAAGCGACCTGGCGAGCCCCTCCATCGAGTACCAGTCCGGGCGGTTCGGAGTGAGTTCAGTGATTATCTTCTTGACTGTGGGCTCGTACTCTGACGGCGCCCCGAGTTCGTTCAGGGAGTTGATCATCTTCTCGAGCGGCAGGTCTATGAGTTTTTTCATCTGTCCATATTCATATTCCACAACAACCATAACATTCACCGAGTTGCGGTCAGCGCGAGTTTCCGGACGTAGTCAGTATTGTACTCTCCGTTCAGGCAGGCCGTGCATATGCTGAGCCCGATGGCCTTCTTCAAACCTTCAAGCGACAGGTATGCCAGGCTGTCAGCGCCGAGCTCCTTCCCTATCCCATCAACACTCTTCTTATTCGCTATTAACTCTTTGTAGGTCGACATATCCACCCCATAGAAGCACGGAGCCCTTATCGGAGGGGAGGTTATGCGCACATGCACTTCCTTCGCCCCTGCTTCACGGACCATGGCTACTATCTCCCTCAGTGTCGTGCCCCGCACTATGGAATCATCCACCAGAATGACCCGCTTGCCATTTATTATCCCCTGGATCGGGTTGAGCTTCATCCCTACGGCATCCGCCCTTTTCTTCTGGCTCGGCATTATGAACGTCCTTCCTATATAGCGGTTCTTCATCAGGCCTTCCTCGCACGGGATGCCGAGCACCTTCGCCATGCTCATGGCCGCTATCCTCGAAGTGTCAGGAACCGGTATGATGAGATCCGCCTTCGCCGGCGCTTCATCAGCCAGTATCCTCCCGAGCATCGCCCTCACGTTGTACACGTCCTTATCGTTGATCACCGAATCCGGGCGCGCGAAATAAACATATTCGAACATGCAGTGGCGCGGTGTTTCCGGAGCGATCCGCTCAGTCCTGATGCCGCGGCCTTCCAGCGAAACGAGAGACCCGCCCGGCACCCCTCCTTTGTACGGGATCCTGTTTATGTCGAGCGCCACGGTCTCGGAAGCGAAACAGACGAAATCCTCGTTCTCGCCCCAGACAAGCGGCCTGAGCGCGAACCTGTCCCTGAAAACAAAGAGTGTTCCATTCTCTATCGCCACTACCGAGAACGCGCCTTCGAGCCCCATCAGTCCCTTGGCTGCCTTCCTTATCCCGCCCGCCTTTTCGCACATGCGCACCATGACCTCGGAATCCACGCTGCTGGTGAACCTGTATCCGAGCGATTCCAGTTTCCCGCGCACCGCACCGGCATTCGCTATATGGCCGTTATGCGCCATGGCGGACTTGCCGGATACGAAAGGCTGCACATCGCACATGTTGCATGCGCCTGATGTCGGGTATCTCGTGTGCCCGATGCCGAGCGTCCCCCGGATCCCTAAACTATCCTCGTCGAAGATGCGGCTGACCAGTCCGATGCCGCGTTTTTCCTTTATCCCCTTCCCATCCCAGACAGCGAAGCCAGCAGCGTCCTGGCCGCGGTGCTGTAGCGCTATCAGCGCGCGGTATATGCACGGAGCGACGTCCTCCCCTTTCTTGGACAGGATGGCTACGATGCCGCACTCCTCTCTTTTCTCTTCATAATAAGGGTCCATCTGCTATGACTAATTGGTGCGGACCTCTTATAATATTTTCCGGATGATGCATTTGCTATAATCTTATAAAACAGGTCAGGCAATATCACATCCGGTGTTATTCTCATGAGAAAGGTAGCTATCATAGGGGCGGGCATGACCCCGTTCGGGGAGCATTGGGAGCAGGGCTTCAGGGACCTTGTCGTCGAGGCGGGCCTCCACGCGATAGAGGATGCGGGCATCTCGGGTGACAGGATAGATGCCGGCTTCGTCGGCACCATGGCCTCCGGCCGCCTCATCGGCCAGGAGCACATAGGTGCGCTCATCGCGGATTACATGGGTCTCAATCCGATACCCGTGACGCGCGTGGAAGGCGCCTGCGCTTCAGGCAGCCTCGCCCTCCGCCAGGGCCTCATGGCTGTCGCGAGCGGCATGCACGACATCGTGGTCGTCGGCGGGGTCGAGAAGATGACCGACCTCGGCATCAATACTGTCAGCGACATCCTCGGCGGGGCCGGGGACCAGGAGTGGGAGCTTTTCCTCGGGGCCACGTTCCCCGCGATATACGCGCTCATGGCGCGCAGGCACATGCAGGAGTTCGGCACCACAGAGGAGATGATGGCGAGCGTCGCTGTCAAGAACCACAAGCACGGAGCCAAGAACAAATACGCGCAGTTCCAGAACGAGATAACGATAGATACGGTCCTCAAATCCAAGATGGTGGCAGACCCGCTCAAGGTGTTCGACTGCTCTCCGATCACCGACGGCGCGGCATGTGTCGTTCTCGCTCCGCTCGATATGGCGCACAGCTTCACGAAAAAACCGATCGAGATCGTGGCGAGCGCGCAGGCGAGCGACCACATCGCGCTCCATTCGAGGGAATCCATGTCCAGCCTGAAGGCCACGAAGGTGGCCGCCAAAAAGGTCTATGATATGGCCAGGATGACCCCCAAAGACATCCAGTTCACTGAGGTGCACGACTGCTTCACCATAGCGGAGATAATGGCCATAGAGGACCTGGGTTTCTTCCCCAAGGGCAAGGGTGGGCCGGCAAGCCTGGAGGGCAGGACCGCTTTGGGAGGGGATATACCTGTCAATACCTCGGGCGGCCTGAAGGCGTGCGGCCATCCGGTCGGAGCGACCGGAGTGAAACAGGCAGTGGAAGCAGTCTGGCAGCTCCGCGGCCAGGCCGAAGGCAGACAGGTCAAGGACGCCCACATAGGCATGACACATAACGTCGGGGGAAGCGGCGCCACTGCGGTCATCCACATCTACAGGAACCTGTAGTGTTCTGATGCCGTCCTTCTGGTTTGTTTATGGCAGATTCATCCCGCAAAACGACCGGGCGGGCCCTTCATTCGAAGTCGCGGAATCCAAAGGCGCAGGTCATTCCTGCGGGGGCGGGCATAAAACATTCATCCTCAAAAAAGGCAATGCAGCTATCGGGTCGTTTTGTGTCGGTTTCGGGGCAAGGGCAGACGGGGATGCCCATTCTGCTGGCAAAACACCCTACATATATGAGATCATTGCGCTTCCTCCATCAGGATCTGATTTTGATTCTGCCCTTAGCGCGATAATAGAAGGCGCAGGCAGTCGTTTTTCCGCATCCGGCCATGGCAAGATGCTGGTTTGCCTGCGCGCGCCGCTCGGGCAGGAATCCGCCAAGCGTCTTGGATTGCATCTCATCGGAAAAGGGAGCATGGGCAACGTGGACAACCTGCTTTCAGTCAGTCTGGTTAGGCCAAATAAGCGCCTTGTAGATGTTGTCAAGGAGTCTGTTCGTTTTCATTTCCCAATATTAGCATCCACGACATATCATCTCATCACCAAATTCAACCCGCCCGGGTTCATCATCTCCGGTCTTTGCTCTTCAAGGCCGCTCAAGATGAGATTCAACGGCCCGCTGACAGCAGCGAGGTTTTATGCAGGTTCGATTTTCGATTCAGCCGCGGTGCAATCAACGCACGCGGTCATGCCAGACACCCAGGCTGTCGAGCCGGATATAATCATGGAGGAGCGCCCTTATCGTGGGGCAGAGAGCGGAACGATAATCGTTCCGACCATGGTGCGTTCGATCCTGGGCATGCCTCCGTCGCCAAGCGATTATTTCAGTGCCTTGGAGCATACGGCCACCAGCGATATCAGGAAGATAGAAAAAGAGAATCTGTCCCTTGAGATATCACATGATCCCATCGATCTCTTCCTTTTCTACCATTCCATGTATCTCCCGATGCTCGCTTCAAGGCACACGCAGTTCTCAGTGCCACTTGATTATCCACAGTCCGAGCGGTCTTTCCAGAACGGATGCCTGCTGCTGATAAAGAAAGGCTGCCATTGCCTTGGTGGCGGCCTAATGACGGAATATGAAGGCGCTTTGCGTCTGAGGATAATGGGTATCCTCGGGGGTTCGTCCGCCCTCACGAAAAAGGGTGTGAACGCCGCCATCTTATATCACTCGATAAAAAAAGCCATGGAGATGCGCCGGAATCTGGACATGGGATACAGCAGCCCGTTCAATTCAGACGGTGTCTTCCGGTTCAAGAATAAATGGAAAGCAAGGCCTGTGGCAGATGCGGGTGCCGCGGTCCTTTACCTGCGCTTCAGGAACGACGAGATAAAAAGATTCTTCATAGCCAGCATGCGTCCGATCCTGCTGGATTCTGTGGAACAGGAGCGGGCGCCTTGTCTCTAGTTCTTCAGCCTGGCAAAACCCAGCGCGCCGAACAGCAATATGAACGCTGCTTCTGGGGCAGCGCATGTGGACTGGAGCTCGCCGCATTTGCCAACGGCCTTCTTGACGCACTCGTCCGCAGCAGCGAAGCACACCCCGATCGAGCCTTCCTGGCAGTCAGCCTTGTCGTTCCCTGTCTCGTACTGCGCTTTGCACGAGTTGAGCTCTGAGGTGCATTCGTCTATCCCAGGGCATTTCCCGCTGGCGTACTGGGCAGAAGCGATAGGGTAGGATGTGGCAAGGCATCCGATGCCAGTTTCCTGGGATTTCTCGTAGCACGATTTGTTCATCTTGCCATCCGCATCAAAGCTGCAGTACTTGCATGAGTCACGGTAGGAATCTGCGGCGCAGCTCGCTGAGAACGAGATTGAAACGAGCGCCAGCACTAGAACCAGAACCAAAAACAACCGTGATGCCATGGCGAGCAATGACCGTGAAATATTAAATAACTGCTGGCCCGCGCCGCATCACTAGCCGGTATCCGCTACGTCAGTTTCTGGTGGGTTTTGCGGGTTTCGGGTTCTGAGTTCCGTTAAAAACTCGAAACTCGGAACCAGCAAAACCTCCAAAACCCCAAACCCTGAACACGAAACATGATGAGATAAGTCAGGAAATGCAAAATGAAAGAATGGAAGCAAAGGACGAGTTCAGTTCCTGGCAGTGGCCATCATCGTCTGCACGCCGAGCATCCTCACCTTCGGCTTCTGGTTGCTCGCCCTGGTGTAGAGGATGCCGTGCCATTCGAGGATGCCGAATTTCTCGTCCAGGACGCCCACGACCTTCTCGTGGTCGAACGGCTTGCACGAGTAGAGGTCGAAGTAGATCTCGTTCGTCCCGTCCGGGTGCGTGAACAGATGAAGGGAGCAATGGCTCGTGGTAATCATCTGAACAAAGCTCTGGCCAGGGAAATCCAGGTCTTCAGCTTCGGCCCAGTTGAGCGGGCCGAGGGGTTTCATATTGATGGCCTTGAGGAGCGTATCCACAAAACGCTGGGCCTCGTCCTTTGGCAACGCCTTGAAAGAAGGATCGATCTTCGCGTTCACCGTCATGTGTATATGGTCTAATTTCATTTGTCATCCTTGAGAGTTTTTTACTGTGAATAAATTTAAAAATATAATCCCGTTTTCCCGCGTTTTGCGCGTTTTCAGCGTTTTTCGCAACGTTTTTTCAGTGTTCAGTGCGCGTCAGTTTTCAATCCGTGGTTCTTCAGCACCGCATCCTCTATTTTTCCGAACACCAGTTTCTCTATCGCGAGGCCGAGCGCCATTATCACTATCATCACTGCCACGACCTGGCTGATGTCGTTCAGTTCGCGCCCTGTCTGGAGCAGCTGGCCCAGTCCGACGCTGAAGAACAGCAGCTCTCCTGCCATGAGCGAGCGCCATGCGAACGACCAGCCCTGCCTCACCCCTGACACTATTGACGGGAGCGCGGCAGGGAATATGACCTCGCTGTAGAGCGCCATGTCCTTGGCGCCCATGGTCCTGGCTGCGTTGATGATCAGGCGCGGGACGTTCCTGATGCCCGAGGTGATCGCCATGGTTATCGACCACACCGCGCCAGCCACGACTACGAATATTATCGCTTTCTCGTCCAGGCCGAACCACAGCACTGCGAGCGGCAGCCAGCATATGCTCGGCAAGGTCTGCAATCCGAGCACGAGCTGGCCCACGGTATCGGCCATGAGCCTGCTCTGCGATATCATCACGCCCAGCACGAGCCCGCTCATCAGCGCGATCCCGAATCCGATAGCCATCCTCCTCATGCTCGCCACTATGGCATCCGTGATCGTATGGTTCTGGATGCCCTTGATTATGGAAGACAGCACTGATACCGGAGACGGGAACAGGTAGCTGGGCCATATGCCTATGGCCGCTATGACCTGCCATACGATGACGAGCGCCAGGCAGAACAGTACGAGCCTCGCGTTCATTCAAGCTCCTCCTTCATGGCCCGGTTCATCTCGACCTCGAGTTCGTCGAGCACCTTCGCTGTGATGCCGGCGAGCTCGGGCGAGCGCCTGAACTGCCTCGGCCTCGGGTAGTCGACCTTGAACTCCTTCTTTATGCGTCCTGGCCTGTAGGTGAGCATCAGCACCCGGTCCCCGAGCGCCACGGCCTCGCTCACATTGTGCGTCACGAATACGATCGTTTTCCTGGTTTTGGCCCATATCTGCTGGAGCTCGAGGTGGAACCTGTCCCTTGTCTGCGCGTCGAGCGCGGCGAACGGCTCGTCCATGAGCAGGACCTCGGGGTCCATGGCAAGCGCCCTGGCGAGCGCCACGCGCTGCTTCATCCCTCCGGACAGCTCGTGCACGTTAGAATCCTTGAACCGCGAGAGCCGCACGAGCTTGAGGTACCCGAGGGCTATGGCTCTCCGTTCCTTCCCGCTCATGCCCTTCATCTTGAGCCCGAACTCGACGTTCTGGCTCACGGTGAGCCATGGGAAAAGCGCAGCCTCCTGGAACATCATCACCCTGTCTGGCTTGGGCCCCTCTATGCCCTTCCCGTCCAGCAGGACGCGGCCTTTGGAAGGCTTCACAAGGCCTGCTATGAGATTGAGGAGCGTCGTCTTCCCGCATCCGCTCGGTCCGACTATGCACACGAACTCCCCGTCTTTTATCTCCAGGTTTATGTCCTCGAGCGCGCTGAGCCTGCCATCGCCCATCCGGAAATCCTTCCAGACGCCCTCCATCGTGATGCCGCTTCTTTTCATCCGGTCATCCTATTTTCTCCAGGCCTTTTGCAGCGAGTACCTCGTTGAGTGTTGAAAGGTCGTATATCCCCGAGAGATTAGGTTTCGTGTCTCCCAGGAAACCCAGTTCGTACGCGCCATCAGCTGATTTATACAGCGAGCTTTCGAGCGGGTCGTAGGTCATGCCGCATCTCGAGAAAGCTTCGTCGAGTTCCTGCTTCGGGAGTTCCTTGGAGGTGACGTTCTTTATCTTGGCGTTCATCAGCGCCTTGGCCTCATCAGGGTGCTCGTTTATCCATAGCGTGAGGTCCACGTGCGCCTCGAGGAATCTCTTCACTAGGTCGGGGTGTGCCTGCATGAATTTGGTGCTCACGATGATGTTGGCTGTCACGAAGCTGCCATTGGGCCATAGGTCCCTCTCATCGACGAATATCGTCCCGTTGCCCTCGTCCACGAGCCTCGCTCCCCACGGCTCAGGCACCCACGCTGCGTCAAGCTCTTTTTTCTGGAAAAGTGTGAGGATATCGGGGTTTGCGGTCGGTATAACCCGTACCTGGTCCGCTCCATCGCCTATCTCCATGCCATTATGTATGATGTAATCGCGCAACGCCACGTCCTGGGTATTGCCCAGCTGAGGGCTTGCGATGCGCTTTCCGATGAGATCAGCAGGCTTGGTTATGCCAGAATCGTTCCTCACCACGAACACAGCGCCTCCGCTCGCAGCGCCGGATATTATCCTGAGCGCCTTGCCTTCTGATTTGATGTATCCGTTTATGGCCGGGTTCGGCCCTATGTACGCTATGTCCACCTGGTCCGCGAAAAGCGCCTCTATCACGGATGGTCCGGCGTTGAAAGGCACCATCTCGACCGTCACGTTCGGTCCGAATACGTCCCTGAACGTTCCCCGTTCGTCTCCGACAAGGGCCTGTCCGTGGAGCAGGTTGGGGAAGAATCCGATCCTCACGGTTTCATTGGTTCCGGTCTCTCCGGTTCCGTGGGGTATGATGAAAAAAACGCCCACAACAGCGACGCATAGTAGGAAAGCGAAAATCAGCCATCGGTCCATAATCCGGAGAATCATGCGTAATCTTTATATAGTCTAAGAACGGATTCCATCCGGGAGCGAATCTTATTCATCACGAGGGCGAGATCATGGAGCCAGAGGTAATACCAGCCATACTTGCGAAAACAAGGGAAGAGCTCCTGCACCGCGTCGCCCGGGTCGAAGGCCTTGTCAGCGAGATACAGATAGATGTCATGGACGGCGAGTTCGTGCCGAACAAGACAGTTGGGATCGAAGACCTGCTCCAGCTTCCGGTTCTCAAGCAGCGGGGCGCACGCTACGAATTCCACTGGATGGTGAAGGATCCGCAGAGGTGGATAGAACGCATCACCGGGCCGCACATGCACCTCGTTCATGTCGAGACGATAGGCAGGGAGGCGATGGGCGAGGCTGGCGGGTCTCTCGATAAGATTGTGCAGGCTGTGAAGCAAAGCGGCGGGCGCCTGGGTTTCGCGATAAATCCCGAGACCCCGGTTGAGAATCTCCTTCCATATGCCAAGAAAGCCGAGCGCGTGCTCGTCATGACGGTCCGCCCGGGGTTCTCGGGTCAGTCCTACATATATGACATGGAGCACAAGGTGAGAAAGCTGCGCGAACTGTTCCCCAAGCTCGACATCGAGGTCGACGGCGGGGTCAACAACGAGACCGCCGGTCATGCGTACAAGAACGGGGCGAACATACTCGCTGCAGCCAGCGCCATCTTCTCTTCGCAGGATATCAAGGGCGCCATCGCACTATTGAAGAAGCAGGCGCTTACGGGGTGTTCGCATAAACCGCACTGATGAAAGAACCGATGTCCGTGGTGGCATGAAAGGGCTCAGGGAGCTCGAACTGAAGGCAAATGCCATAAGGCAGGATGTGGTGAAGATGCTCGTGGAAGCCAAAAGCGGCCACCCTGCAGGCTCCCTGGGCATGGCGGATGTGTTCGCCGCCCTTTATTTCAAGGTCATGAGGCATGATCCGAAGAACCCTGGATGGGCAGAGCGCGACCGCCTCGTGCTCTCGAACGGCCACATCTGTCCGGTGCTCTATGCATCGCTCGCAGAAGCAGGTTATTTCCCAAAGGACAGGCTCATGAGTCTGAGGAAGCTAGGCTCGCCCCTGCAGGGTCATCCGCATCGCAGCAGTTCCATGCCAGGCATAGAGAATTCCTCAGGTCCCCTAGGCCAGGGCATCTCGCAGGCAGTCGGCATGGCGCTCGTAGGCAAGCGCGAGGCAACATCGTGGCGCGTGTACGCGCTTCTGGGCGATGGCGAGCTGAACGAAGGCCAGGTCTGGGAGGCGTTCCTCCTCGCAGCGAAATACAAGCTCGACAACCTGGTAGCGATAATAGACAGGAACAACATCCAGATAGACGGCACCACGGACGATGTCCTTCCCCTGGAGCCTTTGGCAGACAAGTTCAGCTCGTTCGGGTGGAATGTGATTGTCATAGACGGCAATAACATGAACGCGATCCTGCACGGATGCGACCTCGCGCGCTCCTGCGCTGACAAACCGAGCGTGATAATCGCCAAAACAATCCCAGGCAAGGGCGTCTCTTTCATGGAGAAGAAATTCGGCTGGCACGGCAAGACCCCGGGCAAGGACGAGGCTGCGCTTGCGCTCAAGGAGCTGGAGGAAGAGCGCAAGCGGCTGGAAGCAGGCGGAGGGGACGGAGATGAGGGAAGGCATGCAGGCAGAAGCATCGGAGGGGATACGGAATGACTGACATGCATCTCGCTTCAGATATGTTCGTTCCTGCCGTGGTAAAGAAAGCGAGCCGCGACGGGTTCGGGAAAGCGCTCCTCGAGCTCGGGGAGAAGGACAAGGACGTCTGGGCGCTTTCCGCAGACGTTTCTGAATCCACGCGCACGCACTGGTTCGCAGAGAGATTCCCAGAGCGCTTTGTCCAGGTCGGCGTCGCTGAGCAGAACATGGCCGGAGTGGCAGCAGGTATAGCCGCATGCGGGAAGAAGGCGTTCATCTCAGCGTTCGGGGCGTTCTCGCCTGGCCGCAATTTCGACCAGATCCGCGTCTCCATATGCTACAATGACGTGGATGTCAAGATGCATGCATCGCACTGCGGCCTCAGCGTCGGGCCTGACGGCGCGTCGCACCAGATCCTGGAGGACATAGCCATGATGCGCGCGCTCCCGAACATGATTGTCGTCGTTCCAGCGGATGCGGAAGAAGCGAGGAAAGCCACGCTCGCCGTAGCGAAGCTCAAGACTCCGGCATACATACGCACCTCGCGCGAGAACGCGCCTGTCTTCACCACTGCAAACACGCCGTTCGAGCTCGGCAAGGCGAACGTATACAGAGATGGCAAGGATGTGGCGATATTCGCCTGCGGCCTTCAGGTGCATGAATCGCTCAAGGCAGCGGAAGAACTGAAGAAGAAAGGTATAGATGCTGCGGTGATTGACCTGCACACGATAAAGCCCATAGACAAGGACACGATAATCCATTACGTGAAGAGGTGCGGCGTGCTTGTCAGCGTCGAGGACCACCAGATCGAAGGCGGCATGGGCAGCGCGATAGCAGAGGTTTTGTGTTCCGAGTTTCCGGTTCCGCTCGTGCGGGTCGGCGTGAAAGGAGTATTCGGGGAATCAGGCAGCTGCGCAGAGCTTTACAAAAAGCATGGGCTTGACACAAGCGGCATCGTCAAGGCTGCTGAGGATGCGGTGGCTCGGAAGCAGCAGGTCCTGAAGCCGCAGGTCCTGCTGATGAAACGATAGGCTCTGCCAATGGAGCGCCAGGTCCTCCGGATGGAGCGATCGGTTCTTTCAATGGAGCGGCAGTCTCTACCAAAGGCTGCAGGTTCATATGGGTCAGTATGTAGCGGGCCATCCTGGTGTCGGTCGCAGCAGCTCGCCTCAGATCCATCTTGAATTGCGCTATCTCATCCCTGGTCGCTGGTCTGGTGTAGTATCCGTTATCGATATGTTCAAATGTCCCGTTTTTCGCTGTGTAGAAAATCCTATACCCTCTGTAGTCTTTTCCTACGCCGCTTTCTTTCAAATCAGGTGCGTTGTCCCGATAGCCATTGTGGCTGCTCTTCCGGCCCAGTTTCTTCGGATGCGCATCTTTCGCGGCAGCTTCGGGTCCTGCAATCCTCGCGCCAGCATCATCAGCCTTCATATTCATAAAAATAAATTAATTGAAACATATTAAAACGTTTTCCTATCGGCCAACCTGCGGTTTTTAGATTTATCCCATCAATATCGGTTCCAGGGAGTGAGTTCGATGAAATTCTTCATGGATACTGCGGATGTGGAAGCGATAAGGAAGGCGGTTGAGCTTGGCATGTGCGACGGCGTCACAACGAACCCGACGCTCATCATGAAATCAGGCAAGGCGCAGAAGCATGTCATCCAGGAGATAGCCAAACTCGTGAAAGGCCCGATCTCTGTCGAAGGCGTGAGCGAGACCTATGAAGGCATGATGAAGGAGGCCATCGAGTTCGCGAAATGGGCGCCGAATGTCGTGATAAAGCTTCCGATGTCCAAGAACGGCCTCCGCGCGGTGCGCTCGCTCTGCGAGAAGGACATAAAGACCAACGTCACGCTCGTGTTCTCCACGTCGCAGGCGATACTCGCTGCCAAGGCAGGTGCGACCTATGTCTCGCCTTTCATCGGAAGATTGGATGACATCTCAGAGGACGGGATCGGCCTCATAAGGGAGATAATCGCAGTTTACGAGAACCATGGCTACGAGACCGAGATCATAGTCGCATCCGTCCGCCACCCGCGCCACGTGGTGGATTCAGCGCTCATCGGTGCGCACGTGGTCACAATCCCTGCCGAGGTTTTCGAGAAGATGTGGAAGCACCCGCTGACAGACAAGGGCATCGCGCAGTTCAAGGAGGACTACAACAAGTCGCTGGCAGCCCAGAAGTAAGTGATTTAAGGGGTTGCAGGTATCGTGATACGCATTACGCATTAGTTGTATGGAGATGTTTCACATGAAGGAATCGATCCCGCTCACATGGAGAAGGATACCGAGCAGGTACAGGATGCTCGGCGTCAGGTGCGAGACGTGCAAGACCACTTACTTCCCGAAGCGTCCTATCTGCCCGAAATGCAGGCGCAAAGGCAAGATAACTGAGATACAATTCGCCGGCAAGGGCAAGATATACTCGTTCACCGAGGTCACGGCTCCGCCGGAGGGGTTCGAGGACCAGGTGCCGTACATACTCGCAGTCATAGAGCTGGATGAAGGTGCCAAGCTGACGGCGCAGGTGGTTGATGCGCACAAGAACGACGTCCAGATAGGTTCCAGGGTGGAGCGCGTCTTCCGCGTGATACAACGCGACGACCCGGAAGGCCTCATACACTACGGCTTCAAGTTCAGGCTATGCTGATCCGATGCCATCCACACCCGGAGCTATTGCAGGGCTTTTCTTCCCCGCAGTCATATTCTCAGGAGGAGCATACATACTCTATCGCGGATTTTCCGGCAACACGAAGCGTCAGGCGGATGTTGTCTCAGGCCCCGCGTCCTCGTCATCACCAATGAAAAGCGCTCTCTCATCCAGAGAATGCGTATATCAAAAGGTGACGGTAGAGTGCCCGGCCATAGGAAATCCGCCGTGGTGCCTGGTATATGAGGCAGATACCAGGAATCAGTTCATGATAGGCAAGGTTCCCATCAACCCCGCTCGCGCAGCGTTCGAGCTTTCCGATCCCCGTGTCGTTATCGGTCGCGCGAGTCCGAGATTCCGCGGTTTGGTTGCGCAGGCGGTAGATAAGGCTGTCCAGGCGAGCATCAAAGGCATCAGAATCATCAGCCCATATGGAATCGATCGAACAGTCATAAATCTGTCATATGCACTCACGGGGCGCCATGATAAGGATATCGAGGAACCCGAGTTTTTACCGGATGACCTTGTCGAGAGGCTGCTTTCGCTGCCGAACGGGAACGCGCTCAAGGAGCATCTGGGCAAGAAATTGCGCATAACAGAATACGTGGCTCCTGTCGGGGCGATGCTCTACGCTTCCGGAGCGCAAGTGCCTAGCGGAGAGATAGTTGTCTCAGACAAACCGGAGCAGCCGGGTGCATCGCTCCAGGAGCGCAATCTCGTCCGCGTCGTGATCGGGGCCGGCCTGATGGCACTCTCGCTTTTGGTATCCGTTTATATTCTTGTATTGTAAAATCAAGAAAATGGAACACGGGAATGGGTTCGCTCCAAGGATGGTTTTCTTCACGCACGGCGTCGGGCGCCACAAGGACAAGCTCACGAGCTTCGAATACGCGCTCCGTGACGCGGGCATAGCCCCGTTCAACCTCGTCACGGTTTCGAGCATAATGCCGCCCCAGGCGAAGGTCATCTCGCGCGAGGAAGGCCTCAAGCACCTCAAACCAGGCCAGATCGTTTTCGTGGTCCTCTCGAGGCTTTCGGACAACGAGCCGAACCGCCTGATGGCTGCATCGGTCGGAGCTGCCATACCTGCTGACCAGGGCAATTACGGCTATCTGAGCGAGCACCACTCATTCGGCCAGACAGAGGATAAGGCCGGGGAATACGCCGAGGATCTCGCGGCATCGATGCTCGCATCCACCCTCGGCATAGAGTTCGACCCGAACGCAGCATGGGACGAGCGTGAGAATAATTTCAAGATGAGCGGGAAGATAGTCAAGACCTCGAACATCACGCAATCGGCGATAATAGACAAGAACGGGAACTGGACATCTGTCGTCGCGGCCGCGGTTTTCATCCCGTAGCTGGTAAATCCTCTTCGCTCGGTTTTCTCGCCCTCAGGAGCCACTCGCAGTTCCTGGCAAGCCTCTGTTTTCTGGCGTCATCGAGCGAAAGCCATCTGAAGCCGGAGAATCCGGCCATCGGTCTCGTCGTCCTGTTCCTCGCGCTCACCCTGAAGGCCAGCACAGGCACCATGTTCCTGCGCTTGCGCGAGCCGGCATTGTACCTTCCTTCGAGCGCGATCTCGTGTATCTCCGCGTCTATGCCGGTGGCTTTCTGGAAAAAGGATTTGATTTCGGCGAATGGGCTCCTCCCAGAAGCAACGAGGATGCACGGCATCTCGATGCGTTCGGTCCCGTTCATATCTCTCCGGACCAAAAACAGGACCCGTCCGTTGTCCTCGAGCATCCCGCACGCGAGCGCCTTGGGAAGCGGGGTTCCTGTCAATACCTTCCTGCGTCCCATGCCTTCGCCGTCCATTTCCCAGTCTTCATGCGTTCAGATAGCTGGAGTTGAAATCGGATAAAAACAATTTTTAAATCCCCTTCAATAAATGCCCAATATTAACGACCTAATGTTGGTCAGGTGCATTCTCATGTCATTGCAACAGATGGGCGCGGTGCCCGGGCCTTCCAGGGCTATGGCCAAGCCAGATTTGAAACAAAGGGATCTCACAGAATGCCTGAGAGGCCAGTTTGCGGAGAAAGCTGCAGAAGCCATGTTCCTTGCATTGAAGAACGGAAAACATGATGTCATGGCAAAACTGCTTACTGCAGGTGCGGATCCGGACGCAGCTGATACAACCGGGCACACACTGCTCGAAGC
>Ga0315282_10000127_pt1 | contig 150470 bp, 111 predicted proteins | sample YL17G07_20_MG_FD_203693 | JGI IMG/M metagenome (GOLD analysis project Ga0315282, IMG submission 203693) | Sediment microbial communities from Yellowstone Lake, YNP, Wyoming, USA - YL17G07_20 | ecosystem: Environmental > Aquatic > Freshwater > Lake > Sediment | place: USA: Wyoming | collected... | reverse complement strand
AGAGTGATGCCGAATAGGTGGTTGGGAAAATCCCGCAAAAAATCCCGCTATCCGACTTGACAGGAACCCCTTCATAGGTGCGCTTCAGCGCACGCGTCCAAGAGCGTATTCAGGCGCAAGATGAATCGACTTTGCTATAGAACCACCCGATCTGTTCGACATCGCTGCATGGATGCCATGCCGCTCTCGATCTTGCGAGTTATCCGCTTCGTATGGTCGCGTGTCTTGTCATTCGCCTGGTTTCCGCGTCACTCCGTCTCAAGCGCGTGCGCTGAAGCGCACCCTATAGCTCTGAACGCAGTGCTCGTCGCTATATCACAAACTGCCTGTCCAGACTCCTGAACTGTATCGCCTCCAGCACGTGCTCCTGCTTGATCTCGTCCGCCGCGGCGAGGTCGGCGAGCGTTCGCGCAACCTTGAGGATCTTGTGGTAGGCGCGGGCGGAGAGGGAGAGCTCCTGCATCGCGTGCCTCAGAAGCGCTTCGCTCTTCTCGTCGAGGACACAGTAGCGCTTGATGTCGCGGTTGGTCATCTGGGAGTTGGAATAGATCTTGCGCCCCTGGAACCGCTCCTCCTGCACCGACCGCGCGACGCGCACGAGCTTCGACATCTCTTCGCTGCTTCTGCCGGGGCGCTTGTCGGCAAGCTCACGGTACTGTATTGCCGGCACTTCCAGATGTATGTCGATGCGGTCGAGAAGCGGCCCCGAAATCCTCGCCCGATACTGCGTCACCTGGTGCGGCGTGCAGCGGCATTCGTGGCGGCTGTCGGTGTAGTAGCCGCAGGGGCACGGGTTCATCGATGCGACGAGCATGAATCGCGCCGGATACGCCACCGTGTGCTGCGCCCGCGCGATTGTTACCTTGCCGTCTTCCAGCGGCTGCCGCAGGACCTCGAGCGTCCGCCTCTTGAACTCCGGCAGCTCATCGAGGAACAATACCCCATTGTGCGAGAGCGAGACCTCTCCCGGCCGCGGATTGGACCCGCCTCCAATGAGCCCCGCGTCGCTGATCGTGTGATGCGGCGAGCGGAAGGGGCGCGTTGCGAGCAGGGGACTGCCGTCGAGGAGTCCCGCTACGCTGTAGACCTTCGTCGTTTCCAGCGCCTCATCGAGCGACAGTTGCGGCAGTATCGTCGGCAGCCGCTTGGCAAGCATGGTCTTACCCGTCCCCGGCGGACCGATCATAATAACGTTGTGTCCGCCAGCCGCCGCGACCGTGAGCGCGCGCTTTGCGTGCTCCTGCCCCTTGACCTCGGCGAAGTCGATGTCGTACTTGCCCTCGGTCTTGAAGAGGCTGTCGAGATCTGCTTCGATCGCCTCAATGGGCAGCTCCCCCGAGAGAAACCCCACCGCCTGCGAGAGCGTCTTCACCGGGATGATATTTATCCCGTGAACGACCGCGGCTTCCGGCGCGTTTTCCCACGGGACGACGAGCCCCTCGAGCTCCGCGTCCCGCACCGCGAGCGCCACCGGCAACGCTCCCGCCACCGGCCGCACCTCGCCATCAAGCGCGAGCTCTCCCACGACAGCGTACCTGTCGAGGCGCGGCATCTTCGCCTGATCCGTCGCCGCGAGCACCCCGAGCGCAATGGGGAGGTCGAATACCGGCCCCTCTTTCTTTGTATCAGCAGGGGCGAGATTGACCGTGACGCGCCTGGGAGGGTAGAAGTAGCGCGAATTGGTGAGCGCGGCCTTCGTGCGTTCGCGCGACTCCTTGACCGCCGCGTCGGGAAGCCCCACGACCACCGATGACGGCAGCCCCGTCGCGACGTCCACTTCGCATTGGACGATGAATGCCTCTATCCCCGCAGTCCCGGCCGAAAGCACTTTCGCGAGCATGTCACCCCCCAATGAAAACGGCCATCGTCTGACGGGGAGGAATTATACCTGAACGCATCCGGCGACGGGAATCATAATCCGGGAAATCCGCTGCCCCAATGCAGCGCGGCCGCGCGTGGGCCTGAGGTATGAGGCGCTGAAGGCATTCTACTTCTTTCCCTCAGGGTGGGCGTCCTGCGGGGTCGCCTGTTGACATGCAGGAAGGATTGTGGTAGAAATCCCGCCATGCGACCAATAGCAAGAGTCGTCGTGCCCGGCATTTTCCACCACGTCACACAGCGAGGCGATCGCCGGATGGCGGCCTTCGTTCGCCCTATCGTATCCGGCAGGAAGAACTCAAGCGCATTCGCAGGCATGTGAGGACGGGCCGGCCAATGGGAGACGACGCGTTTGTTGACCGAGTTGAGAGGACGCTCAGACGGGTGCTGAAGCCGCGCAAGGCGGGGCGCAAGAAGGGGACTGAGGGGAAATAGGTCGGGTGTCCCCCGATTAGCCCCAGGGACATCCATGCAGTACGCTGCTTCTACGGCGAATGCGGCATTGGACCGCTGCTATATGACCTAGCGGTGCCGATGCGGATGACTGTTTTCGAGCCAACTTACCCTGTTCAGCCATCGTCCATTGGCGACCTTATTAGGAAGGCCCGGATGGATGCAGGCCTGCAAATCGTGCAACTGGCCAAGGCTGCAGGATTGCATGAGATGACAATAGTGAACTGGAGACAGGGAAGGGCAATCCCTAGCGCGGACAAGCTGGAGGCGGTCAAGAGGGTGCTGGCGCTTGCCCCTTGACAGACCGGGAAGCGGACGGGGTGACTTTTCCCGCTACGATGGCAAGGTTCTGGCGAATCACACCTTTGCAGGAGTTGCCTTTCTGCCCTGCCAACTCTGGGTCATGCCGGCGACGGCGGTCAGTTAGTGGTCCAGGCGGCTCAACTGCTGACGCTATTTGGAGGCGCCGTCTCTTTCGCTGCGAGTCTGGACTACGACCGTGACGTCCTTCGTCTCTGCTGACCCAAGTTTCACCTTCTCGCATTTGACCGGGAAGTACTGCCCGTACACGTCAAACACACCTACGTACAATTCGCGGTCAGCGAGGATGTGCATAGTGCATCTGCCGAAGGTATCCGACTCGTTGCCCGCCATCATGGGCCCCTCGGCGGCGGCATTCGCCCAGGCGGCCGGAGTCAGGTCCCTAAGCGGCTTGCCAGCGCGGTCCACCAACGTCACATTGACTGTCGCCGTTTCCTCAAGGCGTATCACGAGGCCGTTTATATCTCCGTGCACTGAGATGTCTTTTGATGCCAGTCCGATCACGTCGGGCCCGGCGTGCCAGAACGCCGGAAAGACCGCGATCCGATGGTCGCCCTCAGACGCGTAGAGGTAGAATTCGCCCTTTTCGTTGGTACTTCCGTACTGAAGGAAGAGCGTTGTGCCCTCGGTAGGGTCAGTGAACTTCCGATACTCTCGCCTCGCCCAGCCGGTAACGCCCCCCGCCGGCACCTTACCTTCGTACACCGGCAGAAACAGCCGAATCGGCTTCGGTATGTCCTTCGAGGGCAGGACCCTGCCGCTCACCTTGAAGAACCGCTGCGGCTTGAGGGTGATATCCCCGAGTTCAGCGAGCTTGCCCGCTTTGAGGGTAACAGGGCCGACGGTCCCCTTGACAGTTTCGCCGGTGGTCACGACCTTGATTGTCGCCGTGCCGGGCCTGACGGATGAATCGAGTCGAAACGCGCCGCGGGAATCCGGGTTTATGAACATCGTCTCGTGGTAGCCGTCTTCGTAGAAGAACTCCGCGAGGAGCCGCTCCGAGAGCCCCGAGCGGCCGACAAGCATTTTTCCCCTGATACTCGCGCCCTTCGTCATCTGGAAGCGAATACTCTCAGCGCTTCCGGGCTTCGGGGTCACCACATTATAGTCCTTCGGAAACCACACCCTGTTCTTGTCCCAAGTGGAAATATACTGCGGAGCGTCCGGCCACAGGAACACAGTGCCCCTTCCATGCTCATCGGTCTTGGCGTCGCGAGACCCCAGCGAGCCACGGCGCGTATCCGAAGAGAGGAACAGCGATACTCCCTTGACGGGGCGGCCCGATTCGTCCACGAGTTCCACATCGAGTCGGGCCAGAGGGTCTATCGGGATCTCGAGACCCTCCGATGGACTGCCCGGCTTTGCCTCGAATTCCAGCTTGCCTATCGCGCGTTCGCCGCTATTGCTGTAATACACGAAGAGCCAGTGTTTCCCCGGCGGGGGGCAGAAAAGCATCTGGAACTCGCCGCGCGCGTTCACGGTGGCCCGTTTCTGCATACTCTGCATGCTGTCGTCCACCAAGACCTCCAGACCTTCCACCTTGAAACCGGGTGTACGGCTAACCACGTGCCCTGATATGGCCGGCCTGCCGATTACGATATCGACGCAGGTGAATACCGCGCCGTCCTCCGGGGAAGCGACGCAGTATGGAGCATCCTCGAATGATGTACTGTCGCTCTTGCGGGCGCGGACATACCAGAGGAGAGCGTAGTCACTGATCCCGCCCGCAAGCCTCTGGAACGAATCACGCAAGGTCTCGCGCCCTGCTATGCCTTGAAACCTGTAGCGCCCGTCCGCGTCGGTCGTGGCGTATATGGCATCGGCCCAGGCGTTGACGTAGATGACTTCGCAGTCCGGCAGCCCGCGCCCTTCCGTGTCCACGACTCGTCCGGCGACTGTCGCGCCCTTTGGCAGTACAAGCCTGCCGAAGTCGCTCCTGTCAACAGGGGCGATGAAGAGCTGCCCCACGCCGTCCTTGGAAATGGTGAGCGCTTTTGGTGGACCCCATGCAAGTGAGCGGGCGGTCGTCACATTGAGAGCGAACCTTCCCTGTGAGTCAGTAACGGTTTGCCCCTGATGGTAGGAACGCCTGAGGATACCATGTCCCGCCGTTACGAGGGCTCCCTCGACAGGCTTGCCATCGGGGTCGACGACCGTGCCCGTAATCCGTTTGCCCTTTTCAAGAGCGATATCTACGCCTGTCAGACTTAGTAAGTCACGTTTGACCCCGAGCCATCGACCGTAGAACCCGGGGGCATAACCTGGCACTGACGCCATGATACTGACGTGGTCCGAGCCACCTTGAACATCGTCGGGTACGCTCAGTTTTGTTCGAATGGTCAGTACGTAGTTACCGTCCTTGTCACCGACCGTTTCCGCATGAGGGTGTTTGCGCCAATCCATCCCGGCCATGAAGCTGGAACTTACGTGAAGATATACGCGGCCTTCGACCTTCGCGCCCGGCATCGGCCGTCCATCCGCCATATCCGTCACACGCCCGGAAATCGTGATGGTGGAAAGGCCTTCGTCATCGGCGGAGTCGGTCTTGCCTGAAAGGCTCGCAGCGCCGCGCTCCGCCGCTGTAGCATCAGCCGACCAATGGAAGAGAAACATGACCAGCAGAAAGGCGGAAACAGTCAGTGTCCTGCCGATTGCCGCATACATGACAACCCCCTGATCTGCGACTTGGGCGGAATGCTCAATGAGAGTATAGGGGAGTCGAACCCGCGAGTAAACCCCTTTTTCCGGAATGCGCCGATCGACAGATGTTGCCGCCCGCCTCATCTCTCGGCACCCGAGGCTCCGACACTGCCATTACCCGCTCCGGCTCGCCGAAGAAGTAGCTGAAGAGCCCAATCTCGTGGCAGGACTTCTCGTAGGAAACGTTTCCGTTGTCCACCTTGGTCAGATAGCGTTTGCGTGTTGTCCGCAGGGGCACGGGTTCATTGATGCGACAAGCATGAACCGCGCCGGATATGCCACCGTGTGCTGCGCACGCGCGATAGTGACCTTGCCGTCTTCCAGCGGCTGCCGCAACACTTCGAGCGTCCGCCGCTTGAACTCCGGTAACTCATCGAGAAAGAGCACCCCGTTGTGCGACAGCGACACCTCTCCCGGCCGCGGATTGGACCCTGCTCCAATGAGCCCCGCGTCGCTGATCGTGTGATGCGGCGAGCGGAAGGGGCGCGTCGCGAGAAGGGGACTACCGTCAAGGAGACCCGCCACGCTGTAGATCTTCGTGGTCTCCAGCGCCTCATCGAGCGACAGTTGCGGCAGTATCGTCGGCAGCCGCTTAGCGAGCATGGTTTTGCCGGTCCCCGGCGGGCCGATCATAATAACATTGTGGCCGCCGGCGGCTGCGACCGTGAGTGCGCGCTTCGCGTGCTCCTGCCCCTTGACCTCCGCGAAGTCGATGTCGTACTTGCCCTCGGTCTGGAAGAGGCTGTTGAGGTCGGCTTCGATTGCCTCGATGGGAAGCTCCCCGGAGAGAAACCCCACCGCCTGCGAAAGCGTCTTCACCGGGATGATACTTATCCCGTGAACGACAGCGGCCTCTGGCGCGTTTTCCCAGGGGACGACGAGACCTTCAAGCTCCGCATCGCGCACGGCGAGCGCCACAGGCAGCGCGCCTGCGACCGGCCTCACCTCGCCGTCAAGCGCGAGCTCGCCCACCACCGCGTATTTGTCGAGCCGCGGCATCTTGGCCTGATCCGTCGCCGCAAGCACCCCGAGCGCGATTGGGAGGTCGAATACCGGCCCCTCTTTCTTGATGTCTGCTGGAGCGAGATTGACCGTCACGCGCCTGGGAGGGTAGAAGTACCGAGAATTGGTGAGCGCCGCTTTGGTGCGCTCCCGCGACTCCTTGACCGCCGCGTCCGGAAGTCCCACGACTATCGACGACGGCAGCCCCGTCGCGACGTCCACTTCGCACTGGACGATGAATGCCTCTATCCCCGCGGTCCCGGCCGACAAAACCTTTGCAAGCATAGACCCCCCTTGGCTCGCAAGAGCGTCTCCCAATGACCGGAGCATTATACGGGAGAGCGGACGAAGTGAACAGATGATTATCGCGCGCTTGGAGGCGCACGGCGTGAGACTTCGGCGGCGAGGCCGCCAACTTCTGACGATATTACATTATGGCGAAGACAACGGCAAATCAGCTCACCGGTCGTTAGCAAGGTCGAGCGTTCTGGCGATGAGCACCCTATCCGGCAGGAAGCCGAACTTGGCGTAAGACGCGATGGCCGGCATATTCCAGAGCTGTGTGCCGACTGACGCATGCCGCGCGCCGGCCTCCCAGGAGAGCCTCATCGACCTGCTCACGAGGGCCGCCGCGATGCCCTTGCGCCGGTGCTGCTCGTCCACGGAGAGGCTCCAGATATTCATTGCCGGAGCGCCGAGGCGCTTGACATGAGGCAGAAGAACCCATCCTATATGGCCTGCGCACTCGTCGTCCACATAGGCCATCATGGTCTTCGGCGCGAACCCCTTCCATGATTCGCGCATTCCATCGCTGGCCATCATCGCGTCGGACTCCCTGAACTGCAGCTTGACGGCGGCGGAGACCTCGCTAGGCCGCGAGGGTACGCGCGCAGTCAGGAATATCGATTCATGAGTGCTCTTGTACCCGCAGATGCCAAACGCCATGTGTATGTGCGCAAGCGTCGCCGGGACCATCGGCTCGCCCCCCATCCACAGGCCGCGATAGAACGGGTACCCAGCCTTGCAGTGGAAACCGAGGATCTCCTGCTTGCCGCTTCGCTTAAGCCACTCCGTCGCCTCGTTGACGAGTGCCACTCCGGTCCGCGCGCTATCGGGAGCGAATACGAGCATTCGTATCCGCGCGTAGGTTTCGTCGCCTTTCTGCCAGCCTTCGGTCGTGGGCGCCACGCAAGCGTGTACCCAGCCGGTGACCCGGCCTCTTTCCACGGCCACGAATAGCCCCGACGGGTCGAAGTAGGACTTGTCCTCCACGAGCCTGGCAAAGAGGTCTGCGTCAAGAGGGGCGATGTGCGGCTCGGACTCCGTCATGGCATTGTACGTCTGGCACATGCCGTCGAGGTACTGACGATCATACGATCGGATAGCGAACTCGCTCATCGGCGGTCTCCCTTCAGACATTGAGCTTCATCGGCACGCCCACAAAGACGTACATGCCCCTGGTATGCGGCAGGCCGCGGGTGAGGCTGCGCGCCCAGACGGCCGGGCAGAACGCGCGGTCGCCTTCGGCGCGAACCGCGAAGGGCTTGGCGAACGGCAGGCCCTTCACGTCACGCCCATCGACCATGCGGACCGCGCCGGCGGGCACCTCCAGCGTGTGGGTGATTGTCCTGGCGGCCCCAACAAACGACAGCGTCAGATGGGCCGGCTTGGTCCCGGGGTTGAAAATGTGCCACGCCTGGCGCCACTCGGTGGCAACGGTGTCTCGGCCGCCGGCGTGCCCAACGCCGAGCCACCACGACTTCTCGCCCGCGAGCGGCCCGGGGTACAGGTTCGCCGACGACATGGCGCCGGGGTTGACGTCGCTCCACATCTCGAACTCAGCGCAGGTAACCTCGCATGCGATCGGGCGCGGCGCCGTGACAGTCATCGCGAAGGGCTCGCCAACGCGCGTGTAGCTGCCGAGCCACGGGTCGCCATGAAGCCAGTTGAGGATGGACTTGGTCGGCTTGATGGGCAGGCGCTCCGAGACGGCTTTCCTGCCGTTTTGGTAGTGGAAGATGATCCGCGCGTCCACGGGACGTTTTTCGTCGAGGTTGTTGACGAAGAGCAGGTCCCATGTGTTGTCGCACTGCGACAGGGGATGCTGGTCCTTCGTAGCGCGCGGCAGGATGCCCTGATCCGCTACCAGGCCGGCGGGGTAGTACCATGTCTTCACACCCTGCCCCGAAAGTGGAATGGCTATGGAGCTTCGCGAACCCCTGACTGACGAAACCCCGTGGTTGCGGGCGCGGCGTGTGGCCTGGGCTATGACAGGGCCGGTGGCGTCAATCCGCATGGCATAGTCGCCCTCGACGCGAACGGCCGGGCCGTTTGTGGTGCCGAGGAGCATCGGCCTGCGCTCCCAGACGTCAAGCTGGGCGAGCCGGCGAGCGGGGATCTCGATGTCCTCCCATGCGCCGAGGTCCCTCCCGCGCAGGAGGTAGCGCACGCGTGCCTTGACGGCCTTGGCCCCTGGGTTGAGGATCGACACGGTCTCGCGCTCATACCAGCTCCTCGACGACCCCTGGTAGCAGTCTGGAATGACCCAGCTCGTTTCGGAGCCAAGCGGCCCCGGGTAAGGCGCCACCGCGCCGATCGCGTCGGGGACCGGGTCCCAGAAGTTGTAGTCCTCGTGGCGCGCTTGTGGCAGCACTGGCAGGTTCGACTCGATCGCGATCCAGAACGACCTGTTATGCGGGATCTCCGGCAGAGTCGCGAGATCAGCCTCATGGATGCGACCGCCGCGGACGGAAAACGAAACTGATGTGGGCTCGCGGTCGCTGTGGTAGAAGACCGCCTTGACGCGCGCGGCACGTTTGTGCGGGTTGTAGATGAAAAGCTTTGAGGAGCATTCAAGCGGCCCGCCGTTGGGCCTGCGGAAGCCCTCGCCGAGGGAGTCCCAGATGAACCCATCGCTCACGAACCACAGCTTTCCTGAACGCTTATACCGCTGCTGGATCATCTCTATGCCTCCTCTGGGGACCGTACGCGCCCCGCCGCAAGCTCGCCGCGTCATTGTATAGCGGCGATATCGGCGAGCGCGCCGTCGATACACGTGATAGTCCTGCGCTTGACGTTCTCGCGCATCGGTTTCATCGCGGCGATCTCGACCTTGAGCCGCCTGAGATCGGCCGCGTAATCACTTCGCGCCGCGCTCGTCATGCGCGTGGAGAGGTAGACCGCTGGACCGGCCTCGGCCGGCTTCTCGTGCCAGATGAGCGGTTCGAGCGAAAGGTCGGCGTCGCCCTGAGCGAAATCTGCCCGTGAAAAGTACGCTTCCTCCGCTCGCTCGTACCAGGCGGCAAGGTCGTCGGCGGGGCTGCCCGTGACTCCGTAAACGGCCGCAACCGCCTCCTTGAGGGACTCCGCCGGCGACGTTTCCGGACTGGACAGTATCCGTGCGCCGGAGCGCCAGGAAACCTCATCGCTGGGGTTGGCGAATATCCTGAAGAAGTACTCGCACGCGCGGCCGCCGTCGTCCCACAGCTTCTTCAGGGCCCTGGCCGATGACAACCCGGTGGGCAGAAACCAGCGTGCACGGCTCCAGTGCTGCGGCGGCTCGACGAACGGCCCGCCTACGGAGCCGAATGCGCACTTGAGCCTGGCGACCAACTCCCTCCTGAGCCCCTTGCGCATCGTGTTTTCGGCGACCTCGACCATATAGTCCACGTGCCTGCTGATCTCGACGAGGTCATCCCACTGCCCCGGGTCGTCGACCTCAAGGCCCCAGCACGCCTGGCCGATGGTCCAGTCCGGCCTTTGGCGGCGGACGTAGTCAGCCGTGCGGATGAGTATCCGCGCGTGATACTGGGCGGGGGTGAGTTTCGAGCAGGCGTCGCACTCGCAGCGGCCGTTGTCGGCCGACTGCATGCTGATGCCGTCGAGGCCCCATTTTGAGTCCATATGAAAATCGAGCACGCGGCGCTGCCATTCCCATGCCGCGTCGCTGGCCGCACACATGACAACGTAGCCGTGCGAGTTGGGCTTGCCGCAGGATGTCGCGGGCACTTTTGCTACCACTTCGTCGAAGCCCCATGAGTATACGCCCATGCCGCTCAGGACCTTGACGCCGCGCGAGTGTGCCTCTTCCACGAAGGTCCTCAGGCGGCGGTCGCGATCCGCGTCGATAACGTTCTTGAAAGGCACGGGCCAGTTACGGTTGACAAAGTAACCCCAGTTGAGGTTGTACTCCACCGCGAGAGCTGCCTGCACGTCGATGAATCGCTTCTGGTCACTGAGCAACTGGTCATCCCAGCGGATGCAAGGCCACTTCTGGCCCGGGGTAGGCTCCGAGGCGACATCTCGGAGCCATCCGTCAGTCACCCGAAAACGGAACTTCTCTTGCGGCATCCCGACCTCCGTCATCAGGGGTTTCCGCGCCGGCCTCTGACCTTTCTCGAAGAACCCAGGCGAACTCGCCTTGTGGCGCCGCCCCATAGCTTGACGTCGCATCGCGCGGGAAGTCAGCTGGAACGGTCTGGGCACATTATATGCCATCGCGTGCCTCGACAAAAGGACTTGGCGTGCCGGAAACTTTCTTGACTTGGCGTCCTTGGCCCGTATAAGTATGCGCATATGACTACCACGACCCCCAATCTCCATCGGCACGGTGAGCACATGGGCACTAAGCGCTCCATGCTCAAGCGCCATTCCACGCCGATGGCGGAGAGCGGGCCGCAGTCGTAGCTTGAAACTTGTTCGGCAACAGCCCGCTCCGAAAAGCGGGCTTTTTTTGTTGCGGCGTGCGTTGCGCCCTTTATGCCGTTGGCTGATGGCACAGTCGGTCGCGAGAGGTGACCTATGACGACGCAGGACGGTACGGCGGGTAGAAGAACCTTCTTCACTCCGGAGCTTCTCGCGAGTGAAGCATCCCACGCTGAGGCTCCCGTCCGCGGCCGGCTCCTCATCGCCTCCTGCTGTTCGGGCTCGCCGCTTGCGACAAGCGCCGTCAGCCGCTACCGGCAGCTACAGTGCGAGGCGGGGGGGTCGGGCGACCTTCTCTTCCTCGACTGCGTGGACAAGCGCTTCAGCGACTCCGAAACCTGTGTCCGTCTCAGCTCTCACGTCGGCGGCGCGGACGCCTTCCTCTTCCAGTCGCTCTTCGACCCGACCTCGGATCGCGCCGTCGACCAGAACTATGTGGCTTTCCTCATCGCCGCGCGGGCGCTACGGGAAAACGGCGCCGAGCGCGTGACCGGCGTTCTTCCTTACCTCGCGTACGCCCGCCAGGACAAGCCCACGAAGTTCACCCGCGAATCGACCACGGCCCGCCTGATGGCGGACCTCACTATCGCCGCAGGGGTAGGGCGCCTCATTGTGTGGGATCCTCACTGCGACCAGATTCGCGGCTTCTACGGCGGCGTCCCGGTTAATGCCCTCGAATCGCTCACTCTCTACATCGAGGAATTCAGGGACTTCAGAGGCCGCGACGACGTGATCGCCGTCGCCCCTGACGCCGGCGCTTCGAAGTTCGTGACCCACTTCGGGCGGGCGCTGTCTCTCAAGTGCGCCATTGCCTCGAAGTACCGACCGAATCCGGAAGAGGTCGTCGTCTCCGAGATCATCGGCGACTTCGCGGGTAAGTCCGTGGCAATCGTGCTCGACGATATGATAAGCAACGCCGGCACCGTCCACGCGATAGTGAAGAAGCTTGCCACCGAAAAAGGCATTCGCGAAATATACCTCGGCGCCTCGCATAACCTCTGCGTCGGCAAGGCCGTCGACAGGCTTCGCGATATGTATGAGAACTACAACCTTAAGGCCGTGATCGTGACAAACAGCATCCCGCAGACCGCGCAGTTCGCTGACCTGCCGTTCATCAAGGTCCGCTGCCTGTCCGATACGCTCGCGAGGACTATTAACCGTATCCACTACTCGCGGTCGGTCAGCGAAGTCTTCTACCGCCCGCAGTAGTCGCTGTTTGCTCTTTCTTATTGTAGGAGCGGACCCCCGTGTCCGCCCTGGCTGGATGCAAAACTGGGTGACCGTGACTGGCGCCCAGTGTGCGACCTTTTCTCGGGTCTGCAGTTTGCTTCAGCCTTCAGCCTTCGGTCTTCAGCCTGTTCTCTATGGAGGTTTGCCGTGAAAGTCGCGAAATTCGGCGGTACATCGCTTGCTAACGCGGAGCAGATCCGCAAAGTCTGCTCCATCATCCTCTCCGACCCTCAGCGCAGGATCATTGTAGTAAGCGCTCCGGGCAAGCGCTTCAAGGCCGACACCAAGGTCACGGATCTTCTCATCGCCTGCGCCGAGGGGCGCATCCGCAACGGCTCCGCCGAGGCCGAGCTCGCCGCCGTCGCCGAGCGCTACCGCGAGATAGCCCGCGACCTCGGCCTTCCGGACAATATCCTTAACGGCATCACCGAAGACCTGCGCAAGCGCCTCCTCTCCGACTGCTCCGACAAGCGCCGCTTCCTCGACCTCCTCAAGGCCGCCGGCGAGGACTACTCCGCCCGCATCGTCGCTGCCGCGCTTCGCGGCATGGGCGCCGACGCCCATTACGTGAGCCCCAAAGACGCCGGCCTCATGCTTTCCGCCGAATATGGCAACGCTCGCGTCCTGCCCGAGTCTTATAAGAGCCTTGCGGCCCTTGGTAACCGCCCCGGCATCACGATTTTCCCCGGCTTTTTCGGCCACGCGCCCGATGGGACGCTTGTTACGTTCCCCCGCGGCGGCTCCGATATCACCGGCTCGATTCTCGCCGCCGCCGTCAAGGCCGACCTCTATGAGAATTTCACCGACGTGGACAGCGTCTTTGCCGCGAACCCCTCGATTATCACAAATCCGCGCACACTCTCGGAGCTTACCTATCGCGAGATGCGCGAGCTTTCATACGCCGGTTTCAGCGTGTTCCACGCTGAGGCGCTCGAACCGCTCTATCGCGCGGGGCTGCCAGTGTGCATCAAGAACACAAATAACCCCTCCGCGCCTGGCACGATGGTTGTCGCGGAGAGGACCGCTTCCGCCGGCCCCGTTTCCGGGATCGCGAGCGACGCCGGCTTCTGCACGATCTACGTGAGCAAGTACCTCATGAACCGCGAGGTGGGCTTTGGCCGCAAGCTCCTTCAGATTCTCGAGGAAGAGGAGCTTTCCTACGAGCACGCGCCGTCAGGGATCGACAACATTTCGGTCATCCTTCGCAACTTCATCGACCCCGCAACCGAAGCGCGCGTCCTGAGCCGCATCCGCGAGGACCTCGTTGTCGACGACGTCGGAATCGAGCACAACCTCGCGCTGATTATGCTCGTCGGCGAAGGCATGCGCCACACGCGCGGCGTCGCCGCCCGTGCCACCGCCGCCTTCGCGCGCGCAAACGTCAATATCGAAATGATCAACCAGGGTTCCAGCGAGGTGAGTATGATGTTCGGCGTCATGGCCGCCGACAACGCCGCAGCGGTCAAGGCCCTGTACACGGAGTTCTTCGAGAAGTAGCCGCTTACCAATCGGTTTCCGAGGGGCGCATCCCGACACTTCGGGATGCGCCCCTTGTGCGAATGCCGACGGGCATTGGGAAGCCCGGTCCTGCTCTTGCGTACACGCGCAACTGCGAGGCTGTGCAAGGGCGGACTCTGAGCCTTCAACCCGCAGATTGTCCGTTTCACAAAGGATTCAGTTGTCAAAGAGCCAGAACCAGACCGGAGACTGGAGACCGGAGACTGGAGCAAAAGCAAAAACCCAAGACCACTTCTTCACAAGAGAGGGGCAGCAATCAACAGTGCAAGTCTCGACCGGCCATGGCATCAGATTTCGGCCGGATTTTGATGGGAGGGGCAGTCGAGACTTGCACATCTCGACCGACCACGCGGTTACGCCGCGAGAGAGTAGAAAGTAGAAGAAACCGGAAACACAGCCCCTCTGTAACTATGCGGGGTGCACGAGTGTTGGGGTATTTGGGAAGACGCAAGTCCAATAGACTGTTTTCCAGATATGGACGTAAGGCCTTATGTGGAAGTGACTTGAAGAAAAAACGAGAGATCCGGAGTTTTCTCCCGAAGGTGCACGAGTCTTACGGCGTCGCGAAGGAGCGAGGCACAAGATATAGGGGCGCGCGGCCGCCAAGAGAGGAGGGTGGAGCGGGTCGGAGCGGCTGGCCGCCTTGCTGTTTTCGGGAATCTCCGCGCGTGTTTTTCGCTCTTGTCCCTGACGAACACGGAGATTCACAAGGAGACTTCTCATGGCCAGACTTCTCGCCTTCAACAACGTCACCCTTGACGGCTACTTTGCCGGTCCCAGCGGCGACATAAGTTGGTTCAAGCGGCCCGATAGCGACCCGGAGTTCCACGCCTTCGTCGCTGAGAACGCCAAGGCTGGCGGAGTGCTCCTCTTCGGCCGCATCACCTACGAGCTTATGGCCTCCTACTGGCCGACGCCGCAGGCAATGCAGCAGGACCCTGTTATCGCCAAGGGGATGAACGAAGCGCGCAAGTTCGTCTTCTCACGCACGCTCAGCACCATGTCCTGGGGCAACACAACGCTCCTCAAGGGGGATCTCGCTTCCGAAGTCCGCAAGCTCAAGGAAACCTCCGACAGGGGCATCGCCATCCTCGGCAGCGGTACCATCGTCTCCCAACTGACCGAAGCCCGCCTCATCGACGAATATCAGTTCGTCGTCAACCCGGTCATTCTCGGACGGGGCCGCTCGCTTTTCGAAGGTGTGAAGAAGCCGCTGCCCCTCAAGCTGACAGGAACGCGCGCCTTCCGCAACGGCAATGTGCTGCTGTGCTATGAACCCGTGGAGTGAATCCAAATGGCGAGTCCGAGACTACCTGCCTCATCGAGAACAACGTAGAGGCGCTGCACGGCGCGCCAGCACCCGCAGCGAATCCTGATCATCCGTGTCTCTCGCTGTCTGAACCGAGTGCTTCACAATCTCAAGCCCCGTCGCCTCGACCTCTCCCAATATCTCTTCCGGCAGTCCCAAGTATCGACCTGCGATGCCGTCGTGCACCACACAGCGGTTCTCCGCGTCGAAGTGTCTCCGCAGCTCCGAACTGACCGGCTCCCCGCACATCGAATCTATGCACAACAAGCCCTGCGTCTTCATATGCGCGAGTGCATTCTCAAAGAACACCGCCCTGTCCCGCCCGACAATGCAATGCAGACAGTGCCCGTCCAGCACGAGGTCTGCTGGCTCCATCGGTTTGTCGATCTTCCGCGTCACATCCGCTACAATGAACTTCGCCCCAGTCCCCTCGGCCTCCGCCTTCTCCCGCGCCCACTCGACCGCGAAAGGGGAGATGTCGATGCCCGCTACCTTCCATCCCTTCCTCGCAAAGTGCAAAGCCACGTCCCCCGCGCCGCACCCGAGCTCCAGCATCGATGGATGCTCCGGGAACGCTGCTTCTGCCAAGAATGCCTCCAACTCTTCAATGCTTCGCCTCAAGACATGGGGCGTGTCCCAGCCAATCTCCCGAGCGGCTCGCTTGTGCCTGTAGACCTCATCGTGCCCGATGTAGTTGATCTTCATCGGCTCGACACCGTCGGCTGCGACCTTCCGTTGCCAAGCCTGCAGGCTTGGCATATCTGCCCTGAGGGGCATCCGCTAAGCATTCGTTTCCCCTGACCTACTTTGCCTCCACAAGCCGCTTCAACTCGGTCAGCGGCATCGCATCCGTCGCAACCACAAGTGCGCGCTCCGTGTAGCGTTGGCGCACTACGTTGGTTCCGAATAGTCCTTTCGACACCAGAAACCACTGCCGCCTTATCTCAAATTGGGGACCGTCGATGCCAAAGCGAATAGAGTCTTCACGTATCTCTATGTAGTTGATATAGAGATCCGTGGTCAGATGCGTCCAGAACGAACTCAAGATCCTTCCACAAGCGAAGTACACGAATCCTGCCATCACTGCGGTGCCGCCTGCCTCAATGACGAGGATTGGCCACTCTGCCGGAGTTGCGACAACCTTGACCGATGAAGCAACCATGAGTCCTGGGAAAACGAGGAGAGATCCGACGGACCAGAAAACGAAAAATAGCCTCTGCGGCGGGTTCATAACCCTCTGGAGTCTCGTTAATTGGAAGGAGAGCTTCACCCCGCCTTCGTTAGCTTGGTGATCTGTGGTCTGCACAGCCCCTTCCTTCAGCACTGTCTTCAACAGCTTCCGAAAAACCCGCTATATCGACTGCCCCGTGCCATGACATGCCCGTACCCCCGAGCACAACCGCATCACCAGCTTGATCTTGCGGCAGTTTCTACCACAGCGGGTGCCGTGTGTCAACGATTGAGTCAAGGCCCAGGCTCGTACCTCGCCGGCCTCTTGGCTGCGGCGCCAAGCACCCAGCGTTGTTCTGCGGCCTCTGCGAGCTCTCTGAAAGAATCTCTTTCCGCTCCTTCGGACTTCGGACGCAGCTCTGATCTGCGTAATCCGCGCAATCTGTAGTAATCTTCTCTTGTTTTCGGCTGCTCCCTATGGCCGCGCCTGGCCCAGCATCGCCATGCGAAAAACTCCCGGCAAAGGAATCTTTTCGCCGCATGTCCGGTCTGTACCTCCATACCAACCCGGTCCTGAACCACTTTTTGGAGAAGGAGCCCCTTATGTGCCAGACCTGTGGCTGCACACCATGCAAAGTCTGTGGCGCGCCTATTGAGAATGGCGTCTGCTCCACCTGCGGCAAACCGTCCAAGGACTGCTCCTGCAAGCCGAAGAAGTCGCAGAAGAAGTAGGCGAGTAACGAGATTGGCGAACCCCCTTGCTTTGGAGCCAGGCGGTTCCGGTAGGCCGCTTTATGCACCGGCCACAGCGCTTGGGTTTTGATGGCCACTCTCAATTGCATTTGCCGCCGCGCCGCCTGGCTCTTTGTCATGCCGTCCACCTCGACAGTTCGCCCGCAGGGCGAACGCAAAGTCACAAATAGGACGTCTCAGCTTGGCGGGAAGGCTCACGCGGCCAAACAGATATCAGCCGGCACTGGGGAAACGGGGGCGTTTTCACATGCGCGGCAGGTCTGCGGGCGACGCATGCGTCGCCCCTACGGGATGGAAAACGACTTTGCGTTTGCCCTGAGTTCGCCCACGTCCTCTCTTCAGCAATCACGCTGCTTATGTACAATGCAAAACAGGCGTTTTACGAAAGGCCGCGTAGCTTGGGGATCCGATCAATGAGGTTTTCCTTCAGTCTTCAGCCTCCAGTCTTCAGCCTTGTTTACTTCAGACTTCGGACTTCAGACTTCGGACTTCTCTCATGAGGACACTCCTCGTCAGCGCCAACCGCTGCAAGAACCCCATGCCCGTCATGCCTCTTGGCGCCTGTATGGTTGCCGATGCCGCCGCTCGCGCCGGCCACGACGTCCGGTTCTTCGACTGCATGTTTGAGCGACGCCCGGCCGCTGCGCTTGCCCGGAAGCTGCGCTCCTTCAAGCCCGACATCGTGGGCTTGTCCATCCGCAACATCGACAACAACGATATGGATGCGCCCATCGCCTACTACCGCGATCTGTCCTCCCTTACGTCCGCTATCCGTTCGAACACCGACGCCGAACTCATAATCGGCGGCGCCGGAGTCGGCGTTATGCCTGAGGCGCTCCTGGCCGAAACGAGCGCTTCATGGGCAGTCCTGGGACCCGGCGAGACGGTTTTCCTTGAGTTCCTCTCAGCCATCGAGCGCGGCAAAGATCCGAAAACCGTGCCGGGCATCTGCTGGCTGGAAAACGGCGCGCTCAAGACCCGTGCCAAGACTTCCACTGCGCCGCTTGACGCGTGCCACGTCCCAGACTTCACCCACTGGCTCGACCTTCGCTCCTACAGGTCCCATATGTGCACCGCAGGCCTGCAGACCAAACACGGCTGTCCCCACAAGTGCGTCTATTGCACCTATGCGATTACAGAGGGGCAGCAGTATGCCCTTGCGGATCCATCTTCAATCGTCCCTGCGGCGCGACGCATCCTGACCATGGGCATTCGGGACGCCGAGTTCGTCGATAGCGTGTTCAACTCGCCATACGACCACGCCATGACAGTATGCGAAACACTCGCCCGCGCCCGCATAGGCCTTCGCCTGCATACGGTCGAGCTCAATCCCGCGTTTGTTACCGACGAACTGCTTATTGCCATGGAACAGGCGGGATTTGCCTCCGCCGGGATCACGGCCGAGAGCGCGTCTGATCGTGTGCTGGAGGGGCTCGGAAAGGGCTACAAGGCCGACGATGTTTTCCGTGCCGCCCAAGCCGTGCGCCGCAGCAGGATTCCCTTTGTGTGGTTCTTCCTCATGGGCGGCCCCGGCGAGACGGAAGTCACCATCCGCGAGACGCTTCACTTCGCCCAGGATAGCATACGCCCCGGCGACGTCGCGTTCTTCAACCTCGGCATTCGCATCTATCCCGGCACCGAGCTCGAATCAATTGCGCGCAGGCAGGGGGTCCTCAAAGCGCCAAGAGACAAGATGCTTTCGCCGGTCTTCTACTTCGCTCCCGAAGTAAGCCGCAAGTGGGCGGCTGCCGAAATGAGGAAACTCATGTCGGAGCACCTCAACTTCATCGGCGGGGCGTCGATCAACTTTTCCTACCTCTCGATCATCGAACGGATGGCGCATCTTCTCGGCGACAAACCTCCGTTGTGGCGGCACACCCGCCTCGTGCGGCGGTTATTGAGGACGGTCGGGATGGACCCGATATGACACAAAGCAGCGCCGCACGCGAAACGTCGGAAATCCCACGCCTGGCAAGCGTCGCTTGCGCATCGCCCCCAGTGCTTCTCACGCAGGAGGACGCCGTCGCCCTCCTGGATCGGCGGTACGGGACGCTTTCCCGCAGGACGCTCGCCGCCATGCACAAGGTCTTCAGCCATCCGAGCATACGCCAACGGCGCTTCGCTGTGGCCTATCCGGAACAGCCGCTGGATGAATCCCCGGATGATCGTGTGAAGAGGTTCACTCATTGGGGGGTGCGCATGGCGCACGAGGCCTCCATGCGCGCCCTCACCAAGGCCGGCCTCACGAGCGAATCCATCTCCGCCGTTGTCGTAAACACATGTACCGGCTACGTCTGCCCCGGCCTCTCGACGTATCTTCTCGAGCAACTCAGCCTCTCGCCGTCAACTCGCTGTTTCGACCTCGTCGGCGCCGGCTGCGGCGGTGCAATCCCGAATCTGCAGCTTGCTTCTGCGCTGACGAGGTTACCACGGAATGAGGCTGTGCTAAGTGTTTCCGTCGAGATATGCAGCGCGACCTTCCAGATGGGCGAAGACCTCGGCCTTATCGTCTCAAATGCCCTTTTTGCCGATGGCGCCGCCGCGGCGGTCATCTGGAATCGCCCCGAGGGCATTGAGCTCATTGATTCACAGAGTCTTACAGCGCCGCAATTCAGGGAAGACATCAGGTACGTCCACAAGGGCGGTCAGCTCCACAACCAACTCTCACTCAACCTGCCCAAGACCCTCGCCGCCGAGATCCCGAAGGTAATCAACCCTCTTCTGAGCCGCCACGGCCTCAGGGTCTGCGACATCAAACACTGGGCCATCCATCCTGGCGGCGACAAGGTGATCGCCGCAACCAAAGACGCTCTCGGGCTTTCCGAAGAACAGCTTCGCCACACGCGCGAAATCCTCGCGGAATACGGCAACGTTTCTTCCGCAACGGTCTGGTTCGAGATGGAGAAAATCCTGCGCGAAGGGGTCGCGCCCGGCGACTGGATTGTGATGCTCGCGGCCGGCGCGGGGCTGTCGGTTCACGCGGCGCTGCTGCGCGCGTGAAACCCAATGAGTTGCAGGTCTTGCAACCGGCTCACGAACCTGTAAACTTGCCCAATGTGCAGGCGCTAAGTCTGCTATTGTGCTAAGGTTGCCGGTGCTGCATCGGATATAACGAAAGGGAGCGGAAATGAAGAAGGCGCTGATTGTGTGGGGCGGCTGGGATGGGCACGAGCCCAGGCAAGTTTCGGAGATATTCGCGAAGGCTCTTCGCGAGAACGGTTTCGAGGTCGAGATATCGAACACGCTCGACTCGTTCAAGGACTTGGCCAAACTGCAGAAACTCGACTTAATCGTGCCCGAATGGACGATGGGGACGATCACGGGGGAACAGCTCAAGCCGCTTCTGGCCGCGGTGCAGGGGGGAGTGGGCATCGCGGGCGTTCACGGCGGGATGGGCGACTCCTTCCGCAACGAGACCGAGTATCAACTGATGGTCGGCGGGCAATGGGTGTCGCATCCCGGCGGCGACGGCGTCACGTATCCGGTTCACATAATCGACGTCGCGAGCCCGATCACACAGGGGCTCAAGGATTTCTACGTCACATCGGAGCACTACTACATGCACGTCGATCCGGGCAATCACGTTCTCGCTACGACTGTCTTCGCGCCAAACGTGGTCATGCCAATCGCGTGGACGAAGCACTACGGCAAGGGGCGCGTGTTTTACTGCTCGCTCGGGCACGTGGCCAAGACGGCCGCGCAGCCGGAAGTCCTGAAGCTCGTCACACAAGGCATGCTCTGGGCGTCCGGAAAAGATTAGCACGCCAAGGGCGCGCTGTGCGAAGAGTGTGAACGGTGCGAAGAGTGTGAAGGGGGGCCAGGGAGTCCGGAGAGTACCTCCAATCCCCTGACAGAGGGGCGCGGCATGAATCACGTAGTCCAGAAGGTGACCGCGTTTGTCGTGCAGACTCGTGGCGGAAGAGAGCATCTACTACTGTTCCGGCACCCGCAGGCCGGCATACAGTTTCCCGCCGGCACTGTCGAGGAGGGGGAGTCAGTCAGCGTCGCAGCGGTGCGCGAAGCGGGTGAGGAAACAGGTCTCAAGTATCTGACGGTCCGTCGGCACCTGGGTCACATCGAGAACGAACTGAAGCCGGGTGAGGCGATTCTTGCGACGACGACTCACCTGTACGCGGACAAGGCGTGCAGCGAACCGTCGACGCGGAAACCGCTTGCGCGCGGGGTGACAGTGGAACTCGTTTCGACCGACGGCGGGGTCTGCAGCATCTCATATTCGGAATATGACCTCAATGGCGCGGTTGCAACCCTCATCAATCAGGTCGCCGGCTGGGTGCCCCAAGAGCGCGTTGCGACCGTCAAAGAACGGTACTTCGTACTTGTCGATGCCGCAGACGTGACGAACAACGAGTGGGAGGTACCTTCGGATCACGGGCATGTGTTCCGACCGTTCTGGGTTCCCCTCGGCAGTATCCCGGATATTGTCGAGGCGCAGCGACCCTGGCTGGGCTGGCTCTATGATAAGCTCCCCATCGATGCTGCCTGATCGGAACTGATACGGCCGCGCTCTGCATGATGGGAGCCAGTGCGTGTTCCGTGAGTAGGGGTGATTGTGTGACCAAGGCGATGATGCGCAGGATGACCGTCTGGCTTGGGCTCGCGGTTGTGATTCTTGCGGCGGGCTTTGCTCTGTATTGGAGGTGCTCGGGACGCTTGCCGTTTGTCAGGCGCGGCGTCGCGCATCAGCGGCCATATAAGTGGGATTCATACGTGCGGCCGGACCTGACGTTCACCATGGAGCCGATGGCAAACGTGATTGCGAAGGTCAACGGCGCGATTCGGGAGGCGAGCCACGGCGCCGTTCCCGAGGCAATCAAACTGGACACCACGCCGACGCGCATTGTGAAGGTGGCGACGACCTCGGCTCTCGATCCGTACATGGATGAACTCATAGCCAGTTTCCGAGAGAATGAGAAGGAACTGAATCGTTGCGGCGCAGAGGGGTTCGAGAGCTTCCGGTTTACCGGGGTTCTCGACGGCCACCATTCCCTCTGGTGCATGCTGGTGATGCGCGAGGTCGGCGGGCTTAACTGGGAGGAGAAGGAGGACGCGCTCCATGTCTCGCGCAAGCCGGCCTTGATGGAATGCAGGCCATACTACATCCCAGACAAGCTGCCCGCGCTGATGAAGGAGCAGCGCAGCGGGGATAGCTACGTGGCTGACGCGGAGCCTGTCGTCCGGGCCTTGGGCATCGAGCAGGACATTTACTCTTGGAGCGTCATGGTTCCAGACGGACCCGGCAGGTTCAAGAGCGAGTATCGATTCGACAAGGTCTTCAGATACGTCCCGAAGCTGAACGTCCTTCTCGCTCTTGGGACGCCTGAGGAGCACGTGGAAGCCCAGCAACGACTCAAGGCGGCAGGGCTCTGGGTGGAACCGGGCACCCGGGAAGAAGCGCGCGACAAGCCGGCTATTGGCAGCAGCTCTTAGCCGTCCGGGGAGCGCGCGCGAGCAGACGCGGATACTTCATGACAGTTGGGCTTGTTGAAAAGACGTGAAACACGTCGCTCCGGCTTGTTGGCCCCTGCGAAATCGCGATGGTATTATCCGCCGTTTGTGAGACCGTTCGGGCGCACAGCCGTGCGCCCCTACGCTTCTTTCAGCAACCCCAATGTCATGGTTTCGGGCACCGGGGGGAGGGAGCGAGCGTCATGCGCGCGGCACGGGCGATGTGCGCTGCCATCTCAGTGGCTCTGGCGAGCTACTCCTGCCGCCCTCCAGGATTTGAGATCGGAGGCGGCAGCAGGCGGGAATGCCGAGCCGCGTAGGGATCGCTTGCTTCGCGGAAACGAATTAGCACAATGGAGAGCGCGTGGCCCTGTCGTGGAGGTTGCGAATGTCCCAGCACCCCTCTCCCGTGCGCCTGTCGTGGCGGATTGCCGTTACGCTTTATGAGTCGGATCCGGCATTCGAGCGTCTCGCTCAGTTCCTCGTGGACTACCGCCATATCGTCGATGAGGTAGCCCTGTTCGAGTCGATCACGCACCATCTCTACATCCCGCTTGATGATCTTGCGGAGCGCGCGGCGATCATCGCGCACCGCATACAGGCCTTGAGAGACGCGGGCGTCCAGAGCGTGGGCATAAACGTTCTGACTACGATCGGGCATATCAATGAGGCGTGGGACTGGATGGAGAAGCTGCCGTTCCAGCCGATGATCGGCCATGACGGCGAACCGTCCCTCGGATGCGCGTGCCCCAATACGCCGCAGATGCGCTCCTACGTCCGCGAGAAGTACAGGCTGATGGCCGAAGCGCGGCCGGACTTCATCTGGGTCGACGACGACATTCGCATGCACCATCACGGCGTGGACTACGGATGCTTCTGCCCTACGTGCCTCGACATCTTCTCCGGGACCACTGGCCGGTCGTGGACGCGCGAAGGGCTTGTAGCCGCGCTTGACAGCCCTGAGGGAGGCGCGGTCAGAGAGGCGTGGGTCGAACAGAACGCGCACACTCTTGAATCGCTCATGTCAGACGTTCGCGCGGCTATAGATGAGGTCAATCCGAAGATAGTCAAGGGTCTCATGCCCGCCGGCCCCTCGTGGGGCGGTTATTCGGGCAATACGTGGGACAGATGGTTTGCAGCCCTTGGCGCGGTAAAGTGCCGGCCGGGCGGAGGCTTCTACTCCGACAAACGACCGACGGACATGATAGGCAAGACACAGGAGTGCGGACGAATGCGCTCCCTCGTCGGCGCCGAAGTCTCGGACGTCCAGTACGAACTGGAGGACTTCCCATACGGCGCACTTGAAAAGTCCGCCGCGACTGTCATCAACGAATGCGGTCTTGCACTGGCCGCGGGCCTGAACGGCATTGCCTTCAACGCGCTGGGGTTCTCGGCTGGGCCAAGCCTTGAGGAGCATCGGCCGCTGATGGAGGAGGTCAAGGCGGCGCGGCGGTATTGGGAGCAGTATGCGGCCCACGTGGAGGGGCTGCCTTCGGCAGGGGTGTGGCCGGTGTGGCATCCGTCGCTGTGGGCGAAAAGAACCGTTGCGCCGGGGGAGTCATGGTTCGATCAGGGAAGAGAATACGACCAGAAGGCGCTGTATGTTCTCGCGGAGATTGGGATACCGCTGGCAATCGAGGCTCCGACGTTTGGACCGGAGAGCGCGGTAATACTCTCGGGCAGGATCGCCGAGGCGTTCACAGATGACGAACTCAGGGCGATGCTCTCGGGAGGGGTGCTCATGGATACCACGGCACTGGAGGCGCTTGAGCGCAGGGGTCTTGGGGGACTGACAGGAGTGCGACTCTCACGACGCTACGACAACGGTCTCGTGGAGCGGCTGACAGATGACGAGCTCAACGGGCACTACGCGGACGATATTCGGGACTGCCGCATCGAGTTCTGGGGCGATGCGCGCGGCCTGGCAGACGAGATCGAGCCGGTTGCACCGGGCGTTCGGGTGCTTTCGACGCTTGAGGATTACCGGGGCGGCGCGCACGGGGCCGCATCAACCGCTTGGGAAAACGAGCTCGGCGGGCGTGTGGTGGTGATGGGCTACGCACCGTGGATGTTTGTCGGCTCAGTGCTCAAGCGCGCGCAGTTGCAGGAGATCTGCGACTGGATCAGCCGAGGGCGTCTCACCGTCCGGATCGAGGAGCCTGTACGGATAGCGCCTTTAGTGCGGATGGACGGCGCGCGCGGGCGCGGAGCGGTAATGCTGCTCAATGCCGGTTTCGACCGGGTCAGGGAGGCGACGGTCCATGTCCGCTCGGAGGCATTCGTAGAGGGGCAGACTGGAGGAAGCGCAATGCCTCCTGTGAGCATCCTTCGCCCCAACGGCCGCGTCAAGGAGGCAACGCCCAAGGCGTCGCCCGGGGGCTTCAAGGTCAAGATCGTCGATGTCGAACCGTGGACGACGGTTTGCCTGCTCTTTGGCTGAGTTCCCACCGAAATGGACACCAGAAAAAAACCGGGCCCGCGAGGGGTCAAGCCTCACGGGCCCGGTTGTGTTACCGCTGTGTCCCGCTACTACAGAGGTAGCGCCACAAAGTGGACATACCTGATTTTCGCGGTTCCGCTGGTGTTGGAGGACCGATAGTCCACGTCAACCATGCGCGTGCCTGTCGCAAGGTTCCTGACATCCATGGAACCGCCATAGATGTAGTCGCTTGTGACTTGCGAGAACGCAGAGGGGTTCGCCGAAGTTGTCGCGTTGTCGATCTGGACCTGGGCTTCGGCGCCGTAGCTCGTGGACGAGTTCGCCAGGCGGAAGCTCGTCAGCATGAGCCAGTTGCCCGCCGTGGAAACGCTCCAGGACTGCGTCAGCTTGTTCTGGAACGCCGTTAGCGCCGTCGTCGACTCGGTGTCGGAAATCGCCGACTGGTAGCCGGCAAACCTGCTGCCGGATAGCCTTATCGCCGTCACCCTCGCGCGGCGGATATTGTGCGTCGCGGAGGAGCCGCTCTGCTTGGCCGCGGCGATTGCCACCGTCTGCGCGCTCGCCGGCAGATTGGCCATCTTGAAGCTCACGTACGGCCAGTAGTTTCCTGAGTCGACGTGCGAAGTCGAGATGCAGTCGTCAAGCACGGTGCCGCCGAGCTTGGCCTGCGCCTCGGTATAGTAGCTCGTCGTGTTGCCGTAAAGCTCTGCCGAGTAGATGAGGAGATAATCCCCGGCCGTCGCCGGCGTAAACGTGGTGCTCGCGTAGTTGGTCATCGTCGTCGTGAGCGCGGTTGCAGTGTCGGCAGCCGCCGTCCATGTCTCGAGCGCCGCCTTCTTTATCGCCACGATCCGGGCATTCCTGATGTACGCCGTATTGTAGGTCCTCGACGTGCAGTAGGTGAGCAGGATCGTGTGCGATGCCGCGGACAGCGTGGCGACCTTTGAAGCCCCGAACGTCCGATAGTCGCCCGTCATATTGCCCGCGACGCCCATGTCGGCCTCAGTCGTGCCGTCCACGGTCATCCGCACGTTGGTATACCAACTGGAGCTGTCCTCCTTGAACTCCGCGAAGGCGAGTATCACCCAGGTGTCGGAGGTCTGCGGAGTGAAGGTGAGCGTGGTCTTGGTCTGATACGTTGTCGCTGTCGTCGACGCCTCCGTATCGCTCGCCGCGAACTGATAGACCGGCTCGCTGGAAGCGGTGACCACTATGGAAAGGGCCTTCGTCGCGGAGGCGCTCACAGTGTCGGTTGCCTTGGCCGTGAAGCTGGAAGTGCCTGACGCGGTTGGGGTCCCGGTAATGGCCCCCGTTCCCGCGTTGAGCGAGAGACCCGCAGGCAGCGTCCCTGACTGGATCGACCAGGTCTTGGCCCCTGTCCCGCCCGTAGCGGTTAGCGTCTGGTTGTACGCGACGTTAATCGTGCCCGCAGGCAGACTTGCGGTTGTAATCGTCACTGCGGCGTTAATCGCGACGGAAAGCGCCTTCGACGCGGTGGCGGCGACGTTGTCCGTCACCTTTGCCGTGAAGTTAGAGGTCCCGGCGGTCGTGGGTGTACCGGTGATTGCCCCGGTGCCGGCAACAAGCGACAGACCCGCAGGCAGGCTCCCGGTCAAGAGCGACCACGTATAGGGAGTCGTGCCGCCCGCTGCCGCAAGGGTCTGGTTATATGCGACGCCGACCGTGTCGGCCGGGAGGCTTGCGGTTGTGATTGTCAGACCGCCCGTGACCGTTATCGATAGCGCCTTTGTCGCGGTGGCTCCGACGTTATCGGTTACTCTCGCCGTGAAGTTGGCGGTTCCGCTGGTCGTCGGTGTGCCCGAGATGACCCCGGTGCCGGCGACAAGTGACAGCCCCGCAGGCAGCGTCCCCGATGAGAGCGACCATGTACGAGGCGTGGTCCCGCCAGTCGCCGTCAGTGTCTGGTTGTAGCTGACCCCTACAGTCCCTCCAGGCAGGCTTGCCGTCGTAATGCTCGGCGCGGCGTTGATGGCTATGGAAAGCGCCTTGGTTCCCGACGCCCCTACCGTGTCAGTGGCCTTCGCGGTGAAGCTGGACGTCCCCGCGGTCGTGGGCGTACCCGTAATCGCGCCCGTCGAGCCGTTGAGGCTCAACCCCACAGGCAGGCTGCCGGAAGAGAGCGACCATGTGCGCGCTCCCGTCCCGCCCGTCGCGGCGAGGGTCTGATTGTAGGCGATGCCTACCGTATCGGCCGGCAGGCTTGCCGTGGTGACGGTCACCACGGCGTTGATCACGATGGAGAGTGCCTTCGTGGCCGTGGCCGCGACATTGTCTGTTACCTTCGCGGTGAAATTAGACGTTCCGGCCGTCGTCGGCGTACCCGTTATGGCGCCTGTCGAGGCATTCAGGGACAACCCTGCGGGCAGACTGCCGGCTTGGAGAGACCACGTGTACGGAGTCGTCCCGCCCGTCGCGGTAAGCGTCTGGTTGTAGGCCACGCCCACCGTGTCAGCGGGCAGGCCGGAGGTCGTGATGCCGGGGCCTGACGGCGGAGTATAGGTTACGTCGAGCTTGGGCCTCGACGACGCCGTGGCGTATTCCGACATGTACGTGTAGCAATGTCCGGCACTTGTCTCCCTGTACACGACGCCTTCGTTGACATAGGAGCCGTTGACCCACCCCTGGACGGTGCTTGTGATGCTGTATGACACCCATCCCGGGGCGCTAACCGTAGCTGCGCCGATCGCCGTGGCATTGTAGTCGACGCCCGACTGGAGTCCCGCCGCTCCCCATGCGGTCCCGGTCAGCCTGTTGTTCCAGGTAGCCTGCATTTCATCCCAGTGCGTCAGCACCCTGTAGCAACTGACCCCGGGCGTTCCGCCGGTCACGTTGTAGGCGTAGAAGTAAATCGTGGCGGAGTTCACGGTCGAGCCGGCAGGTATCGACGAGACATCGAACCTGTGGAGCTGCCGATCCGCAGTGTTATACTGCAGATGTCCGTTGGTATCGGAACCGTAGTTGGTCGTCGGATAGTCCGAGTTGAGCCACGTGTCCGTCGTGCCTGTGTAGCCGCTCAGGCCATCCTGGAAGGTGACGTTAGTCTGGCCTCCCGAGGGATTAACTGCTATCGAGAGCGCCTTCGTTGCTGTCGCGCCGAGGTTATCCGTCACCCTCGCGGTGAAGCTCGATGTGCCAGAAGCCGTCGGCGTCCCGGAGATCACACCTGTCGAAGCGACAAGCGACAGGCCCGCCGGCAGGCTTCCCGAAGAAATCGCCCATGTGATGGGCGTCGTTCCGCCCGTGGCGGCGAGCGTCTGATTGTATAGCGTGCTCACCGTCCCTGCAGGCAGGCTTGATGTCGTAATCGAAGGCGCTGCGTTGATCACGATGGAGAGAGCCTTCGAAGCCGTCGCCGCGACGTTGTCGGTCACTTTCGCCGTGAAGCTTGATGTGCCGGCCGCAGTCGGCGTCCCGGTTATCGCGCCCGTGCCGGCGACCAGAGACAATCCCGCAGGCAGGCTCCCCGACTGTAGCGACCATGTGTAAGGCGCTGTCCCGCCGGATGCGGCGAGCGTCTGGTTGTAGGCGATGCCGACCGTGTCCGCCGACAGGCTCGATGTCGTGATCGTGAGCGAACTGCCGCCCGTCACGGCAATCGAGAGCGCCTTCGTCGCCGTCGCGCCGACGCTGTCGCTCACCCTTGCTGTGAAGTTTGACGTGCCGCTTGCCGTAGGCGTCCCGGTTATCGCCCCTGTCGAGGCAACCAAAGACAACCCTGCGGGCAGGCTTCCCGAAGAAAGCGACCATGTCAGCGGCGTAGTTCCCCCGCTGGCAGCCAAGGTCTGATTGTATGCCGTCCCGACTGTACCGCCGGGGAGGCTCGACGTTGTGATTGACGGCGTGGCGTTGATCACAATGGAAAGCGCCTTCGTCGCCGTCGCTGCGGCGTTATCCGTCACCCTCGCGGTGAAGCTGGACGTGCCGGATGTCGTCGGCGTGCCGGTTATCGCTCCCGTGGATGCAACAATCGATAGTCCGGCCGGCAGACTCCCCGAGGAAATGGCCCACGTGTACGGCGTCGCGCCACCGGTCGCGGTCAATGTTTGGTTGTACGCTACTCCAACCGTATCAGCCGGCATGCTGGAGGTCGTAATCGTGAGGCTGCTGCCGCCCCAAACCGGGCCGTTGTCCGTCACCGAGATCCCTTGGACCGACGTGGTCAGGTTTGCCAGAGTCGGCGTGCCTGACGCCACGTAGCCAAACTGGCCGCCCGATGAGGTAGCGCCCTTCTGGAATACTACAGTCGCGTTTCCGAGCGTCGGGTGGGTCATGGTCACCGTGTAGCTGCCGCCGTTGTCAACCACGCTCGCGGTCACGTCGGTTCCGCCGGACGCCCTCGCCTGCAACACGTTCAGGAAATAGGACTGCGCCTCGCCGGAGTGGTTGATCTCGAGCCGGTACTGCGCCCAGTCGGCGCCGGCGTTGTTGTTGTCGTAAACCGTCACGTACTGGGGGTTGGAGGGGACCAGAGTCGTGAGGCGCAGGGCCTGGTTGCCGTTGGTCATCAGCACGTGGCTCGAGTCCTGGATCGTCGGGCTGTTCTCGCTGTGAAGCACGAACGTCTTAATGGCGTTCGCCGCGAGGACCGTTGGCGGGAAGCGGGTGTTGTCGCACGACAGCACGCGGTCGAATATGACAAATGTCTCCAGCGGGCGGATGAAGAGGAACTCGCGGACCACGGTCTGGGCGAAGGGATTGTCGTCGCGGGGACTGCCGTCGCCGTTGGTGTAGTTGGACGTCCGGGCCTGATACGTCCCCGTGAGGTCGGCCGCGATATAGGAGTAGTTGGGCTGGCTCTCCAGACGCGTGACATTCGTCTCGCCGTCCTGATATGCGTTCGCAACGCCCTTGGTCCAGCCGTTGCCGGTGAAGAGGAGGCTGTTGTGGTTGATCGTGGCCTCGGTACCGACGGTGCCGTTGCCGCCCCATCCCGTGGTGGTATTGGAGTAACCCGGCGTTTCCCTCGTGAGCCACCTGTCGCCTCGCAGGATATGGAACGATCCACAGTCCAGATGCTGGTGCCCGCCGCCGTTATTGATGTGGCCTATCTGGATATTGGCCTGGGTGGCGGCGGCGCTCCATGAATTCTTCACGTACAAGTTGCGATAGCCAGGCGCGAAATAATCCAACGGCAGCCCCGAGAAGCTCGTCGCCGAGCCGCCGCTATCCACCGCGGCCACCCAGTTGCTGGCGGACGGCTGGATCGTGTTGAGCGCGTACCTCGCGTACGCTCCTACGGGCTGCCCGTTCCATTCTTTGGCCACGGCCATGATGAAGTTGCCGTAGTCGAAGTCTGCCGCCGGCGGGAAGGGGTTCTGCTCGCTGTCGTCAAAGGAATACATCTGGTAATACTGGCTTGCGCCTCCCTTGTTGTAGACGGTGCCCGTCGAGGTCGCATAGATGTAGTAGAAAAGCGCCTCTTTGTAGAAATTGGTCTCCCTGTACATGTCGCGGCCAAGAAGCCCAGCCGTGGTCAGGGGGCAAACGGGGTACCCCAGCATGTACTTTCCATACTGAGTGCCCTCCGCTGCCACCCCTCCCAGCCCTGTGCCGGTCGCTGCATAGGGGAGGAAGGCGTTCTGCCACCTCGTTACGCACGCCCAATCCAGAAACGTGCTCGCCATCGAGCTTTCGTACCACGTTGCGATGGCCCAGTTCAGTTCGTTGCGGAAGAAGCCCGTATAGTAGTTGTTCATCGGCATGGTGGGGCCGCCCCATGCTTTCTGCCGTTGTATGTCCACGTACCCGTCGTAACGGTCCATGAAGGTCTGGCGCTGTGTCGGCGTCATCTCGTTATAGCACCAGTCATACACGAGGGGTACCCAGTCATTCCACCGATAGAGGTCACTGGCGTACTGGCCTTCAGGATCGGGAATGGTGAAGGCCATGAGAAGGTTGATAGCGGTCTGGGCATAGCTGGTTTCCCCGGTGCAAATGTACCGGAAGGCGTTTCCCAGCGGGTCGTCGGAAGCCGGGGTAAAGGGGTGTGACGCATACCAGGTCTGCGCCTGCGTTATGCGTGCCGGAGTCCACCAGAGTCGCGGATGCGAACTGGGAATAGTCATGCCCTGTTGAGCGTTTGCGCTTGTGCACGTGAGGACGAGAAGAAGTACCGCGATGAGCGCGGCTACTGACTTGTCGAACAGTGAGTTGCTTGCCTTGTTCCCCATGGTTATATCTCCTGAATCCGGCCAACTTGTCAGTTACTTCACGTGGAATCCGTGGGATGCTGTAAGGCGATCGGCGCACCGGGAAATACCAGTACCCCCTTTCTCTTCCGATTGGCCGCGCTTGCAAGGTGTCGCTCAGTGGGGAAACCACTATATACACTATTTTCGGGTGTCGACGCAAGCAGAAAAGGGCTGGTCTTGTTCAGATTCTTGAAGGAGCCCCCGGCGGCCGGCCCGCCACGGCAGGACGTTCGGCGCAGGGCCGTGTTGTGGCTTTCTGGCGCCGACTGTGGACAGCAAAGCCGGCTGATGCCCTCTCTACAGATTCGGGCGCGTGTTTGAGGAGGTGTTCCCCGACGGCGGATGCCCCGAGGGGTCCGACTTGAAGCGCGGTGCCACGGGCCAGCCGCTCTGTCGCTAATGTCCCAACTCGCCGCCGTGTTGATGCTTGAAGTCCGCGTATGCTTTGCGGTTCAGGCTGAGGTTGACTCTGTAGGAGAGATTGCCGGCCAAGGCAATGAAGGGATGGCGGCGGCGCCACAGGTGGCCCCAGATGCGGTGCAGGATCTGGGGTGTGGAGTAGAAGCTCCGGTCGCAGGATGTCATTTCGTCGATGATGGCGTCCAGAGACAGATTTCTGTAAAGGGCCACAGGGAAGGTCAGCGTGTAGTATTTCCAATCCCCGGGGAACGTGTTGAGGGGGAGGCGGTTCTCTGACTTCATCCGGTCCCAGAGCTGCGTGCCGGGGAGAGGGGTGAGAAAGAGGACGTTGAGGTTGTCCACGCCGTACCGGCGGGCCGTCTCGGCGATGGACTTGCCGATGCCCGGCTGGTCAGAGTCCAGACCGATGATGAAGGAACCGACGACGAGGATCTTGTGCCGCTGAATGCGCCGAACGGAAGCGCGCAGATCCCTGTCTTTGAGCAGGTTGTACTTCTTGCCGAGCTCCTGAAGCCCTTCGCGCGTAGGGGTTTCAAAGCCGATGAAGACGCCCCTGCAGCCGGCCTTTGCCGCCAGCGCCAGGAGCTCTTCGTCGTCGCCGAAGTTGACAGTTGCCTGGGCGATCCATTCCTTGCGCAGGTTCGCTTTGGCCAAGGCGCGAAACAGATCCTTGGCGCGCTCGATGTGATCGCTGCGCGTGCCGATGAGATTGTCGTCCACCACGAGGACGCGTTTCTCGCGGATCGACTGGAACTCGCGCACGACGTCCGCAATGGGACGCTGGCGGTAAGTGGCGCCGTTGAACGCGGTTACGCTGCAGAAGCTGCAGTTCAAGGGACAGCCGCGCGTGGTCTGAATGGCTCCGAACGCGTAAGTTGAAGGCAGACAGTCATTGCGGGCGAGGGGGACATCGGCCATATCGGCCAGTCCTCCGTCGTATTGGCGCTTCAGACGGCCGTGACGGGCATCCTCCAGAACCGCCGCCCAGACGCCCTCCGCCTCCCCAGTGACGACCGTGTCGACGTGCGTTAGCGCTTCATCAAGGCACATGGTCGCGTGGATGCCGCCCATGACTACCGGCACGCCAAGGCGCCGAAAGTGAGCGGCCACTTCGTAGGCGCGATTCGCCTGGGAAGTAAATGCGGTGATGCCAACGAGGTCAGGACGCGGCATACCGGCATAATCCGGCACGCCGGTGTTTTCGTCGATAATGGTGACTTCCCACTCAGGCGGCGTCAGGGCGGCAATGACCATGAGGCCCAGCGGCTTCCACACGCGGTAACGGTTCCAGCGGCTCTCTTTGACGTTCGTGATGCTAACGAGCGGATTGGAAGGGTTGACAAGGTAAAGTCGCATTAGATAGGTCTACATCCCCGGCCTGTGACGAATTCGGTTCTGGCGCGCGTTGCGCGTCAGGTCGCGTCTGGCCCCGGCAGAGGCAAAGGCGAAAACGCATTTCACAGGGAATGATTATACGAGCAGCTACTCACCATGGCAACCCTGCCGAAACGAAACTTGCCGAAATGAGGCAGTCAGGAAGCGGCCTTTTCTGCAGGGCGCGCATCCGGTGCGCGTGCGGGTCAGTCGGCGGATCGAGCGGGCTCCCGGCACGAGGGGGAGCGCGAAGCAGGTGAGGCGGCTCGAATGAGGGATCCCGATAATGCAGAGCGTACGCTTCCGGCTATGGTGCGGCGCGGGCTACCATGTCCAGTAGAGCCCGAGATAGGCGACGAGGTGCTGTTCGCCGGCGAGGCTGTGACCGGCGCTGAAGAGAAGGCAGAAGTCTTTGGTGAAGTTGTAGTAGCCGCCGACGTTGGCGACGAGGGTTGACTGCCCGCCGTCCTCGGTGCTGCCCTGGGCGAAGAGCTCGCCGCCGAGAGTCAGTTTCTCGCTCAGGTCCTTCTGCAGGAGCCAACCGGCAAAAGGGTAGCTTCGCTGCCCCGGCGCGGTGTTGAGGGCGTAACCGCCGCCGCCGTAGGTGGTCCACTGGTGATCCTCCTTGCCCCAGGTTTTCTGGAGCCAGATGGGGAACTTCGCCCACGCCCGGCCGTTGCCCAGGCCCCTGTCAGCGTCGCCCGTGGGCACCTCAAGCAAAGGGAAGGCGCCGACCATAGGCGTTTTCGCGGTTTCCTGAACGAAGCGCCACTTGATGCCGAGTTCCATGTCTCCCACCCCGTACGTGTCAGGGGCACCGCTCTCGAGGGAAGCAGCGAAGGGGACGACGAGGTGCGCCATGAAGTTCGGCGCGAAGCCGTAATTGAGCTCGAAGGCGGGCGCCTGAACCTCCTCTGCGGTATTGCCCTTGTCCGTCGTCGAGAAGACATAGAACTCCCAATGTCTGTAGTCCACGGGCTCGGGGTCGTCGGTGAGAAAGGGCGGGCCGGCAGTTGCCGGGGCGACAAGGCAGCAGACGAGGCTCCAGACCGCAATGGGGCGCAACAAGGCTCGCGCTCTTGTGTACTGAGGCCGCGGCCGTCGGTCCATGGCAGATCCCAGTGCAGGTGGATTGCTCGAAACCGTCCCAGGGGAGACAGAAGAGAGTGAGGAGCCGTTCCGCGCGGGCGCACAGGGGTCACGATCAGCGGGTAGCGGATCAGGATGCCGCATAAACTGTCTGTCCGTTCTTCTGCCAAGTTTTGTGCTTGCTTTACTGCGGCAGGAGCTGTGTACTATGGAGTAGGTGTTGCACCAGTTTCGGCGATCATGTGCGCGTCAGCCGCAGGCGACTGGAGGTGTACGAATGATACTCCGATGGGTGTTGAGGATTGGCGTTGTCGCGGCGGTTGTCCTTGTCGCTGGGGGAACTCGCCGCGTATCTGCGGAAAACGGGCCTTCGGCAAACGCGCCTCAAGCCGCAGACACGGCTGATTTCCTCAAGCAGACCGGCCTCGAAGGACGCATTGCACTGGTGCAGTTCGGCGTCGTCGGCTGCCCATTGAGCGAGGAAGGCATCGGCAGGATGGTCGCGCTCGATAAGGATCACAAGATCCCCGGACTGGCCTTTGCCCGGATCGAAGGGGGCAAAGAGACAAAGGAAGCCGCAGACTACTTCACAGCCAAGGCCGTGACCTTCCCGGTCCGCTACGACGCCGACGGGGCTCTCGTAAGTGCGTTTGATGGGGGCGTGTGGCCGACCTACGTCCTCGTTGACAAGTTCGGCCGCGTGCGTTACCGCGGCCCATGGCCTGACGAGACGAAGCTGACGCAGTGGGTCGAGATCCTCAATAAGGAAACAGCTGACGCGGGCTCGGGGGCGCCCATGTTCGGGGTTGCAGCGCTTGATGTGCCGAAGCTTCTCGATGATACGCGCCTCCCGGATCTCGAGGGAAACGTCAAGAGCCTTCGCGACCGAGAAGGGGCAAAGGGACTCCTGGCGCTGTTTGTCGATACGCAGTGCCCCTTCAGCGCCACGGCCATCGGCGAGATGTCGAGCGTTGCCTCGGTTCTGGGCAAGCAAAGCATCAACAGCGTCCTTGTGAATATCGATGAGGCCAAGCCCGCTGTCACAGAGTTCTACGCGCAAAAGAAGACGGGTATGCCGGTCATGTACGACACGGGAAAGGGCACGCAGACGGCATGGGCGGTCACGGCGGTACCCACGGCGGTCCTCATCGACTCCAGCGACGCGATCGTTTACCGGGGCAGGGCCATCTGGGCGGACGTCGGCGCAGCCGCCGAGAAGGCTCTCTCGCTCCCCGCCGGCACTATCAAGTTCACCGCCAAGGGTACCGGCGCCGGTTGAGGGAAGTAACCTCATGCGCCACGTGGCGTGGCGCGACGAGCGTCATTTCGGCTGCAACCCATAGACGGGCCGCCCAGGACCGCTCTATGAGTCATTGCCTTAGTCTCTCGCTTTCGGCTCCGCCTGGGCGCCCCGCCCGCTGAGGCATTTGCGCTCCACTTTGTCGGAGAAGATTCCGCCGAATGACCGCTTGACAATGCATGGCTAGTTGGCTATATTGGCATATAGTCACAAGGAGAAGAAGCCATGAATCAGAAGACGCAGGCAAGGTTCGAGACAAGAGCGCGCATCATCAAGGCGATGGGCCATCCCACCCGCCTCTTTATCGTTGATGCGCTCTCCGACGGGGAGAAGTGCGTTTGCGAGCTCAAAGAGATGGTCGGCGCGGATATGTCCACCATCTCGAAGCATCTGGCCATCCTGAAAAGCGTCGGCATAGTCAAGGATCGCAAGTCAGGCCTGCAGGTCTATTACACCCTTAAGTGCCCCTGTATGCTGCGGTTTTTCGAATGCGTGGAAACGGTGATCACAACTAACGCCCGGGAGCAACTGGCGCTTGCCAGATCCCGTTAGCTTTTGACCGGCCCGGAGCAGTAGCCATGACTACTTCTGACAAGCAAGCTTGCTGCTCGTGCGGAGCAGACTCAACGGCCGGCGCCCCCAGTGGCACCGTTGCCGCGGCTTCCGCCGGTCGGTATATCCTCTACGCAGTTATTCTCCTGGCCGCATGGTACGGCCTGTACCATAGCCTCGCCGCAATCGCCGGCTGGATTACTTACTCGCTTCTGCACCTCACAAGGGGCGCCCACCTCTCCTCGGCGGTGGAGTTTTTCATCTTCGAAACGCCCAAGGTGCTGATGTTGCTGACTCTGGTTGTCTTTGGCGTCGGAATCGTCCGAAGCTACTTCAGCCCGGAGCGTACCCGTAAGCTCCTGGCGGGCCGCCGGGAGTTCACCGGCAACATCCTTGCCGCGCTCCTGGGCGTCGTAACGCCGTTCTGCTCGTGCTCCGCGGTGCCGCTCTTTATCGGCTTTGTGACCGCCGGCATTCCGCTTGGCGTAACGTTCTCGTTTCTTGTCAGCGCGCCGATGGTTAACGAGATCGCCCTTGCTCTTCTGTTTGGCCTCTTTGGCTGGAAGGTGGCCGCTATCTACATGGGCACCGGGCTCCTTGTGGCCATCGTCGCCGGCATGGTTATTGGCCGGCTTCACATGGAGAAGCACGTCGAGGAATGGGTATACCAGACTGTCGTGGGTGAGGCTGTCGTCGGGACGATGACTTGGAAACAGCGTGTACGCTACGGCCTCGATGCCGTCAGAGACATCGTGAAGAAGGTCTGGTTGTTCATAGCGCTGGGCATTGCCATTGGCGCCGGAATACACGGTTACGTACCAGAAGGCTTTCTGGCATCGTTTATGGGCAAGGGGGCATGGTGGTCGGTCCCACTCGCGGTTCTTCTTGGCGTGCCGATGTACTCAAACGCCGCCGGCATTATCCCGATAGTGCAGGCACTCCTCGGCAAAGGGGCCGCGCTTGGGACAGTACTGGCTTTCATGATGTCGGTAATCGGCCTGTCGCTGCCGGAGGCGATCATCCTGAGAAACGTTCTCAAGGTAAGGCTCATAGTCGTGTTCTTCTCCGTGGTGGCCGTAGGGATTCTGATCGTCGGCTACCTGTTCAATGTAATCATGTAGGTGGTGTGCGAGGTACGCGGAGGTCGCGATGAAGAAGATTCAGATACTCGGAACGGGCTGTCCCAAGTGCAAGGCGCTCATGGCTAACGCCGAGGCGGCGGCAAAGGAATCCGGTGTTGAGTACTCGCTCGAGAAGGTAACCGCCATCAGCGAAATCATGAAGTTCGGGGTCATGATGACGCCGGGGCTGGTCATCAACGGCGAGGTCAAGGTAGTCGGCAAAGTGCCGACGGTCGCCGAGATAAAAGAGATGCTTAAGTAGCGTTGGAACTGGAGGTGGTGGATGGCCAAGAAGAGTGATTGCTGCAGCGGCGGTAAGACCAGCGTCGTGCTCGCGTGCTCGGGCGCATCGAACGTCGGGCAGATGACCAACGAACTTGCCAAGTGCCTTGATACCGATGGAACGGCGAAGTTCTTCTGTCTGGCCGGAGTGGGCGGCCACGTTAGCGGGATGGTCGCATCCGTGGCGGCGGCGGACAAGGTGCTTGTCCTCGACGGCTGCCCCGTAGGATGTGCCAAGCGCGCGATGGACGCCGCCGGCGCAAAGGGCTTTTCATACAAGGTGATAACTGAGCTTGGCGTCGAGAAAAAACATGCCTTCCAGTGGGAGCAGGGCCAATTCGACAAGGCGCTCGACGTATGTAAGAAGGTACTGGCTGAATAGTCGCCTGCACAGTAAGCAGCGCTAACATGATTTGCGGATAGCAGGAACGGGTTCATTGGAGACGTAATGGGCACTGATGACGGGAACAGGGGCGCGGGCACGAGGTTCGTTAGGCGGGCGATAGCCATAGGCTGGAAGCTGGCGATACTCGCGACGGTGGTGGCTTTTGTCGTGTATCGCGTCCGCTATGCGCCGATATCGGTTGATTCGCGGGCGGCCGCGATTGGACCGGTCGTCTCGGAAGTGATGGGGACGGGAACCCTTGAGGCGCGGGTATCGGCGACGATCAGCCCGAAGATATCGGGGCTGGTCACACAAGTGCTGGCCGACCAGGGCGACCGCGTCAAGAAGGGCCAAGTTCTGGCCACGCTGAACGACGGCGACCTGCAACAGCAGGTGAAAATAGCGCAGGCCGACCTGGCAACGACCAAAGCGAGCGTGGAACGCTCCGCGGCCGACATCGCCAGCGCCGACGCCACCGCCGTGCAGACGCGGGCATCGTACGTACGAAGCGCCCAGCTTCTCTCCACGAAGTTCATCAGCGAGGACGACTTTGAGAAGTCCACCCAGGCGCGGGACGTGGCTGACGCCCAGCTGAAGCGGGCACAGCTTGCCAAGATTGAAATTGAGCGACAGGTCCTCAAAGCCGAGGAAACCCTGCGTTATTATCAGGAGCTTCTCGCGTACACGAGCATCTCAAGTCCCTTTGACGGCTTGATCATCCACCGCGGCGGCGAGCCGGGGGACGTAGTCGTGCCAGGCAGCGAGATTCTCCAGATCATTTCCACCGATGAAATGTGGGTTTCGGCGTGGGTGGACGAAACGGCCATGGCCTCGCTGGCTGTCGGCCAGCCGGCCCGCATCATGTTCCGCTCCGAACCTGACAAGGCACATAGCGGCGCGGTGACGCGCCTGGCCCCCTCAGCGGATCGAGAGACGCGTGAGTTTCTCGTGGACGTAACGGCAAAAGAGCTGCCCAAGACCTGGGCCGTCGGCCAGCGGGCGGAAGTCTACATCCAGACGGCGAAGAAGAATGACGCCTTGCTGGTACCGCAGCAGGCCATCGCGTGGCGAAAGGGAAGGCCGGGGCTATTTGTCAGCAATTCAGGCCACGCCAACTGGCGCGATGTCACTCTTGGTCTGCGCGGGGCACAGGGCATCGAGGTCACCAACGGATTAGTCGCCGGCGACCTGGTCGTCTGGCCGCATGATCCCAAGAGTGACGTCGTAACAGAGGGCCGGGCCGTCGCGCCGGTAAGCGTGAAATGAACCTCGCCAGCCGCGATATCCGCCACAACTTCGGCCGGTTCGTGCTGACCACCATCGGCGTGGGGCTCCTCCTCATGCTGGTGATGGGCATGGGCGGCATCTACAGGGGCCTGGTACAGGAGGCCACTTTGCTCGTGGACCGGATCGACACCGACCTGTGGGTGGTGCAGAAGGACACACGTGGGCCGTTTGCGGAGATCTCTCGTATCCCAGCCAACATGGAGGACCGCGTCAACGCGGTTCCCGGCGTTCTGAGCAGCCATGCTTTCGTCTCGACCACGGTCCAGCGACAGCGAAACGGCCAGCCGCTAAGAATCACGGTTCAGGGCTTGTCCTGGCCCCAGGACCGTGGCCAGTGGCTACCCCTTGTCGCGGGGCGGGCGCTGGGCCAGGGGCACTACGAAATGATCGCCGACGGATCGCTCAAGCTGCCGCTTGGGGAGAAACTCGCGCTTGCCAAGGACACGTACACGGTGGTCGGAATCACGCGGGGCCTGAGCTCGCCTTCCGGGGACTCGATGGCATTCTTCTCCCTTCGCGACGCGCAGGCCATCCAGTTTGACCAGTCGGGCGAGGCCGTCCGCCTGGAACGCTCGGCACGCTACGGCCGGGCTGAGCGTATAGACCTGGGGCACACGCAGCCGCAGGTCATCGAGCGCAGCCTCGGCCCCTCCTCCGCTATCCCCGCCCTTGGCCCGCCTGTCATCAGCGCGGTCTTAGTCAAGGTCCAGCCCGGCGTCGATCCAAACCAGGTCCAGTCGGTTATTGCCAGCTGGCCGGATGTCTCGGTTTACTCCTCGGACGGCCAGCGGGATCTGCTCGTGAGCGGCATCGTGGACCGCTCCCGCCGCCAGCTCGGACTGTTTCGCATGCTCCTCATCATCGTCTCAGGAATAATCATGGCGTTGATCCTTTACACTCTCACGCTCGATAAGCTCCACGACATCGCCATGCTCAAGCTGATGGGGGCGCGAAACGGCGTCATCCTGGGCCTCATCACGCAACAGGCCATCCTGCTGGGCGGCCTGGGGTACGTGGTCGCCTACTGCATTGGGCAGTGGCTCTTCCCGCTCTTTCCGCGCCGCGTGGTCATCATTCCGGAGGACCTGTGGCTGCTGGCCGGCATTGTCGTGGGCATCTCTATCCTCGCGAGTCTTCTGGGGATCGCCAAGGCCCTGCGCGTCGAGCCGAGCGAGGTGCTGGCATGAGTGTGGGACAGAATAGCGGCGAAACCGTTCTGCAGGCCGAGAACCTGACCAAGGTGTATGGCAGCGGCCACACCGAGGTCGTCGCCGTGCGCGATGCCACACTCAGCGTCGCGCGCGGGGAGATCGTGGCCCTCCTGGGCCCCAGCGGCGCGGGCAAGTCTACGCTACTGACGCTCGTGGGCCTCATCCTGCAGCCCAACGCCGGGCGGATCGTTATCGGCGACGAGACCGTCTTCGATAACCACCGCACGCGGGTTAACGTGCGCAGCTTCCGCCGCCGGCATCTGGGCTTCGTGTTCCAGAAGGCCAATCTGATCCCGTTCCTGACGGCAGCGGAAAACGTGCGCCTCGTAATGGAGATCAACGACCACTCGTCCCGCGCCGCCAGGCATCGGACGACGGAGCTGCTGGAGTACCTGGGCGTGAGCGAGCGAGCTGACCATCTGCCTTCGAAACTGTCCGGCGGCGAGCAACAGCGCGTCGCGGTGGCGCGGGCTCTGGCCAACAAACCCGCTCTTATCCTCGCCGACGAACCCACCGCCGCGCTCGACAGCGTGCGGGGGCGGCAGGTCATGGAGCTATTCAGAAAGGTCGCCCACGAGCAGGACGCCGGGGTCATTGTGGTCACCCACGACCACCGGGCGCTGGATGTGTTCGATCGAACGTTTGAAATGGAGGATGGCAAGCTGCGCGAAGCGGTAGCCGCGCGCTAGCCGATAATGTGACTTCGTAGAGATACGCGGATAGGAAGAAGGACCAGGCAAGATCAGTTCCGCGTCAGAGTGGCGCGGCATTGAACGGAGAGGAGAGATCAGGTATGGGTAAGGGTGGAAAGGTGGCCGTCATAGTTGTGTTGTTGAGCGCGCTCACCATTGTGATCGCGTCCAAAAAATGCTGCTCAGTCCCCGTCGCAACCGCGCCAGCCGGCGGCGCGAGCGCAGCCAGTGTGGATTCGAACGCTCCGACAGCCGTGAAGCCGCTGCCGAGGCTCGTGGATTTCGGGTCGACGACATGCATCCCCTGCAAAATGATGGCGCCGATACTCGATGAACTGAAAGCGGAGTACGGGGGGCGGCTGGACGTGGCGTTCGTAGACATTGTGAAGGACCCAGCGCAAGGGGACGCGGTCAAGCTGCAAGTCATTCCGACCCAGGTGTTCTACGATACGAGCGGAAAGGAACTGTATCGCCACGAGGGTTTCATGTCGAAAGAGGATATTCTCGCGAAGTGGAAGGAACTGGGATTTGATTTCGGGAAAGGAGCGTCCGGTGCAGAGACTCTGTAGATACTTGCTGTCGGCGACTATCATTGTGGTGGCCGCGTCATTAGCCGCGTCGGCGGAGGAGCTCGCGGCAAAGGCAACGAGCGCAGGGACGGTAGACTCGCTCTATCCCGGCCTTGCGACGGGAGCGCTGACATTCGGTGCCCCGGCGGAACTGCCCGACGGTATGCTTGTGCGCGCCGGCGACGTCACAGTCGACCGGAAGGCTCTCGACGCTGAAGTCGCAAAGGCCCCCGAAGAAATGCGCGGGCAGATGCAGAAGAACAGTTTCTTCATAGCGGAGCAACTTGTCGGCAAAGAGATCCTGTTGAGCGATGCCAGGAAAGATGCGACGAATCGCGGGATCGACTTGACGGGCAAGGGTAACGAGGACTTGCTCCAGGGGTACGTGCAGCAGATCGTCAAGGATGTGCAGGTAACCGACGCCGAGGCGCAGAAGTTCTATGCCGAGAACAAGGATATGTGCGGCACGGCGACGCTGGACCAGATTTCCGGCCAGCTGAAACAATTCATGCTTGGCGAAAAGCGACAAGCCGCCGTCACCGAGCATGTCCGTACTCTCGGCAAGTCAAGGCCTATCGAGGTCTCGGCGGCGTGGGTCAAGGAGCAGGCTGTCCTGGCGAAGGACAATCCCGTTGACAAGGCCCGTTCGAGTGGCAAGCCGTCAATGGTTGACTTCGGGGCCGACGGCTGCCGCCCCTGCGACATGATGACGCCGGTGTTGGCGTCCCTCAAGGCCAAGTACGAGGGCAAGGTTAACGTTCTATTCGTCCATGTGCGCAAGGAACAGATCCTTGCCGCCCGCTACGGAATCGAGTCGATCCCGGTTCAGGTCTTCTTCGACAAGGACGGCAAAGAGGTGTTTCGTCATACAGGCTTCTTCCCTCAGGATGAGATCGAGAAGAAACTATCAAGTATGGGGGTTCAGTAGGCATGGAGCATCTCTTCACAACGTTGACGCACGCGATTGAGGGGGCGCCCCTTATCGCGCTTGCGGCCGCTCTGACGTGGGGTGTGCTGAGCGTAGTCTTGAGCCCCTGTCATCTGGCCAGCATTCCCCTGATAGTCGGCTTCATTGGCGGCCAGGGGCGCATAACCACCCGGCGCGCTTTCTTTCTCTCCGTTCTTTTTGCTGTCGGCATCTTTGCTACAATAGCGGGGATAGGCGCGATCACCGCCGGGGCCGGAAGGCTCATGGGTGACGTGGGAAGCGTCGGCAACTACCTTGTTGCGGCGGTCTTTTTCCTCGTAGGGCTGTACCTTCTGGAGGTCATACCGATGCCGTGGTCGGGGCCGTCCGGGGTAAGCACCCAAAGGCGCGGCGCGGCCGCGGCGCTCATCCTCGGGCTTCTCTTTGGCGTGGCGCTCGGCCCTTGCACGTTTGCGTACATGGCTCCCGTTCTGGGAGTGGCGTTCAAGGCTGCCTCAACTCGCTTTCTATATGGGGCGTCTCTACTGTTGCTCTATGGGATCGGTCACTGCTCGGTAATTGTATTGGCGGGGACGTTCACGGAGGTCGTTGAACGATATCTTAACTGGACGGAGCGCTCCAGGGGCGCTACCGTGCTGAAGAAGGTCTGTGGCGTGCTGGTGCTCATGGGCGGCATATACCTGGTGTATGTCGCCAAATGACGGACACGGTTGCGACTGGCCGTGGGGGAGGTACGAAGGAGACCTATCATGTTGGCACAGTGTTTCATGTGGGGTCCCATGTTCTGGTGGATATTCCCTCTCATGGGACTCGCGTGCATGATCGTGGTGGCGGCCGTGATCGTGTTGGCCATGCGGCATATGGGAGGCGGCACGGGCATGAGTTGCATGCCGCCCATGATGCACATGGGTCACGGCATGGAAGCAGGCGCGGAAACGCCCATGGACATTCTCAAGAAGAGATACGCGAAGGGCGAACTCACGCGCGAGGAGTTTGAACAGATGAAGCGCGACCTGCAGAGTTGACGTGGAATTGCTGCGATGAACCTATGCAGGCGCATGGGCGATACCACAGGCTGTAAGGGCAATCAGGAGGTTCATTCACATGAAAGGCAGAGTTGAGGTTGACGCCGGAATCTGCGGGTTCAAAGCGGACATAGCGGCCACCTGTGAAGACGGGCAGTTCGTAACGCTGGGCATCACGAGCGGCTGTGAAAAGGTGGCGGCTCTCGCGAAGAAGCTCACTGAGGCCGGCGCGGTGGACGCGTTCCAGGAGATCAGTCCTGTGGGGGAAAGCGTGATACTTTCCGCCGCACGCGAGACGCACAAGGGGTGCTGTGCGGCATGCGTGATCCCCATTGGCGTCTTCAAGGCGATGCAGGTGGCGGCGGGGCTCGCCCTGCCGCAGGACGCTGCTATCAGGATAGCCAGGGAATAGGGGCCTCTCGATGGCGCGCAAGATAAGGATTCTCTTCCTCTGTACGGGCAACGCGTGCCGCAGCCAGATGGCTGAGGGTTGGGCGCGGCGTCTCAAGGGGGACGAGATCGAGACGTACTCGGCCGGGGCGGAGCCAAAGGGGCTTGACCCGCGGGCGGTGAAGGTCATGGCCGAGGCAGGCGTGGACATTTCCGGGCAAGAATCCAAGCACGTTGACAGCTTGAAGGGCATGGCATTCGACTACGTGATCACGCTATGCGACACGGCCGCCGAGAACTGCCCCTGGTTTCCCGGGGCGACAAAGGTTGTGCACCGTGGGTTTGACGACCCGCCAAAGCTCGCAAAGGACGCCGGGACCGAGGAAGAGGCGCTGGCGCACTACAGGCGAGTCAGGGATGAGATAAGGATGTTCGTGGAATCCCTCCCCGGCAGTTTGGAGGCCAAGACAAGATGACAACAGGCATAGGACGAAGACTCTCGTTTCTGGATCGCTACCTTACGCTCTGGATATTCCTCGCGATGGCGCTGGGCGTGTCTGCGGGGTACTTCATTCCCGGCGTCGAGAAGGCGATCAACCGCTTTCAAGTCGGCACGACCAATATCCCTATTGCGATCGGGCTCATCCTCATGATGTACCCGCCGCTGGCGAAGGTGAAATATGAAGAGATCGGCGACGTTTTCAGAGACTGGAAGGTTCTGGGCTTGTCGCTCCTCCAGAATTGGCTTGTGGGGCCGGTGCTCATGTTCTTCCTGGCCATAGTGTTCCTTCGGGGATACCCGGAGTACATGGCGGGGCTCATTATGATCGGCCTCGCGCGCTGCATAGCGATGGTTATCGTGTGGAATGAGCTGGCCAAGGGCGACACGGAGTATGCCGCGGGACTCGTGGCGTTCAACAGCGTCTTTCAGGTGCTCTTCTACAGCGTGTACGCGTGGGTGTTCATTACGGTGCTGCCGCCGGTGTTCGGTCTCAAGGGTGCAATTGTGGAGGTGGGAATCTCCCAGATAGCCAAGAGCGTGTTCATCTACCTGGGGATACCGTTCATCGCGGGCATGCTGACGCGCCTTGTGCTCGTGAAGGCAAGGGGCAAGGCATGGTATCAGCAGAGATTCATCCCGACCATCAGCCCGATTACGCTCATCGCGCTTCTGTTCACGATCGTCGTGATGTTCAGCCTCAAGGGAAACCTCATCGTCACGATACCTCTTGACGTGCTGCGGATCGCGATACCGCTTCTTATCTACTTTGCAGTCATGTTTCTCGTGAGCTTCTGGATGGGCAAGCGCATAGGAGCGGATTACTCAAAGACTGCGACAATCGCATTCACGGCGGCCAGCAACAATTTCGAGCTCGCTATCGCGGTAGCGGTAGCCGTATTCGGCATAGGCTCAGGCGCGGCGTTTGCGGCGGTCATTGGGCCTCTGGTAGAGGTGCCGGCGCTCATTGGTCTTGTGAATGTGGCGCTCTACTTCCAGCGCCGCCACTTCGGAGCAGCCGTAGACAGGGGCGCGGCGCCGCTGGCTGCAGGCGCGAACTGTCCGACCGTACGCCGCAGTCCCATTGACGCGCAGGCTCCGCAGAAACCGGATTAGACTGGAGAGTGAGGCACGAGCGGGAAGAACAGCAGAAGGAAAACGCGTGCGCTGGAGCGCACCTATGAAACTTCGATGGTCAGGGCCTATTTTGTCACAGCGACGGACTTGCGAAAGAGGGCGAGGCAGTAGACGAAGAAGGCAAGGCCGAGGCCGCCGACGACGAGGAAGTTGATCCAGACGGCGCCGATGCCGCCGCCGCGGTAGATGATCACCTGTGAGAAGCTGACGAAGTGCCGCGAAGGCAAAAAGAACGTGAAGTACTGCAGCCACTCCGGCTGGCTCTCGACGGGGGTGTTGCCGCCTGAGAGAAGCTGCATCACGACGACGACCATGATTATGAGAAGGGCGAACTGCGCCATGGATCGTGAGATCGTTCCGAGGAATATGCCAAGGGCGGTTGTGAAGAAGAGGTAGAGCAGGACGCCGAAGAACCACAGGACAATCGAGCCCGCGAAGGGCACCTGGAGCGCAGTCTCCACGACCAGGAAGAGAGAGAAGGCGGTCGCTACGAAGATCACGAGGCCGTTGGCCCAGACCTTTGCCATCGCGATTTCGAACGAGGACAGCGGCATGACCAGCAGATGCTCCAACGTTCCGTGCTCACGCTCGCGGATCACCGCGGCGCCCGTCAGGACGACCGTCAGCAGGGTTATCTGATTGATGATGGCCACCACGCTTGTGAACCAGGAGGTTATGCCGTTCGGGTTGAAGATCTTGCGGACGACCAGATTGATTGGGCCGGTCGCCTCCACGTCCGAACGCGCGAGGAAGGTCGCGACCCGCTGGTTGACGATATTCCTGATGTAGTTCGCGCCAATACCCGCCTGCTGCATGGCCGTGGCGTCGATATTCAACTGGACGTCCGGATGCCGGCCGGCGCGAAGGTCGTGTTCGAACATCGGCGGGATGACCACCACGAACATGAACCGGCCCTGGTCCATCGCGGTCTCGACCTCGTTGGCCTCGATGATCTCCGGCAGCTTGAAGAGCGGCGGATAGAACGCGTTCATCAGCTCCTTGGACAGCGCCGAGTGGTCCTCGTCAACAAAGGCTATCGATCCGTTGTGGACTTCACTCGAGGTGCCGGTCGCCTGGACGTAGATGGCGCCCGTAAACGCGTAGACCACAAACAGGACCATAACGAGATCGCTTGCCAGGCTGCGGAGCTCCTTGAAGCCCAGCCACAGGATATTGAGGAGCGACTTCACCGCTATTTCTCCTGTTTTCTAAGGCCGATCACGCTAACCGCCCAGAAGATTGGGATACAGCAGGCCAGAAAGAGAATATCGTTCACCATGAGGGAAGGGGTAAGGCCCTTGGTGTATGCGCCAACGCTCGAGTGCATGTAATAGGTAGTGGGCCAGACCGTGCCGATAAGGCGAGCCTGGCCCTCAAGCGTTGAGACCGGCTGCAGGAGTCCCGAGAACTGAACCGTCGGCAGGATGGTGAGGATCGCGGTGACGAAGACCGCGGCGACCTGGCTCGAAGTGAATGTGGAGGTGACCATGCCGATGCCGGTTGTCGCTGTGACGTAGGCGAGCGTGCAGAGCGTCAGCACGAGAAAGCTCCCCTTGATCGGGACGGCAAAGACGATCAGCGCCATGGCTACGAGGACGAAGTAGTTCATCATTCCGATCACGACGTAGGGAATCTGCTTGCCCAGAAGGTACTCCAGTCTCCTTGTCGGCGTCACATAGAAGTTGATGATGGAGCCCAGTTCTTTTTCGCGCACGACGCTCACGGCCATGAGGATTGCCGGTATCAGGACGAGTAGGAGCGCCGGGACGCTCGGCACGATCGAGTAGATGCTCTCGAACGTGGGGTTGTACATGTAGCGTTCCTGGATGTTGGCGTAGTACTTCGTGGGGGGCACATTCAACTCGTTGGCGGGGTCGCGAAGCATCGTATTGTGGACCCCCTGAACGTACTGAGCGATGGTTTCGGCGCGGAAGGGGTGGGCGCCGTCCACGTCCGCAGAGACATCCGGCACCGAGTCCCTTTCCAGATCCCTGCCGAAGTCGGGTGGCATCTCAAGCACCAGCGAGACTCTGTCCGATTTGAGCCGCTCCAGGGCGTCCTCGGCGGAATAGATCGGCGGCGTGCCGGTAAAGTAGCGGGACGCCCCGGCGAACTGCTCGAGATAGGCTCTGGATTTCGGCGTGCGGTCGAGATCAAGCGAACCGTAGCGGATGTGTTCGACGTCAGTTGTGATTCCGAAGCCGAAGACGAGCATCAGGAGGGCGGAGCCGATAAAGGCGAAGGCCAGCCGCACGGGGTCCCGGCGGATCTGCATCGTCTCATTGACGGCGTAAGCAAGCAACCGGCCGAGGCTGAAACCGCCTCCGCGATCCTTCGCAGGCTCGGCCGCGGCTGGAGACTTTTCCGCCGTTGGGGAGGCTGTCGGCGCCTTGTCCGTACTCCCGCCCGCGGCCATGGTTGCAGCAATGTCATCCTCCATGTAGGCGATGAAGGCGTCCTCGAGACTGGGGGTGTGGCGCGTCTCTATCAGCTTCTGCGGCGCGTCACATGCCAACACCTTTCCGGCGTTCATAAGGGAGATGCGGTCGCAGCGCATTCCCTCGTTCATGAAGTGAGTGGTTACGAAAATCGTCACGCCTTGCTTGCGCGAAAGATCGATCAGGAGCTCCCAGAAGCTGTCCCGGGCGACCGGATCGACGCCTGAGGTCGGTTCGTCCAAAATCAGCATCGCCGGTTCATGCAGGACGGCTACGGCCAGCGAAAGCCGCTGACGCAGGCCCAGCGGCAGATCCTCCGCCAGCACGTCGAGGTAAGGGCCGAGGCCGAATTTCGCGACCAGCTCTTCGATGCGCGCTTTGGCCTTCTCGGGCGGAATGTGATAGAGGCGGGCGTCGAGGATCAGGTTTTCGCGGACGGTGAGTTCCGTGTAAAGCGAGAAAGCCTGCGTCATGTAGCCGATGTTATTGCGCACTTCGAGGCTTCCGGCTTCTACGGAATGACCGAAGAGCGTAGCTGTCCCTTCAGTGGGGGGCAGGAGCCCGGTCAGCATCTTCATGGTGGTGGACTTGCCGCAGCCGTTGGAACCGAGGAAACCGAATATCTCGCCGCGCTCGATAGATAGGGTGACATGGTCAACTGCGGTGAAGTTGCCGAAGCGGCGTGTCAGCCCCTTGGCGTCGATGGCGATTTCCTTTGTGCCGGCCTCACGTGGCGGAATCGTCAGCTCGACGTGGCCCTTTCGTTTCTCCTCCGGAAGCAGCGCAATGAAGCACTGCTCCAGATCCTTTGTGCCTGTACGCTCCATGAGCTCGGAGGGCGACCCGGTCGCGAGCACCTTCCCGGCGTCCATAGCGATGATCCAGTCCCATTTCTGCGCCTCGTCCATGTAGGCGGTAGAGATCATGACGCTCATGCCGGGGCGGCCTTCACGAATGTGGTCGATCAGCGCCCAGAACTGCCGCCGTGAGAGCGGATCGACTCCGGTGGTGGGCTCGTCGAGAAGGAGAAGATCGGGGTCGTGGACCAGCGCGCCGCACAGCCCCACCTTTTGCTTCATCCCGCCCGAGAGTTTGCCGGCGGGACGTCCGAAGAAGGGAGCCAGTCCGGTAGCTTGGAGCAGTCCATTAATGCGGCGCGGACGCTCCTGACTGGACAACCCGAAGAGCCTTGCCATGAAGTCGACGTTCTCATTCACGCTGAGCTCAAGGTAGAGATTCTTTCCGAGCCCCTGGGGCATGTAGGCAATCCGCGGGCAGACGTCGCGTCTGTGCCGGGCGTCGGCCATGTCCCCGCCAAGGACGATGACTCTCCCCGTCTGCAGTTTCTTGGACCCAGCGACCAAGGCTATGAGTGTCGACTTGCCGACGCCGTCGGGGCCGACGATGCCGACCATCCGTCCGCTTGGAATGTCGAGCGAGATGCCGTCCAGCGCTGCAACGTCGCCGTAGCGGTGGATGACGTCCTTGATAGAGGCTACCGGCGCGCCGGCGGATGCAGTGGAAGACCCCTGAGTCGGGGAAGGCGCCATGGTTTTAGGTCTCCGGATCAGGCTAAAGAGTCTCGACTTGCGGCGTTTCGTCAGCCTTGGTTTTCCTGCCCGTGGCGCCAGGGGGATTGATGCCGTGCGATGGCTCACCCGCCCCGGGCTGCGGTGCGCCAGCGCTGTTGCCGCCTTGATACGGCCCCTGTGGCGCCTTCGGCTGCTGTTGAGCAATTCTGCTTTCACCCGTCATCCCGGGGGGATTCGGGACGTTCCGGAGCCAGCCCGGCCAGGCCGCGTAATCCTCTACCTTGACGTAGCCGACGCCCCGGACGCCGGTCTTCACGATCTCGAGATTGGAGGCGATCACGTCTTCGGGCACCTGGATCTTGACGCGGAACATCAGCTTCTCACGCTCACTCAGGGTTTCGACCTGCTTTGGCGTGAACTGGGCTTCCGGAGACACGAAGCTCACATATCCGGCGATGGCACGGCCCGGGGCAAAGTCAAAGGTAATGCGCGCATCAGAATTCATCTTCACCCTGGCTGCCTGCGCCGCGGGCAGGAATATCTCCATATACACGTCGTTGAGGTTCACCAGCGTCAGCGCTTTCCCCCCGGGGCCCAGCACCTCGCCTGCCTCGGCCAGACGGTAAAGCACCCTTCCGCGGACCGGGGAGACAAGCGTCGCGTCGTTGATACGGGTCTGGATGGTAGCCACGTTCGCCTGTGCGACTTCGACTTCCATCTTGGCGGTCTGCAGCCTGGCTTCATCCTCGGCGAGGGCGGCCTGGGCTACTTCCAACGAGGTCTTGCGAACGTCCAATTCCCTCTGAGAGGCGGCGCGCTCCTGGACGAGCCTGGTGGTGCGATCGAGCTCGATCTTGGCGAGCTCGATCTCGCTCTTGGCCTTGACGATGGCAGCTTCCACGACCGCCAGGCGTTCCTGCGCTGCCGCGACGTTTGCCTTGCCCTCGGCCAATTGGGCTTGCAGCGTGACTGTGTCCATCCTCACCAGCACCTGCCCCGGTTCGACGAGGTCGCCTTCGTCGGCGAGGATCTCTTTCACCCTGAGGGCTTCCTTTGAAGTGATGTCGACCAGTTTGGCTTCAATCCGGCCGTTACCCGAGACAATACCTTCCGGCAGCGCGGTCTGCCTCTCTTTCCAGTATCGATAGCCCAGGAAGGCGGCGCACACGACAACGATTGCCAGAAGAACCAGCATCATCGACCTTTTCCTGGACACGGCGCGCTCCTATGATTAGCGGTTAGTTGTTACCAGTCGGGTTTCTGGAAAACCGGTATTCTGAGCGGCGGCGGCGGCGGATTCGAGGCTTCCGTAGCCGCGCCTGCCGGCAAAAGACCGCCCCAGTTTGTTCGCTTCTGCATTTCGGCCTGAGTGCTCTCGGCCACGATCGGCTGGTCCCGCAATTCCCAACCTCCGCCCAGGGCCTTGTAAAGGGCGATGAAAGAGGTCGCAATGGACGAGCGCGACCTGGTCAGGCTGATGTCCTCCTCGAGCAGGGAGCGCTGTGTATCTATCACGCGCTGGTAATCCACGGCGCCTTCCCGGTACTGCACCAGGGCTATCTCGGCGGACCGCTGGGCGGCGTCCGTGGAATTGCGCCAGTAGGTCGTGGACTCCTGCGAGTTGAGAAGGCTCGTCAGCGAGTCTTCCACTTCCCGGGCCGCGCTGAGTACGGTGTTCTGGTAATTGACAAGCAACTGCTGGAAAAGCGCGTCTTGGACGCGCACGTTGTTCGTTATGCGGCCGTAATTGAAGATGGGCCACCGGACTGCGGGGCCGAAGGAGTAGAAAAGGCTCTTGGCATCGAAGAGGTTGCCGAAGTCGGCCTGGGTGCCGGTGCTGGTTTCGTATCCGATCTGGCCCAAGAGCGAAAAGGCGGGATAGAGGTCCGCCTTGGCGACACCGATGCGGGCGCATTGCGCGACGGCGGCAAACTCGGCAGCGCGGATATCCGGACGCCGCCGCAGCAATTCGGCCGGCACGCCGACGGCTACTTCCGCAGGAGCCGTAGGAATGCCTTTGCTCTCATCAAGCAATGCCTGTATGTCGCCCGGCGGCTGCCCCAACAGCGTGCTCAGGGCGTTCTGCGACTGGCTCAGTCCCGTCTGCAGATCAGGGATGGTTGCCCGCGTGCTCTCCAACAGTGAGCGGGCCTGGGTCACGTCCAGCTCCGTGGTGGCGCCGTTCTTGAAGCGAGCCTCAGCGAGATGCAGGCCCTCTTCCTGAATCTTGACGTTCTCATTGGTCAGCTCGATCAGCACTTCGAAAGTGCGGATCACGGCGTAAGTGCGGGCGACTTCCGCGGTGAGGGAAACAAGCGCGCTGTCGTAGTCGGCCACAGATGAGATCAAGCTTGCGGATTCCGACTCCACGCCGTGGCGGAACTTACCCCAGAAGTCCATCTCCCAGGCGGCGTCGAAGCCGAATTGATAATCCTGATAGTAGCGGTTGAGGAAATTGGCGTTGGCCGCGTTCTTGCTGATGCCCACGGTGGTCGCGCTGCCGAAGACCTGCTGTATCTGCGGATACTGGAGACCGATGGCGATGCCCAGCCGGGCACGCGCTTCCAGAATCCTGAGACCCGCGATCTGGAGGGGCAGGTTCTGCTCGTAGGCAAGCTGGACCAGTCGGTCGAGCGTCGGATCGTTGAACGCCTGCCACCACCGGCAGTCAGGAGGGGTTTGAGTCACCACCCGCGGGTCGGATCCTTGAGTCCAGTTGTCTCTGACTTTGACTTCAGGCCTCGCGTAGTCTGGACCTACCATGCATCCGCTCAATGCAAGTGTCGCGCCCAGGAGCGCAATCGCACAGGCAAGTGGCCGGCGTCGGCCTGGCGTCATACGATCCGCATTGCCATGATCGTGCATATCTCAGGGCAACTCCGTCAGTACACCTGGGGGATGAACTTGAGCTGGAGGCTGGGCTCCCTGTAGCTTCCGGGTTTCTGCCGCTTGGGGAGTTTCACTTTCTTACGCGGTAATCTCCTGTAAGGGATCACGGTCAGCATGTGACTGATGATATTCAGCCGCGCGCGCTTCTTGTCATTGGAGTCCACCACGTACCAGGGAGCCCAACCGGTGTCGGTGGCCGCGAGCATCTCGTCGCGCGCACGCGAGTAGTCATACCAGCGGCCATAGGACTCGATATCCATGGGCGAGAGTTTCCATATCTTGCGACCGTCGTCGATGCGCGCCGCGATCCGGCGGGTCTGTTCCTCCCGGCCGACCTCAAGCCAGTACTTGAGCAGGATAATGCCGGATTCGACCATCACCTTTTCGAGGGCGGGGACAAGCTCGAGGAAGCGCTTGGCCTGCTTTTCGGTACAGAAACCCATAACCCGTTCGACCCCGGCACGGTTGTACCAACTACGGTCGAAGATGATCACTTCTCCGGCCGCCGGCATGTACTGCACGTAGCGCTGCATATACATCTGAGTCTTCTCGCGCTCCGTCGGCGCGGGCAGCGCCACCACCCGGAACACCCTCGGGCTGACCCGCTCGGTGATCGCCTTGATTGCCCCACCCTTGCCCGCGGCGTCGCGCCCCTCGAAAACGATGCAGACCTTAAGCCCCTTGTGCTTGACCCACTCCTGGAGCTTGACGAGTTCCACGTGCAGTCTGGCAAGTTCCTTCTCGTAGGGCTTGCTCTTCAGCTTCGCGGATGTGGCTTTGGCCTTGTCCGTTATCTCTCTCTTCCTCTTGTCCGACTTAGCGCCCATCTTGTCACTCGCTCCCCGCTTCGCCCGCACCGGCCAACCGTGCGAGTGCGAAGGCTGCCACTTCCAATGATGACACCTTGCGATTTCGATACACTCCCCGGTTTTGCACGCCATAATGCCTACGGCGCGATGTGTCTGTGTCCTTTCCGTCAGTACCCGTTGGGTGGAGGAGCGGCTGTGACCACGCAGTGAGGCTGTGACGCCGACTCCGCCGGAGAGAGTCGATAGGCTCTTCCGGGTGAGCCGCCCCAGCGCTGAGCGCCGTCCGAGGGCGCCTGTGCGACCCAGGGCCAATGCAGGAACAGCCGACGGGGCTCATGGTCCTTATAGTGGCGGCCCAGGGAACGCCACGCTTTTCGAGAATGGCAACCGGCGACTTGCGCACCGACGAAAGGAGGACTTCAATGCCATACATCAGCGTCGGCAAGGAGAACTCGGGGAGCGTCGAGATCTACTATGAAGACCACGGCTCGGGGAGGCCCGTTGTGCTCATACACGGATGGCCGCTCAGCAGCGCTTCATGGGAAAAACAGGTGCCGGTGCTTCTGGAGGCCGGGTACCGAGTCATCATGTATGACCGCAGAGGATTCGGCAAGTCGAGCAAGCCGACCTATGGGTACGACTACGACACGCTGGCTAACGACCTTAACAGGCTGATGACAAAGCTGAGCCTGCATCATGCGACGGTCGTAGGGTTTTCGATGGGCGGCGGGGAGGTGGCGCGATATGTCGGTCTCCATGGCACAAGGCGCCTGGAGAGGGTAGTGTTCATGTCGGCAGTCACGCCGTTTCTCCTGAAGACGCCGGATAACCCCGAAGGTGTGGAAGGAGGGGTCTTCGACGGGCTAAAGAAGTCGATAGTGGCGGACCGGCCGGCGCTCGTATCCACATTCCTCTCGAAGTTCTTCAACTTCGACTCACTTCACGGCACGCGGATAAGCGACGACGCCGTCCAGGCGTGCTGGAATGCCGCGATTGACGCCTCTCCGACGGGCACACTCGACTGCGTGTCGTCGTGGCTGGAGGACTTCCGCAAGGACCTCAAGCGCATTGACGTGCCGACGCTCGTCATCCACGGCGATGCGGACCAGATCCTTCCGCTGCCATCGACAGGCAAGCGCATGCCCGGCTTTGTCAAGGACTGCCAGCTCGTCGTGATCAAGGACGGGCCGCACGGCCTGAACTGGACGCATTCCGAAGAGGTAAACCGCGAGTTGCTGGCGTTCATAGGGGCTGAAAGCCTCGTAGGGGCGGCGGGCGGATAGGCAGGCGGTTGCGCCCAAGGGCACTCTGCGCTATCCTATTCCCACCGGCGCGCGAAGGGAATGCCCCGGCGATCAATCGTCAGTCGGGCCGCGCGATTGCCCGGAGTGACGAGGATTGTGCTGGGGATGACCGAACGAAGTGTAGAAGCCGGGAGCACGAAGCCTGCGCTGGCGCAAATACCGTCAGGCGTCAAGGATGCTGCCGTATGCGCGGCGCTTCTGGCGTTTGTCTTCTGGTATGGGGCAGGGTGGCTGCGCGCGGGCATTCCGCCGGGGGACTTCCCCGGAACAGTCGCCAATCTCCAGGCAGCGGTCAACTCCGGCTCGTCAGGAGTCCTGGCCCAGTGGACGGACGGGTGGTTCTGCGGCACCGTGACTGCGGCCCTTACCTCGAACTTCCTGTGGGTCGCAAGCTTTCTGCCATTTACCAAGCTCGGTGATTGCACGACAGCGGTCAAGGTCGGCAGCCTGTTTTATCTGTGGCTGGCGGCCATCGGCATGTACCTCTTCCTCAGGATGCTGCTGCGGCATCGCTGGGCGTCCCTCGTCGGCGCAGCCATATATCCTATCCACCCCATAGCGATCTCAACGGCCGTATCGACGGGGCACGTGAACTTCGCACCGCTGTACGCCATTACTCCGTTTGTATTCGCGGCGGCACTGGCGTACGCGCGAAGGCCTTCGGTCGCCAACCTGTTCTGGTTCGCGGGGCTGGACTGCGTGCTGCTGTGGGTGGATAACGAGCGCGGGACCATCACGACACTTTTCGTTCTGGCTTTCTTCGCGCTGATGCGCTATGACGCGCTGCGCAGAAGTGACAGCTCTGTGCCCCTCGGCGGCATAGCCAGATCGATTGCAGGGCGCGCAGGCGCGTTTGCGCTGTTTACGGCATGGGCGGCGGCCGGGATCGCGGTGCCGGCTTACCTCGCGTCCCGGCACCTGGCGCTCTTCACCGAAGTCGAGAAGATGAGCGCCATCAACGCCTTCGGCCTCAACAATCCGCTGTATCTGGTGGACCGGGGAGGGTATGTGCTTATGGAGGTGGCGCGCGTTCTTCCCGGAAGCTTCGTCACCGTCAAATCGGCCTATCTATACCTTGGAACTTCGACCCTCATTGCCTGCGTTGCTGCCACGATCACCGCGCGCAAGGCAAGCCAGCGCCGAGTTGCCTGGTTTGCGAGCCTCTCGGCGCTTATGGCCGTGTGGCTGACCGCGGGGGTATACTCGCTGGCAGGGGGGATGTTTGTCTCCATGAAGATGATCGCGGCGCGGGCCCCGCAGGCGCTCATTGGTAACGCATCCTTCTGGACGCAGGTTGTGTTGCTGGCCGCGCTGGCGGTGCTGTCGGTCTGGCTGGGGCTTCGGCGCAGGAGCAGGCGGCGCGGACGTGCATTAGCGGTTGCCTTGTGGTGTGTGGCGGCCTTAGCCGTGTGCGCGTTCCTGTTCATCCGGCCGTTCATGCTGCTGCACCGGATCCCAATGGTGTTCGGCCAGATACGAAGCCCGGCGTGGTTCATGGCGTGCATATGTCCCTTCGCGCTCGCCTGCGGGGCGGCGGTGTTCGTATCAGTTCTTGCGGGCCGGATACGCCAGCCGGTCTTCAGGGACTTGGCGGCGATCGTTCTTCTGGGGGCGTTTCTTCTGGACTTTGCTCCTTACAGGCGCGCGTTCGATATTCGCGACGGAAGCAAGACTGGGGAGTTCGCCGGACAGGCGATACGCTTTCTGTCGGAGTCGCCCCTTGATGGCAGAGCGCTCGCAGCCGCGGCCTACTCGCCGCTAAACGACATGGTCATCAGCGCTGCCGGAAGGGAGAATGCCTGGGGCTGGCTTGTATGGACGTCGCCGCCGGGCCTCAAAACCTTCATCCTCGGTTCCACCTATCCTGATCTCTACTACAACAGCGCCCGCGGCGCGGCGCTTGCCGGGATCGCTGACATCCGATATCTCGTATCATACAAGGCCAATGACGATTTTCGCAGCAGTACCCCTCTCCTGCGGCAGGTTGGGACGTGGGGTGCGCTAACGATTTACGAGAACGCCGCATGGCGTCCCTTTGTGCAGCCTTACAATCCCAGCACGATAGACTGGACGCCGGACCGCATGGACGTGCCTGCGCCCGCATCGGATGTGCGGACCGAGCTTGCCGAGAGAAAACCGGGCAGGATTACGGTGAAAACATCGGCGCAACATCCGGCTCTCCTGGTCCTTTCTGAATCGTTCTTTCCAGGATGGTCGTGCTCTGTTGACGGGACGCCTGCCCCGCTTGAGGCATTTGGCGGCGCGTTCCTCTGCACGCAGGTTCCGGCGGGGAATCACGTCGTATCCCTGCGGTACCACGCGCCGCGGGTCTATTACGTCGCGTACGCGACCAGCGGGCTTTTCGTACTGTCCGCTCTTGCCGTGGCGATCGGCGCAATACTGCGGATTCTGCGCACAAAGAACGCGTCGGCTGCTGCCTGAGATGGTTCGAGATCGCCTGACTCCAGTTTCCTCTTTCAAACCGGCTTCACAAGCGGTATATCCATGGAAAGAGCCGCGTTTTCGGTCGGACTTCTGTTGACAATATCCTGTTGCCACCATAGGATTTAGGAGCTTTGTGAAAGGCTTTCACTTCAGGAAAGGAATACGATGATGATATTCGGCACACGGAGCGTGCGGTTCGTGATTCTGGGGGGCCTTCTGGCGAGTCTGGGCGGCGTAGCTTTCGCAGCTGAGACACCCGCCGCTCCGGCAGGCGCGCCGGTGCCCTTCGCCCCGTCTGTCCAGTCCAGTGCGCCAGCTGCGCCCGCGCAATCAACCGAAGCCGTAGTGCAGCTGCCCGCAGGCGTTATAGCGGTTGTGAATGGCGAGCAGATCAGCGAGAAGGAGTGGATTGATGCGTTGAAACGCGTTTACGGCGAGCAGGTGCTGAGCGTCATGGTGAACCATATGCTCGTCCGCCAGGCGGCGGCACAGAGGCACATTACGCTTACCGACGCCGAGATACAGGCCATGTTTGATAAGAGCGTCGCCCAGGCAGGAGGAATGGATGGACTCCTTCAAAGGCTCGACGAAGTCGGGCAGACGCTGCAGGACTACCGCGAGCTTCTGAAGACCGAAGCGCTTCTGAGGAAGCTCGTCGAAGGCACGGTCACGATTACGGATGAGGAGCTGCAGAACGCTTACCAGGAGCAATACGGGCCGAAGGCTGACGTGCAGATGATATTCGTGAAGACACGACCTGAAGCGGACCAGGTGGTGGCACAGGCGAGGGCCGGCGCGGACTTTACCAAACTCGCCGACGATCACTCGAAGGATCTCGAGACTCTTCGCAATCATGCCTTTCTGTCGACGCTACTGTCAAAGGGATTCTTCCCCAAGCCTCTTGGCGAAACCGTCATCACTCAAGCCATGGCGGACGCTATTTTCGGCCTGAAGCCGGGGGGTGTCACGGATCCCCAGCAGAATGAGTACGGTTTCTACATCTTCAGGCTTGTGGCGCTCTTCCCCGGCAAGGACGTGAAGTTCGAAACAGTGAAAGATCAGCTGAAAGCCGATTTTGGCGAAGTGAAGACCGGTGCTCAAGCCGATCAATATATGCAGAAACTGGCCGAAAACGCGGACGTCAAGACAGGTAAAATGGAATGAGCAATCAGGAAGAGTTCAAGATCCCGGTATCAGACAGGCTCAAGCGCCTGCCGCCGTATCTCTTCGGAAGACTCAACGCCATGTTGTACCAGAAGCGCCGGCAGGGCGTTGACATTATCGATCTCGGGATGGGCAACCCCACCGACCCGCCGCCGGCGGAGATCACGGAGAAGCTCCGCGAGGCGGTTCTCGACGCGCGCAACCACCGCTACAGCGTGTCCATCGGGCTGTACAATCTCAGGCGCGAGCTGTCGCGGCTTTACGAGTCATACTGGGGCGTGCATCTCGACCCCGCTACGGAAGTGGTCGCGACGATCGGCTCGAAGGAGGGTTTTAGCCATCTGTGCCTCGGGCTTCTTGGGCCCGGGGATACGGCGCTCGTGCCGTCGCCGGCATTTCCGATACATAACTACGCGGTGATCCTCGCCGGGGCGAGCGTTATCAATGTACGCCTTGCGCCGGGGCCCGAGCTTATCAAGAGCTTCGTCGACGTTACAAATCACCTGCAGCCGAAACCCAAGGTCGTCATCGTCAATTACCCGCACAATCCGACGGCTATGACGACGGATATCGAGTTCTACAGGGAGCTCGTGGCGTTCGCAAAGAAGTACGGCGTTCTCGTCATAAGCGATATGGCCTACGGCCTCACGACGTTCGACGGATATAAGGCTCCGAGTTTCCTGGAGGTGCCGGGAGCCAAGGACGTCGGGGTCGAGTTCACAACGATGTCGAAGCCGTTCAACATGGCCGGCTGGCGCGTGGGCTTCTGCGCCGGCAATTCCGAGATGTGCAGGGCCCTCGCGAAGATCAAAGGCTACTACGACTACGGCATTTTCCAGGCGGCGCAGATAGCCGCGATCATCGGCATGCGGACATACCGCGATACCGCGCCGAAGCAGGCGCTCGTATACCAGGGGCGCCGCGACGTGCTGTGCGACGGCCTCAACCGCATCGGCTGGGAAGTCGAAAAGCCCAAAGGGTCCATGTTCGTGTGGGCGAAGATGCCCAGGACATTCGAGCACATGGGGTCGCTCGACTTCGCCATGTGGCTCATGGAAAACGCCGAGGTATCGGCGTCGCCCGGAAGGGGCTTCGGGGATTACGGCGAAGGATATCTGCGGCTTGCGCTCATCGAGAATGAGCAGCGCCTCAAGCAGGCGGTAAGGCAGATAGACAGGGCTACGAAGAAATACCTCTCCGGCTCGGCAGCGGATACCCCGCCGGCGCAGCCGGTCGCGAAATAGCGCGCAGCGCGAAGCCGATGCTACATAAATTCAAGAGGGGGGTGCATCCGCCGGACGAGAAGTCGAGGACCGTCCGTGCCGCAATCCGCGATGCACCGATTCCGGACATACTCGTTGTGCCACTGTCTCAGCACACCGGTGCTTCGGCTGTTCCCATTGTGGGCAAAGGCGTTTCCGTCGACAAGGGAATGCTCATCGGCGAGCCGGGAGGATTCATCTCTGCGGCGGTTCATTCGCCTGTCTCCGGCGAAGTTGTCGCCGTAGAGGACCGGGCGCTCCCCATAGGCCGGCCGGGCGCATGCGTCATTATTCGAAACGATCGCGAGGAACGCTGGGCGCCGGAGGCGAGCATCCAGACCGATCCGGCGTCGCTTGAAGCCGGCTCCATCCGCGACCGCGTAAGGGCGGCCGGCGTGGTCGGCATGGGAGGGGCGGCTTTTCCGACGAGCGTGAAACTGACGCCGCCCGACCAGCACGTCCGAATCGATACGCTCATCGTTAACGCTGCCGAGTGCGAGCCATACCTTACGGGCGATTACAGACTGATGCTTGAATCGCCGGAAAGGATTGTGCGCGGGGCGGAGCTGGTGCGGCGAGCAGCAGGGGCTCAGCGTATAGTCTATGCGGTAGAGGACGACAAGGAAGACGCCGCGAAGGCCCTTGCCGGCGCGGCTGGCGGCGCCGCGGGGGTCGGGATTGTCCTGCTGCCGGTCCGGTATCCCCAGGGGGCGGAGAAAAACCTCATCGAGTCCGTCACGGGCAGGGAGGTTCCGTCCGGGGGACTGCCGATGAACATAGGGGTACTCGTGCAGAACGTCGCCACCTGTGCGGCCGTCTGTGACGCATGCGCGTTCGGAAGGCCGCTCATTGAGCGCATCGTGACCGTGACAGGGCCATGCACGGCGAACCCCGGCAACTTCCGCGTGCGTATCGGCACACTCTATTCGGATCTCCTCAAGGAAGTCGGTCTGGCCGCCATGCCGAGGCGCATCGTCCTTGGCGGGCCGATGATGGGCGTTGCGCAGACCGGCCTTGATATCCCGGTCACAAAGGCCACTACGGGGCTTGTGTTTCTCGACGAAGTGCCCCGCGACGAGTGGCGCTCGTGCATTCGCTGCGGAAAGTGCGTACGGGCGTGCCCAGTGCGAATCATGCCGTCCGAGCTGAGCGTCCTCGTTGAGGCGGAGCGCATTGATGAAGCAAACGCGCTCGATCTCTTTGATTGCATCGAATGCGGCTGCTGCGCCTACGTGTGTCCGACGAGAAGGCCCATCGTCCATCGGATCAAGTACGCCAAGGCGCAGATAAATGCAAGGCGCGAGGGCGCGGCGCCACCTCTTGAAAGGACGCCCGCCAAATGAGCGAAATCAGGATCGCCAGACTCAGCGTCGGTGCTTCACCACATATCCGTGAGACCGAAGACGTTCGGACGATCATGTGGACAGTCGTGCTGACCCTCGTGCCGGTAGGCCTGTTCAGCATGTATCTTTTCGGGTGGTATGCTGGAGTGGTGATCGTCGCGTCGGTTGCCTCGTGCGTCATCTTTGAAGCGGCATGGCAACTGGCGGCGCGCAAGGCCGTAACTATCAGCGACGGAAGTGCGATTATCACGGGCCTCCTTCTCGCGTTTGTGATGCCCCCGAACGTGCCGATCTACGTCATCGTGGTATCCGCAGCTGTGGCCATGATCGTCGCGAAGCACTTCTTTGGCGGGCTGGGCTGCAACATCTGGAACCCCGCGCTCGTCGGCCGCGCGTTCGCGCAGGTTGCCTATCCGTCGGTGGTTTCGCTTTCCGCATGGCCCATTGTCAAGGGGCGCGGGTGGGAGCGCCTTCTCGTCGACGTGCGCCATTCGGTGGGCGCGGCCAGCAGCACGAGGGTCTACGACGCGGTCACGCAGGCGACGCCTCTTGCCTACGACGCGCTACAAAGCCTGGTGCCGGCAAAGACCGGCGCGGTGAACGCGATGTATCCGAATCTCAAAGCGCTCTTTGTGGGCACGGTGCCGGGGTGCATTGGCGAGACGTCGTCGCTGCTTATACTCATCGGCGGCCTCTTTCTCATCTATCGCGGCTACGTCAACTGGCGCCTGCCGGCGGTCTTTCTTGGGACGCTCTTTCTTTTTGCGCTGCTTGTGCCGACCGCGAAGATCCAGGGAGCGCATGCGCAGTGGTGGTGGTTCCCCCTCTACCAGGTGTTTGCCGGGGGAGCGATGCTCGGAGCGTTCTACATGGCGACCGACATGGTGACGACGCCAATCACGTCGAAGGGACAGGTGATCTTTGCCTTCGGATGCGCGAGTATCACGGGCACAATACGCCTTCTCGGACACGGCTTCCCGGAAGGGGTTTGTTATTCTATACTCCTCATGAATACCGCCGTGCCGGTTATCGACCGCTATACGCGACCGAGAAAGTACGGCGCGAAGAGAGGCGAATGAAGAACGCCTTCAGATTCGCAATCATACTGGGAGCGATTTCGATCGCCGCGGGGCTCGCAATCGCAGGCGTCTACGGCCTGACGCATGCGCGGATTGAGCGCAAGGAACGGGCGGCATTTGAGGAATCGCTGAGGGCGATATTCCCCGAGGCGGAGCGATTCGCGCCGGTACACGCAGACGTGCTCGCACCCGGCGCGGCGATTGACTCTGCGGCGTTCCTGGAGGACCTGCGCCGGGGAAAGGCCGTCGGCGCGGCGATCGGCGGGGAAGGTGTCGCGGGCTATCTCGCGGTCGGCGAGGGACAGGGATATTCGAGCCGCATCCGCGTGCTTGTCGGCGCAAAGCCGGACGGCTCGATCAAGGCAATTCGTATCCTCTATGCCGCGGAGACTCCGGGTCTCGGGGAGCGTGCCAGGGAAGTGAAAGCGAACCGTACGCTCTGGCAGGGGCTGAAAGGAGCCTTTGGCGCTAAACCGGCCGCCCCTGCAGGCGGGTTGGAGCCGTGGTTCCCCAAGCAGTTCGAAAACAAGGACTTCGGACAACTCGTGGTTGTAAAAACCGCCTCCACGGATAAGATTCAGGCGATTACCGCCGCGACCATAACGTCGACAGCGGTTACAAATGCAGTACGGGCGGCTTTGGGGGCGATTTCAAGGGAGACAAGCGGCGCTCCTGGGCCCGCGAACAGAGACGTGCAGGTGATTACATCAGCCACACCGAGCGCGAGCGAATCGGATGTACGCCTGCCGGGAGTGGACTCGTCCGCGACGGGACGGAGGTAATGTATGTTGCCGGAAGAGCCGGACATGATTGACGACAACGCGAATGAAGAAAAGCCGGACGAGGGATCGGATGTAGATCCGCAGAGGGAGGAGCCGACCTGTGATCCGACCGAAGAAGAAGGCGAACAGGACGAAACAAGCGGGATGGATACGGTCAGCCTTCTGAGCATGGAAGTGGTCGATGGTCCCAAGGCAACGGATGCCGCCGGCGATGTCGGCGGCTCCGGGATAGTGAGTTTCCCGGCTGAAGAGCCGAGCCGCGGCAAAGCGCAGCGGCCGGCAACCGCTGCCGATAACACCGACACAATGCTTGGCACCGAGGCGGGTGACGTCACGGACGCGTCGGCCGTTCCCGGCGTGGACATTGAATCGCCCGTCGAAGGCGCGGTACAGATGGCGCCCGGCAGCGCCCGAATGCCGGTCGCGGACGCCGCCGCAGACACAGCGATATCCGGTGAAGCGGCCGCCGATTCCTCCGCGGGCGCCGCAGCCGTCACGATAGACCGCGTTCAGGCGCGGCTTCTGGTCGAAGCAGCGCTCTTTACGGCGCCAGGACCGCTGAGCGCGGCGAAGCTCGCGGGCGTTCTCGCTGGCATGACGGCACAGGATGTTCGCCAGACTGTTGAAGAGCTCAATTCCGTGTACCGCTCCGGCGGCCATGCCTTCCTTGTGGAGGAGATCGCGGGCGGTTTCAGGATGCTTACGCGCAAGGACCTCGGCGAGCCGCTTGGAGCGTTCTTCGCCCGCAGGTCCAAGGATCGGCTCTCGCGCGCGGCGCTGGAGACGTTGGCGATAGTCGCGTACAAACAGCCCGCCACGCGGGCGACCATCGAAACTATCCGTGGAGTCGCGTCGGACTCGGTGATCGCCAATCTCATGGAGCTGGGGCTTGTGCGCATATCCGGCCAGGCGGAGGCGCCGGGCCGCCCGATGCTCTACTCGACAACGAAGAAGTTCCTCGATCACTTCGGCCTGAAGTCGCTGCGGGAGCTGCCAAGGGAAAAGGACTTTGACGCTATGGAGAAGGCGTAAAGGTCGATCCGCTCAGGCGCCCAGGGTGAAGTAGAAAGTCGCGCCCTCATTGACCGTGGCCTCTGCCCAGATCTCGCCGCCGTGGCGTTCCACTATCCTCTTGACGGTCGCAAGACCCACGCCGGTGCCCTCGAATTCCTCGGTTCGATGGAGGCGCTGGAACGGCTGAAACAGCTTACCTGCGAAGGCCATGTCGAAGCCGGCGCCGTTGTCGCGGACGAAGTAGGCTGCGCGGCCTTCTCTTTCGGTCCTGCCGAATTCAATCCTCGCGCTCGGCTTGCGCCGGGTGAACTTCCATGCGTTGCCGAGCAGATTCTCCAGGGTGGTGCGCAGGAGCGCAGCGTCCCCGCGAGCGACCAGGCCGTCCTGGATGTCGAAGTCGGCGACGCGCGAACGGTCGCTGACTTGAAGCTCGGAAACGATCTTGCGCGCGAGCGCACTCATGTCGACGTCGGTGACCTTCATTTCGGCCTGGGTCACGCGGGAAAGCTTCAGGAAGTCGTCGATCAGTACGCCCATGCGCTGTGAAGCGCTGCGGACGCGGCGAAGATAGTCTTTTCCGCGCTCGTCGAGCGTGTCGGCGTAATCCTCGACGAGTACCTGTGAGAAGCCGTCTATCGCGCGAAGCGGTGTGCGGAGGTCGTGCGAAACCGAGTAGGAGAAGGACTGGAGTTCCCTGTTGGCCGTTTCGAGTTCTCGCGTGCGCTGGCGTAAGGCCTCGTCGCGTGTCTGCAATAGAGCGGCCATCTCATTGACGGAGCCTGCAAGATCTCTTAGGTCGCTGACTCCGCCAACGTCGGCACGGTGGGCGAGGTCGCCGCGGCCTATCGCTTCGGCATGCTCGCGAAGGCGCGTGACACCCCTGGCAACGGCGTAAGCGATAGCGCCTGCGAGACCGAAACAGACCACAGCGCTGGCAAGGAGGATAGCCACATTAATGTAGAACGACCTTGTAATCGGCGTCTTAAGGGCTTCCTCAGGGACGCCGGCCCCGGCGACCCAGCCGATGTCGGCTATGGGAACCCGCGCGACGATCAGCGACCGACCGTCAAGGGGAGACAGGAGTGAGCCGCTCGATATCTCGCCGTGCAGCGCCGCGCGCAGATGAGGGTCATCCTTGTATGCATCCGGCGAGAAATTCGCAAGTTTGGGACGGCGATACAGGAGCATCCCCTTGGAATCGAAGAACAGAACCGTTCCACCGTTGGGCCTGTCGCCCGGCACGACGAGGTCCCCAAGGGCTTCCGGGTCCGCCGAAGCGAGAATAACGCCCTCGAACTCCTTCGAGGGTCCGCGAACCGCGGTGGCAATGAAGATCGTCGGTTTGCCAGTTGCTCTGCCCGTCAGAAGATCGCTGACCGCCCAATCCGCGCCTGCGGCGATCTCTTTCCAGTAGTCGCGGCCAGTGAGGTCAAGGCCGACCGCCTTGGGATCGCTCGACGCGGTAATGACGCCGCTTGAGTCCGCGTAATGGATGGACCGGACTGCGCGATCGCTGCCCGCAGCGCCGACAAGAGTTCTTGTCATCTCTTCGTTTGTATAAGGCCTCAGGAATACCACAGAGGCCGCCATAACCTGTTCGTCGTGGTGAATGTCCTCTATTACCGAGTGAACGGCAATGGCGACGGTCTTGGCGAACTCGAGATTCGACTGTTCGGCAAGTTCCGCGCGCACACGGTACCACTGGATGTAAATCATCGCCTGTACGATGAGTGTCGGTATCAGCGCGACGGCAATGAGGATGAAAAGCACGCGCCATATGCTGCCCCATACTGGCGAATGTCGCTCCTCCGGCATGGCATTTCCCAGCTCCCAAGGTGGCCTGTTGACCATTGAGAACAATTGCGGCGGGGAAAAGGTTTCTGCCTGGACTTGAGTCCAATGGGCATGCCGGGAGGGGCGAGACGCGCATAGGCTATGGCTATGCCCCGTCCAACTTGCCCAATACGCCATGCCGGCTTGCCGCAGCGCGGATCCGCTTGTGGAGGTCTTCTACGTATCTCTCGCGTTCGGACTCGTTGAAAAGCACACCGCGGTAGAGCGGCATCAGGGAGGGGTACCGTTTCACGAGGAGCGCGCGGACCGACTCCCATACCTTGGGGCGCAGGTTCATGCAGTCGGTCCAGATGTTGTCCACGCCCGTCTCCGCGGCGAGGGCAAAGAGTCTGTCAAGGGAAGCGTCGTCATCCGAGAGGCCCGGCAGGAGGGGGCCGAACATGACGGAAGTCTCGATTCCGGCCGCCTTTGCGGCTCGTATCACTTCAGTGCGCTTGGCGACGGGTGACGCGCCGGGCTCCCATATGCGCGCGACCTCCTCGTCGGGGGTGGTGATTGTAACGCCGATGCGGCAGCGTTTCCCCGCCGCGTACATGGGGATATCCTCAAGGACGAGGGCGCTCTTGGTGAGGATGTTCACCTGAAAGCCGTATTCCATGAGCATTTCGGCGCATTTTCGCGTAAGATGCCACTCGCGCTCCAGCGGCTGGTATGCGTCGCACGCGCTCGACGTGAAGACGTGCCCCGGCTTCGCGCGGCGTAACTGCTTCACGAGACATTCGACGGCGTTCACCTTGACGTCAACGAATCCGCCCCACGGTTCCTCATGGGGGTGGAACCGCTGCATGAATCGCGCATAGCAGTATACGCAGGCATGCGAACAGCCCACGTAGCAGTTCAGGGAGTAATCGCCGAGTTTCGAGTCATTGAGGATGGTGCGTGCTACGACTTCTCTCACTACCGGTCTCAATACAAATTCCCTCAGTTTCTAATGCCCCTAATTATACACGAGACTGACGGATTTTCCTGTTGCTTTTGCGGCCTCGCTCGATAGAAAATGACCGCACGGTCTGCCCGAATCGAAGGGCAGAGGGATAGCGGGAAAACGCCTCATCTGACGCTTCCAAAGGAGGGTTTCATGTTTAGCGGTCTGGGCATGAGTCTGGGGAATCTGTCGCTTCTGTCCAAGGCGAAAACAAGGTCCATTTCCGCGGAGAACTTCAAAGGCGAAAAGGGCACCGGCGGCATGGCTACCGAGGGCACAGGGGCCGGATCGGCCAAGCACCTTGGCCGCGGCTGGAAGGTCTCCCCCTGTATCACAATACCGGGCAATTCCACGGCGACAATCGCGGAAATCATTGGTCCCGGAGCGGTCCAGCACATATGGATCACCGTCCATCCTAAGCGCTGGCGCAACCTCATTTTGAGGATATATTGGGACGGCGAAAAGGCCCCATCGGTCGAAGCGCCTCTGGGCGACTTCTTCGGCATGGGTTGGTGTGAGCGCGCAAATCTCGCCTCCCTCGCGGTTTGTGTCAATCCCGCCGGCGGTATGAACGCGTACTGGGAGATGCCCTTCCGCAAATCGGCGCGGATTACGGTCGAAAACCGTATCGCCGAGGAGTGCGGCGGGTTCTTCTACCAGGTGGACTACACGCTCACTCCGGTGCCGGACGATGCGGCCTATTTCCATGCCCAGTGGCGGCGCAGCAATCCGCTGCCGTACAAGACCGTCCACACATTAGTCGACGGCATTTCCGGATGGGGCCATTACGTTGGCACCTATCTGGCATGGGGCGTCAACAACTGCGGCTGGTGGGGCGAAGGCGAGATCAAGTTCTACATGGACGGCGACAACGAGTGGCCAACCATTTGCGGAACAGGCACCGAGGACTACTTCTGCGGCGCGTGGAATTTCGAGTTCCCCCAGGGGCAATACGGCGTTTTCAATACCCCGTATTCGGGCCTCACGCAGGTCATCAAGCCGGACGGGCTCTACCGCTCGCAACAGCGCTTCGGCCTCTACCGCTGGCACATCATGGACCCGATCCGGTTCGAGAAGGATCTCAAGGTCACGATCCAGGCGCTTGGGTGGCGCACCGAGGCCGAAGGCGGTTACTTGCCGCTTCAGGACGATATCTCCTCGACCGCGTTCTGGTATCAGGCGGAGCCGCATGGTCAGTTCCCGACGCTGCCGGAGAGGGAGTACATGCAGGTGATTTAGCCAAGCGAGGCTGCGGGGAGTGCGATCCCGACACATATGCCGGGCGGGGAGATTTCAGTCGATTTCCGCCTTATGCCGAGGTAGTATTGTGCCGTCACCTATGGCTGACGGCAGCGCCTTGATGCAGAAAGGGGGTTCCATGCGTACGGTCGCATCTGTAACTCTCGTTATCTTCCTCGTCTCCTGCACCCTGTTTGCAGCGGAGGGTCAGAAACTCTCGTACAGGACTTCGCCGGACATGAAGAGGGGCGACGTCCAGGTCTACTGGATGTCGCAGCCCGCACCGGCCGAGCCGAAAGATATGCCCCTTCCGAAGAACGGCGGGTTTGACCCAGTCTACGCCAAGTGGCAGACACCGATGGTCAAAGAGGGGTCTGTATGGATGGCCGCCGCGAGATCGAAGAAGGGCGGCGCGTATGATCTCCTCTACGTAGATTCCAACTGTGACGGCAGGATGGTCGACGAGACCGCCGCGAAGCCGGTCAGGACCGAGGGCAACTACCCGGTTTTCGGCCCAATTGCCATCAGATTCCCCGGTGACAATGAGCCCATCACTTACGACGTCGATGTGATGCTTACGTCCGTTAGTGTCACTACGCTCTTCTCCGGTGGAGGTGCGGTCGCTCAACAGCCTCGGTTCGAGGTGACGTCGGGTTGCTGGCATGAAGGAGAGATCGAGGTAGGCGGCAAGACTGTCGGCTGCAAGCTTGTTGATGTGAACGCCAACGGCGCGTTCGACGACACATCGCTTGCAATCTATGGCGGCGATTACGTGTTCATCAAGGAAGCGGACAAGCCCTGGGACTACTTCTCCGTTGGGAAGTATGTCTGTGTCGGCGGAAAGCTGTGCAATGAGGAAGTGGCCAGGGACGGCTCATGGGTGAAGATCACTGAAGCCGGCGCTGTGCCCTCCGGAACCGTCAAAATCCCGGATACTCTTTCGAGGTTCGAGGTGATAGGGACCAATGGCGACGTCTACTTCCTGTCCCCGGGGAGCCATGTAAGCGTTCCGGTAGGGACCTGGCGCATTGGCATCTGGTGCATCGAACGTACGGATGCGAAAGGCACGAAGTGGAGGATGTCAGGCGGGTTCTTTCCTGACAAAGCGAACCTCACTCTGGTCGAAGGACAGGAGATCACGCTGCCGATAGGTGAGCCGGTCAAGGCGGTCCTGTCTGCATCGCAAAGCGGCGGCCAGTACACCATCACCGAGTCGATAACCGGCGGCTCGGGAGAAAGCATAGCTTTCGCCCAGGACGACAAGGCTCTTGACCTTCCGTCGCTTCGCATCAGGAACGCCGACGGTTCCTACGACAAGGTGTTCAAGCCGGAGGCCGGCTGAGGCGGTCCGCGGCTCTCGTGGCGAGAGCCAGACGGAGTCAAGGGGCCCTTTACCGTGTCGCTGGACCTGGATACGCCATTCAAGGTCGTCAACGAGCCGGTGAAGATAGGCGATTAGGGGCGTTCTGGCGCCTGTGCGGCGCCCGCTTTGATCGCTTCGCGAAGCGATATGCGCCCCTCATAAAGCGACCGCCCGATGATCGCTCCGTGGCAGCCGGCTGCGGCCAGCCGCGTCACGTCGTCAAGCGTGGTCACCCCACCGGACGCGATAACGGGCATGCGCACCGCCTCGACCATTGCCCGCATGGCGTCGAGATTGGCGCCTTCCATCCTGCCGTCGCGCGATATGTCGGTGTAGATTACGGCGGCAGCCCCGAGCGACTCGCACTCGCGCGCGAGATCGAGGGCATTGATATCGGTGATGGTTTTCCAGCCGTGTATGGCCACCTTGCCGCCGCTCGCGTCTATTCCGACGGCGATCCGGTCGGGATAACCGCGCATGACTGCGATGGCCCATGGGCGGTTGTCGATGATCGCAGAACCGATGATGACGCGCGCGACGCCCGCATCAAGGAGCGCATCTATGACGCTCGTCTCGCGCACGCCGCCGCCGAACTCCACAGGCACGCCGGCTGTTCGGGCTATCTCGGCTACCTTGGCGAGATTGCGCGGCGCGCCCTGAAACGCGCCGTCGAGGTCCACGATGTGGAGATACTGCGCACCTTCGCTCACCCAGCGCGCTGCGCACACAGCGGGGTCGTCGCCGAAGGTCGTTTCCGTGCCTTCGCGTCCCTCCACGAGGCGCACGCACTTGCCGCCTTTGATGTCAACTGCAGGAAGGATGATCATGCTCTGCCTCGGACAGCCTTCAATTCAGCACTGGCGGGCAAGCCGCCAGTGGCACATAGAAGTCTCCATTCTGAACAAAAAGACAGGGGCGCAAAGTGCGCCCCTATGCAATTCCCTTCTTCGCGGCGTTTTCGCGATCATGTCAGGTTCACAAAATTCTCGAGAAGTTTGAGTCCCCAGCGCTGGCTCTTCTCCGGGTGGAACTGGCACGCGAATACGTTGTCCCGCGCTACAGCCGCCGCGAAGTCCGTCAGATACTCCGTCCGCACCGCGACAAGCGACTCGTCGGAAGGGGCGGCATAGTACGAATGCACGAAGTAGAAAAACGTGCCTGACGGAATCCCGGCAAGAAGAGGCGAATCACCAACAAAACGGGCGCGGTTCCAACCTATTTGGGGGATCTTGAGCTCGGGCCTGCCGGGGTCCGCTTCGAAACGCAAGACCTCGCCCGGAAACACGCTCAAGCCCTTGTAGACGCCGTCTTCGTAAGACGTCTCGAACAGAAGCTGCTGTCCCAGGCAGATGCCGAGGAACGGTCTTCCCGCTTCGATTGCCTCGACAACGGCGACATCCAATCCGAGCGCGCCGAGGTTCGTCATCGCATCACGAAATGCCCCTACGCCGGGAAGGACGACCTTGTCAGCCGTCTTCACGACGTCGGGGTTGGACGTAAGCGTCACCCGGCCGCCAACCTTCTCAAGCGCCTTGGAGACGCTTCGAAGGTTGCCCATGCCATAGTCTACAACGGCGATCATGCCTGTCCTGTCGGAGATCCCTGCCGCGAATCGCGCTACTTGGCGCTCTTGGTGCCGCGCTTCCCGGGCACCTCAGATGTTGACTCCATGGCGGCCCTGCCGGCCGGCTCCATGAGGGTTATTTCAACGCGGCGGTTCTGAGCCTTGCCGGACTTGGTCTTGTTCGAGGCGACCGAATCATACTGGCCGTAGGCGGACACGTGAATGCGGCTCGGGCTTATCTTGCCGCTCTTGATGAGGTAGTCCGCGACATTCTGTGCCCTTGCGTATGAAAGCTCCCAATTGCTCTTGTACTTGTCCTTGGTGCGGCGAATGGGATCGCTGTCCGTATGGCCCTCAATCTCGACGGCGAAGCGCGCGAACTCGCCGCTGCTAAGGGCATGGGCCACTATCATGAGTTTTGCCCTGCCTCCCTTGGAGACTGTGGCGCTGCCGCTGTTATAGAGCACTTTCTGTTCCATTGTGATAACGACCATCCCGTTGCGCTCGGAAGCATCCAGGCCCTGTGCTCTCAGTTCCGCAACGCGTGCCGCGACACCGCTTGTCTCCGCGGCTGGCGCGGCTGTGGGCGCCGCGGGCTGAGCCTTTAGCTGAGCGTTCTCATCCGCGAGCCGCTTGGCCTCCGCGTTGGCGTTATCAAGATCGCTCTGCAATTGCAGAATCTGCGTCTTGTAACCCTCGTTTTCCTTCTTCAACTTGTTGCTTGCACAACCAACGACCGCGACGGCCAATACCCCGACCAACACCCCCTTGACAGCAAAAGTGATTGCCCTCGACACGTCCAACCTCCTATCTCCCGCTTGCCTCACTCCCTGGTAAAAGCACCCCACAGAAACACAACAGCCAATATGAATCCCAACGCCACCGAGGCGAGGATAACCAGCCCTGCGTTTGCCTGGGCTATGGTGAAGACAAACGAAAATGGTCTGTCCTTCCAATTCGACGTAACGAATGCCCCAATAGCCGCCGCGATCACGGCCAGAAGGACAAGCTTGAGCGTCCAGGCGAGCGCCCCTGCGCGCGGTTTCCTGCCGCCGGTCTCCGCCGAAGCGGCTGCGGGAACGGCGGTCTCGTCATGGGACGGTTCCGCGATCTTCTTATCCTCAGCTTCCATCGGCACCCTCTACTGCGACCGACCGGCCGCGCTATCGTCGCGTGAACCAGGTGGCGACGCCTGTGATGCTTCCCTTATCAAACCCACAGATTATATTTAGGCGTGGATTAGAAATCGATATGTTTGAGCCACACTCTTAAGAAAAACGTCAATTTCCGGTCGGAAAATGAGCGTAATCACAGCGCCGGCCGACAAAAACGGCCCGTAAGGGATTTTGTCGTTGCCGGTGAGGGCGAGGTATATCACCCCGTACACTGTCCCGAGAAACGCCGAGAAGACAACAACGACCAGCGTCATCTGCCATCCGAGAAATGCCCCGATAAGGGCCATGAGCTTGACGTCGCCGAAGCCCATCGCTTCCTTGCCGAAGACGGCCTTGCCGCCCACGCCCATGGCGTAGATGACCCCTGCGCCGACGGCCGCGCCGAAAAGCGACTGCAGCAGCGCCGCTATGTGCGGATGCGAGGAGCCGGCCACGCCGTGAAGCTGCGGAAACGCCACGGAGACGATCACCGCAATCACCGCGCCGGGGATGCTGATTACATCGGGGATGATCAGGAATTTGAAATCCACCACGGTTGCGACAAAAAGCGCCGAGATGAACGCCATGTGCGCGAGGTAGAACGAGCCATAGTAGAGGAGATCGCGCCTGGTCAGATAATCCGGCGCGTCCTTCATATAGAGGGCAACGAAGCGCCAGAGAAAGAGAGTGAAGAGCACACCGGTCAGGAACTCCACGACCGGATAGATGAACGAAATCGGCAGGCCGCAAGCTCTGCACCGTCCCCGCAGCAGGAACCACGAAACGATCGGAATATTGTCTTCAGGCCTTATGGGCTGATAACACTTGGGGCAGTGGCTCGGAGGGTAGACAAGCGATTCCTCGCGCGGCATCCTGTAGATGCAGACGTTGAGAAATGATCCCACGACGAGGCCGAGAAGGAAAGCCCCGAGGCCGAGGACGATCATGAAAGCCGGCATTGCGCCCCCAATCTACGGCTTTGCATGCTGAGAAGTCGAGCTCTGCGAACTATCCGGCGCTTAGGCCGACTCGGCACAACGCGGATTTCCAATTGCAACTGTCTGCTCCTCGTCTATTCCCCGTCAAGCGCCGCGACCGCGGCCTCGCGCATAACATCTATCGGCGCATTTCTCCCCGTCCAGAACTCAAACTGCGCGACCGCCTGTTCGACGAACATCTCAAGCCCCTCGGCGGTGCGGCAGCCTGCATCGCGCGCTTCCTTCAGGAGGCGCGTCTCCCGCGGGTTATATACGGCGTCGAATACCACCGTATTGGGTTTGAGCGCTTCCGCCGGCATCGGCGTCGCGTCCATCGCGGGATACATGCCGATGGAGGTGCTGTTGACGATGACGTCGGCCGCCACTTCGCACCGCTTGTCCCATTCCACGGCCTCGCACGGCACTTCGGCTGCAAGGGTTCTGGCGCGCGCGAACGTGCGGTTGGCGATGATCGCATTCGCGCCTTCCTTCCTGAGGCCGAACGCTATCGCCCGCGCAGCGCCTCCCGCGCCGAGTAGAAGCACGCGCTTGCCGGCGAGCGTTTCGCCTTCGTAGAACGCCGACTTTATCGCCGCGATGGCCGACTGCCAATCTGTGTTCGCTCCGATGAACTTGTCGCCGCGGACCGCGATAGTATTGGCCGCGCCGATCTTGTGCGTTATCTCATCCGCCTCGTCTACGAGCCTGAGCGCTTCCTCCTTGTGCGGGATCGTCACCGAGAATCCTTCCGGATCGAGCATCCGGCACCCCGCGAGAAACGGTTTCAGCTCATCGACCTCGAATGGCACGTAGACCGCGTTCATGCCGAGATGCTTGAATGCGGCATTGTGAATGTGCGGGCTCACGCTGTGGATAATGGGGTTGCCGATAACGCCATATACCTTCGTATGCCTGCCTACCATGTCGAAATGGTAGACATTCTTGAGTTCAAGCGCGGTCAATTGCCCCGGCGCGCTCCCCTCGTCCTTGCGAAGAGCGGCATAGGTCAGATATCCCGCGAATTTGCGCGCGAGTATCCTTGTCGCCACACCCTTTGTGCCCATGCCCACCAGTATCGCCGGCACGCCGATATCATGCGAGAATTGGCACAGACGGAAGATATCGGTGACGTCAGTGGCATACGTCGCTATTTTTATGATGTCGCCGCCCGCGCCCAGGAGCATTTGAGCGATCCGCCTCAAGTCTGTCGGTGTCCTCTCAAAATCGTGATAAGACACGATGACCTGCGTCGCGAGCTTATCGCCCAGGCGCCCGACGGCATCGTACTCGATGTCCACATATTCCGCGCCGAGTTGGACGGCTTCCTTGAGGAAAGCCACCCGCTCGGGTTCCGAGCCCGTGAAAAAACCTCCCTGGCGCGCGGGGCGGTTGGTAACGATCACGGGGCAGGGGCGCCCCTCAAGAAGGTATGCCAGACGCGGCGGCTCGGAGAGGAAATCGATCCTCAATTCGGCCAAGTCTCCAACGAGGGCGGCCTCCCTGAGGTCGGCCTTGGCCCGGTCGTTGCTTGAAGCGGTTATGGGCACACAGATCACGGTTCGGTAATCCTTCGGCTACGTAGCTATGGGAACCTGTAGGGGCGATGCATGCGCCGCCCGCAGACGCTTTCTACAGGCCCACCGTCACCCATTCTACCGGGCCAACACCTCTTAGTCCCGCTTTTTCCCGACGTAACAACAATGGCAATCACGGGTTATATGTCTTGCTTCCCAACGAAACAGGCTTGCTATGCGGCTGCTCATAACGTGCTGGCTGAACTGCCGACACAGCGGCGAGGGGCATCGGCCTGAAGAGCGAAATAACGCGGCCTCGCTGGGCACCGACTCGCCCAGCGAGGCCGGGAACATCAGCTACCTAATTGCCACTTATTGCATCGGCACCGCGATGAGTCTGGCGTTTCTGATCTTGGCGGTGCCGGAAGCATTGGAGCTGCGGTAATCCACATCCACCATGCGCGTGCCGGTAGCCAAGTTGCGCACGTCGATGCAGCCCGAGTTCATGTAGTTGGCCGCAGCCTGAGTCCTCAACAGAGGATTGGCCTCGGTCGTCGCGTTATCAAGCTGCTGGCGCATCTCGACGTTGTAACTGGTGCTCGTGTCGGCAAGGCCGCAACTGGAGAGCATCAGCCAGTTGCCCGCAGTACCTACGCTCCAGGACTTGGTGAGCTTCTGCTGCCATGCCGTAGAGGTTGTCGTAGCTTCCGTATCGCTCGCCGCCGACTGGTAGCCGGCAAAGCGGCTGCCCGCAAGGCGTATCGCAATCACACGAGCGCGGTCGAGGTGATGAACCGAAGTGCCGCCGGACTTCGACGCAGCGATTGTCATTGTCTGCGCGGAAGCCGCCAGGTTCACCATGTTGGCAGACAGGAAGGCTCTCCTGTTGCCCGTGTTGTTGTTGGTCAGGACAATCGTGTCGTTGGCCACGCCGTTGAGGCGGTTCTCAATCGTGGTGTAGTAGCTTGTCGTGGCCGCCGTGAACGAGCCGCTCCAGATCAAGAGGTAATCGCCCGCGGTAGCAGGGGTAAACGTGGTTGTAACATAGTTAGTCATCGTGGTTGTGATGTCGTTACCCGTGTCGCCCTGGTCGGCGTTATTGAGTTCCAGAGACGCCTTGCGCAGAGCCACAATCCGAGCATTGCGGATGTAGGCCGTGCGGTTGGAGGCAGACGACGAGTAATCGAGGTAGAGTGTGTGAGACGCGGCGGACAGCGTCACCACCTTGGCGTTAGCCGCTGTCATGTAGTCGCTTGTCGTCTTCGGGTAGTTGACGGTGTTCTGCATGACCGAGCCGTCTATTGTCACCTGCGTTCTCACGTTGGCACTGGTGTTATTCTCCTTCACTTCGGCCATCGCGAGGATGAGATAGGTGTCGGCGGCGTTGACCGTGAAGGTCAGCGTCGTCTTGTGCTGCCAGGCAGTCGAGCTCGTCGAGGACTCGCTATCGGCCGCAGCGTACTGATATGTGGCGTCTCCCGCGGGGCTGATCACAATTGACAGGGCTTTGGTGGCGCTGTCGGCGGGCGTCTGGGAATCCGCCGCCTGGACCGTGAAGTTGGCGGTGCCGGAGGTCGTAGGAGTACCGGTCATGGCGCCCGTGGAGCTATTGAGCGAGAGACCCGCGGGCAGACTTCCCGAGCTAACCGTCCAGTTGTAGGGGCTTACGCCGCCGGTAGCGGCGAGCGTCTGGTTGTAGAGTGTCCCGACGGTGCCGCCGGGCAGGCTCGCCGTTGTGATGCTCAGGTCAGCGGGTATCGTGATCGACAGGGCCTTTGTGGCGGTCGCCCCCGGCGTATCGGTCATCATTACAGTAAAGCTGGATGTTCCGGTAGCAGTCGGTGTGCCGCTGATCACGCCTGTCCCGGCGACAAGAGACAGCCCGGTTGGCAGGGTCCCCGACGAGATGGCCCATGAGTAAGGCGTTGTGCCTCCAGTTGCAGCAAGCGTCTGGCTATATGCGACATTCTGAGTGCCGTTAGGCAGGCTGGATGTCGTGATCGAAGGCGCGGCGTTGACGACAATAGAGAGCGCCTTTGCAGCCGTCGCGCCAACGGTATCCGCGGCCTTTGCGGTGAAGCTGGTTGTGCCGGAGACCGAGGGCGTACCGCTGACGACGCCGGCCGCGGTGAGGCTCAAGCCCGTGGGCAGAGAACCTCCGTTAAGCGACCAGGTCAAGACGCCCGTGCCGCCTGTTGCGGAGAGGGCCTGGTTGTAGGCGACGCCAACCGTATCGGCAGGCAGGTTCGAAGTGGTGATGGTCACTGCAGCGTTAATCACAATGGAGAGGGCCTTGGACGCCGTCGCCGAGACGTTGTCCGTTACCTTTGCCGTGAAACTGGCGGCTCCGGATGCATTAGGTGTGCCTGTGATGGCACCCGACGAGGCATTGAGAGAAAGCCCCGCAGGCAGGCTCCCCGACTGGAGCGACCAGGTGTAGGGAACGGCGCCGCCGGTGGCGGTGAGCGTCTGGTTGTAAGCGACGCCAACCGTATCGGCGGGCAGGCTCGGTGTCGTAATGATCGGCGCGCCTGCGCCCGTAGTGTATGCAACGACCAGTTTCGGCCGCAGCGACGCATCGGTCATGTACTCGCTCATGCGGGTGTAGCAGTGCCCCGTGCTCGTTTCCCTGTACATCACGCCTTCGTTGGCGTAGGAGCCGTTCACCCAGCCTTGAACCGTGCTTGTGATGTCGTAGGAAACCCATCCCGCGGCGCTGACTGCGAAGGTTCCAAGGGCCGTCGCGACGTAGTCCGTACCGGAGAGCATGCCCGCCGCGCCCCATGCCGTGCCTGTAAGCCTGTTGTTGTAAGTCGCCTGCATCTCGTCCCAGTGCGTCAGAACTCGATAGCACGCGACCGCCGGCGTGCCGCCGGTCACGTTGTAAACGTAGAAATAGATCGTAGCCGAGTTGACCGTCGCGCTTGACGGTATTGATGATACGTCGAACCTGTGCACCTGGCGGTCCTGCGTGGTGTATTGCAGGTGATCCTGGACATCGCCGCCGTAGTTCGTCGTAGGATAGTCCGAGTTGAGCCACGTGTCAGTAGTGCCCGCATAGCCGTTTAGCCCATCCTGGAACGTGACGTTGGTCTGGGCGCCGCCCGTGACGACTATCGCCAGCGCCCGTGAAGCCGTAGCCGCGACATTATCGGACACTTTTGCGGTGAAATTAGACGTCCCGGAGGCGGAGGGTGTGCCTGTTATCGCCCCTGTCGAAGACACAAGGGAAAGCCCCGCCGGCAGGCTGCCCGCCAAGAGCGACCACGTGTATGGCGTCGTGCCGCCCGTGGCCGCAAGCGTCTGATTATACGCCGTTCCTGTGCTGGCGTCGGGCAGACTGGAAGTGGTGATTGACGGCGCGGCGTTAACTACGATGGCGAGAGCCTTGGATGCCGTCGCTCCCACATTGTCGGTCACCGTTGCAGTAAAGCTGGAAGTCCCTGATGCCGTTGGGGTTCCGGTAATCGCGCCTGTGCCGGAGACAAGAGACAGGCCCGTCGGCAAGGAGCCTGAGGAGATAGCCCAGGTCAGAGGGGCTGCGCCGCCCGTTGCCGCAAGCGTCTGGTTGTATGCGACCCCCACCGTGGTGGCAGGCAGCGTCGTTGTGGTTATCGTAAGCGTCGAGGTGACTACTATTGAAAGCGCCTTTGTGGCGGATGCCCCCACGTTGTCGGCCACCTGCACGGTGAAGTTGGATGTTCCCGAAGCAGTCGGAGTACCCGTTATCGCGCCGGTTGAGGCGCCAAGAGACAGCCCCGCAGGAAGGCCGCCGAAAGATACGGACCAAGTTAGAGGGGCCGTGCCGCCTGCAGGAGTTAGCGTCTGGTTATACGCCACGCCCACCTGGCCGCTCGGGAGGCTGGAGGTCGTAATCGAAGGCGCGGGATTTATCACAATGGAGAGCGCCTGCGTCGCGCTGGCGCCCACATTGTCCGCAACCTCGGCCGTGAAGCTTGACGTGCCTGTCGCAGCGGGCGTACCGGTGATTGCGCCGGAGGAAGCATTGAGCGACAGACCTGCCGGCAGGCCGCCCGAGGCGATTGACCATGTGTAGGGGCTTACGCCGCCGCTGGCGGTAAGCGTTTGGCTGTACGCGACGCCGATGGTATCGGCCGGCAGGGTCGTGGTGTTTATGGCGAGGCCGGACGGCATGTCAGGGACGGTCGTAGTGAAGACGCCGCCGCCGAAGGTCGTGACGAATATCTTGTGGGAATCGTCCGGATCGAACGTGACATAGTTCGGGCCGTAGTGCTCGAACGGCATGCCTGGAATCTTGGTCCACGTCGAGCCGTAGTCCTCGCTGATGAACACGCCGCCGATCGGCCAGGAGTTCTCGCCCTGTTCCGCGGTGGCATATATGCGGGCGTGGTTGGACGAGTCTATCGCCGCGCCTGACATGTCGCAGCCGGTCAGGGTGCAGTTCCACGTCGTGCCGCCGTCGGTCGTGACCCATATGCCCTGTCCGCTGCCGCCCATCTGGAAACTCGCTACGTAGATCCTGTTCTGGTCAGTCGGGTCCACGTCAAAGCCGTAGATGTACGGCAGCGTGACGCTCGTATTGACCTTGCTCCAACTCGCGCCGCCGTTGGTAGACTTGAAGAGTGCGCCGGGGTAGCGGACGTATGACGGGGTCATCGCCTCGGTAAGCGCGCAGTAGAGCGTGCCGTCCGGCATGATTCTGATCTGCCAGGCGTTCATGTTGCTGGGCATGCTGAGCCCGGTATTCACGGCCACCCACGACACGCCGTCGTTGGTAGACTTGTAGACACCGTGGCCCATGACGGTCACGTAAATAGTGCGGTTGCCCGCCGGGCTTGACGGATCTACGGCGATGGAGGTCATCGCGCCATTGCTGCCGCCGCCGAGCGGGTGGCCAAGGTTGGTCCACGTCGCGCCGTAATCGGTCGAGCGCAGGAAGGCGCCCGTGAAGGTTGGGAAACCGCTCTGCCTCAGCATCTTTTCATGCGGGAGATCGTGGTTGTTGGACGCGACCGCCCACATCTTGCCGTTCGTGCTCGGATCGAATGCCGCATCGTAGAACGTGTTGTTGTACGGCGAGCCGCTTGTAGCCAGCCGCCACGACCCGCCGCGGTCCTGGCTGCGGAAGAATCCGATGTCGGTGTATGTGATGTACGCCCGGTTGTGGTCCCACGGCGCGAAGTGGACGAAGTAATTCGTGGTCGTCTCGAAGCCGACGGAGCTCCACCAGTTGGAGCCGGTCGAGGTCTCGTGGTCGTTGCAGCAGAACCAGTTCGTGCCGCCGTCGTCCGAGCGCCACGTGCGTCCGTCCTCGCTTATTGCAACTACGTTGCCGTCGGTCGGACAGACGCCTATCTCATGAGGCTCTTCGCCCCAGGCCCAGCCTAACCCCGCGGTCATCCAGTCGCGCGCGACGCTTACGCCCGCGGGGAAATTGGACGCGCCGGGGTCGGTAAGCGTCATTGTCCAGCTTGATGCGCCGTTAGTGGATTTGTAAACTGTCGGACCGCTGTTTTCGTGCGAACCGACGTAGAGGATGTTCGCGTTGGATTCGCAAACTCCGAGTTCCGTGCTGTAACCGCTCGTCGCGCCGTAGTTGAAGCCGCTATTGGCCGCGGTCCAGGTTGTAGCCCCATCGATGGACTTATAGACTCCGTAGTTGTAGATCGAGACGTAAAGCACTACCGCGCCGCCTGCCAAGCCGCCGTTGAAGTCGCTTACCGAGGTCGAGGGAAGGCCGGAGTTGGCCGCCGTCCACGTGGAGCCGCCGTTGACTGACTTATATATTCCGTTGCCTGTTGAGGCGTACACGGTGGGACTTGACGGAGCGGTTGTCGGATCGATGTAGATGTCATCGGCGATAGCGTTTACAGTCGAGACCCACGCGGTCACTTCGTTCCACGTCGAGCCGCAGTCGGCGGACCTGAACATGTGGTTGGTGTTGTCGGCATAAAAAACGACGTTGGAATCGGCAGCGTCGATCTTGACCGCCGTTATGCCGCCGGGCGCCGACTGGGTCCACGTGACGCCGCCGTCAGTAGTGCGCCTGAGGCCGTTGCCGGAGAGGCCCAGAAAGCAGATGTTGCCGTTAGTGAGCGCAAACGCGGGATTGCAGTGAACCGGGTTGTAGGTCATGGGCATCTGCGCCTGGTCAAACGTCAGCATTTGCCATGCGTGACCGCCGTCGGTCGAGCGATAGATGCCGCCCATGTCGCAGAAGCCGAACATGAGGCTGGGATTGCCCGGTGCCATACCGGGGCTGTATTGTGCTCCCCCGCCGCCCGGACCAACCGCCGTCCAGGTGAGGTTGCACAGGTAGGGCGGGGTATCCGCAAGGGCCTGCCCCGCGCATATGATCAGTAGAAACGCCACGCACGACAACAGCAGCTTCTTCATATCACCCTCCTCAGTGATAAACCGCAATGATTGGTTGCACAATAGGAATGGACCCCCTGTTACCTTCCCGTCCCTGCCACACCGATTGACGTGTCCAAGTGTCTGGCGCATCGCGACGGCGAGGACGCAGCACCGTCCCGATTGCCGCGCGCTGGAAGCGCCGAAATAACCAAACCGACGAAGAATGCTGAGATCTATCGGGGCCGGTGTCGCAACTGACAGGATGCCGCATCGAAGGTGGCGCGGCGCAAGACCGCACATCCAGCGCCGAAAGCGCATAGCTCTCAACGCGCGGATTTCGCCCTTATATATCTCCGCAATGTGCACTGCAAGAGAAAAAGCTTAACGTTTGCGAAGTTTTTTGTGCCTTGTGCTGCCCGGTAACCGCCTTGACGGATCGCCGGCTGCCGAGCGCATTGCGAGCCGGTAGAGTCAGGCCCGGGCGAGGCAGAGATGCGGGATTGGGCCGAGGAACACATCGGCGCGCTGATGTACGCCATGAGCGGTCGGTGTAACGAAAGAACGCGCGGGGCAATCGCCTGCCACGTAGATGATATGCGTGCGAACGGCGACGGCGGGCGGGACGATGCTCAACACGCAGGTACTCATCTGCTCGATAAGGCACAAAAGCAAAACGGCTGGCCGGAAGGCCAGCCGTGTGCAGAGCTGGTAGCGGGGGTTCACTACTGTGCGCCCCTGGGAACTTCTCGACCCTCGCCGATTCGACTGCCCTTATACCTGCGGCGTCTGCTCCTTCTTCATCGTCACGCCGCTCTGGGACGATGCGGCGGCGCGGTTAACGGCGTTAAGATACGCGTGAGCGCTTGCCTCAACGATGTCGGTCGATGACGCCTTGCCGGAGAATCGCATGCCGTTGAACTCCGCCGACAGCACCACCTCGCCAAGGGCGTCCTGACCGGACGTGACCGCGCGGATGTTGTAATCGACGAGCCTGCCGGGCATGCCCGTAATCCTGTCAATCGTCTTGTAGACGGCGTCCACCGGCCCGTCGCCGCACGCGGCGTCCTGGGCGATCTTGCCGTCGGCGCCCTTGAGCCGTACCGTGGCCGTCGGGATAGTGTGGTCGCCGCTCGAAACGTGGAACGAATTGAGCTCGAAGAGATTCGGCACTTCGACCATCTCATCCTCGATGAGCGCGCGCACGTCGGCGTCGAAGATCTCCTTCTTCTTGTCCGCGAGCACCTTGAATCTCTCGTACACCTTGACGAGGGTGTCGTCAGTGAGCGTGTATCCCATCGCCTCGATTCGCTCGCGCAGCGCGTGCCTGCCGCTGTGCTTGCCGAGCACCAGCCTCGAAGCGGGCACCCCTACGTCCTCCGGCCGCATGATCTCGTAGGTCGTGCGCTCCTTGAGGACGCCGTCCTGGTGTATGCCGGCCTCGTGGGCGAACGCGTTCTCGCCGACAATCGCCTTGTTGCGTTGCACCGTGAGCCCCGTCAGCGTCGATACGAGACGGCTCGTGGGATAGAGGAGCTTTGTGTCGATTCCCGTCCGACAGTCGAAGAGGTCGGTGCGCGTCGCGATCGCCATCACAACCTCCTCCAGCGACGCGTTGCCCGCGCGCTCGCCGATGCCGTTAATCGTGCACTCGACCTGGCCGGCGCCGTTCACGACCGCGGCGAGGGAGTTGGCAGTAGCCAGCCCGAGGTCGTTGTGGCAGTGGACCGAGATGACCGCGTTCTTGATGTTGGACACCTCCATCGCGAGATACTTGATGAGTGGCCCGAACTGCCACGGCAGAGCGTAGCCGACGGTGTCGGGTATGTTGACGGAATTCGCGCCCGCGTCGATTACGGCCTCGACGACCTCCTTGAGATAGTCCGGCTCGGTCCTCGCCGCGTCCTCCGGGGAGAACTCCACGTTGGGCACGTAGCTCTTGGCGAGCTTGACGCCCTCGATTGCCAGGCGCACGATCTCCGACTTGGCTTTCTTCAGCTTGAACTGCCTGTGAATCGCGCTCGTCGCGAGAAATACGTGTATGCACGGGTTCACCGCGCCCTCGAGCGCGCGCGCCGCGGCGGTAATGTCCTTCTCGACGCACCGCGCAAGCCCCGCGACCATGGCCTTCTTCACCTGCTTCGATATGAGCCGCACAGCCTCGAAATCGTCCGGGCTCGTTATCGGGAAGCCCGCCTCGATGACGTCCACGCCCATGGCTTCGAGCGCCTTGGCGACCTCCATCTTCTCGGCGTTGTTGAGGCTCGCGCCCGGCGACTGCTCTCCGTCTCTCAGCGTCGTATCGAAAATCCTGATCCTTCTTTTCTGTTCGGTCGGCATCTTTCATTTCCTTTCAACCGTTTCCGGCATTGTCTTTTGGTTTTCAGTACGACAGGCATTCCTGCCTGTCGTCACTGCGTAAGGGGTCTCGCTGACAGGCTCCGCGCGTACAGGGCTTGCCCCTGCAATCGAGACGAGCCTCCCACCGAGAAATGCAGATGCCGCGGCTTACTGCCATACGGTTTCTCATGCGCCTTCATACTTGCCTCACAAACACCCTTGTCACAACGGCCCAAACTCATCAATAAAACGAAAAAAGCCCCGAGGACCCGTTGGCCCCGGGGCTGATGCGCGAACGTACCCTTAGGGCCGCGGGGGTTCCCCCGTAAGCAACAACAGGCCCAAGGCACGATTGTGTTGAATGGTATTCATATAGATTCTTATACCCGCTTCCCGCGGCGGTGTCAAGCAAAATCACCGCAGTTTCTAATCACGGTGTGTGACCATATCCTGTGGCGTGGGCATCTGAGGCCGCTTGCGTAGGGGCGACTCGATGAGTCGCCCACAGTCATCGCGAAGCGACCTCTTGTTTCTTTTTGTGTGGCACTGGTGGCTTGCCCACCAGTGATGAATGCCTTGATCCGCCGTCGGCGGATCACCTTAATTCCGCGTACTGAACGTACCTGCCGACTTTCTTCTGCTTGTCGAGCATCGTGAACGTCGCCTCAACGTAGTAAACCCCCGGCGGCGTCAGAGCGTCGATGTCGCGATTCGCGAGGACGTAGAGGATCCCGTCATTGTTCATGAAGTACTCGTCCGACCATGCCTTCCGCGCTCCGTCGGAAACTATCCTTTCATATGCGCCGCCGATCTTGGTGTCCCAGTACTTGAAATCGCTTTTCCTGAGCCACATGTCGGGCTTCACAAGAATCGTTTCGGAAACAAGCTCCTTGCCGATCTTGTTGCTGCCGAGCGCGTCGGTCTCGGTCGCAAAGACCTTGTACTCCAGCCGCCCAAAGCCCGTAGTGCGCTTTCGCGAGGAATCGAGGAAGCTCACGCCGACGAAAACCCCCAGGCGCTGCCAGTTGAGGACGTCGACGGAGTAGACGTAAGGCTTGTCCTTGACGGGGAGCGTCTTCACGTGTTTGCGCACGATGTAGCCGCCGCGGGGCTCGATCGCGACGTCGATGTCGCTTATCGCCTGCGCCATCGAAGCGCCGTCCTCGGCCGACATGCCGAAGTCCGCGAAGTACTTGTTGCTCTCCTCGCTCTTGCGCAGAGCGTCGCGCTCCTCGGCCTTCATCCACTGGCCTTGGTACGGCACGAGCCCCTCGTGCGTGTTCTTGTCGCGCAGCGTCACCCATTCGCCCTCATACTGCACGTATCCGAGGGCCTGTCTCGCGTCCTTGTCGTCAGGGCTTATCGCGATGATCTGGGTGTAGATGTTCTTCGAAAGGTCCGCAAGCCCCGCGTCCGCTGCCTTGGAGGCGAGCTTGACCCGCGAGGCGGTGTCTGACGGCTGGAGGTTCTTGAGTTCGGAGCGGATTTCCTTCTCGAGGGAGGAAGACTCCTTTACCTCCTGTATGTCAGCCGCGTCAAACGTCACGCTGCCGTACGCGGTTTGAAGCACTACGCGCGTCTTGTCCTGCGAGACAATGTCTCCCTGAACGCGCCCGCCGCTTTTGAGGAGCACCTCGTCGGCCGACGCACTCAAGCTCAGGAGCATTAGCGCTGCGAAAACAAAAAACAGCGACTGGCCCTTGCTCATTAACCCCCTCCAGCGGGCGAACGCATCGGCGCCGGGATCCCCTGTCGATCCGCCGCGCCACCCGCGAGGGACGTATTTATAACGGGTAGGGGCTCACCTGTGCAAGCAAAAACCGGCCGAAAGCCGCATTTGTGTGCGAACACGTCTTCTGACGAGGGTCTCCGGGGTGCCAACGTAGGGGCGCTGCTTGCCGCGCCCGAAGTGTGGCCCTGGTGGCTCTTGTCCTCCGTAGCCTTGGCGAAGGAGGATGTCCACCAGTGATAAGCATCCCGATCCGCCATCGGCGGATCACCTCTTGGGTTCATGCGGCCGCCGAAAGCCGGCAGCGGCTCTGCCGCCAAGTATCTCCGCGTGCCAGAGAGATCAACCACGCCCGGCTATTTTCAGGGCGCACCAGTCTGTTCGGGCGCTATTCGTCCGCCAGCTCGGGGTTCATCACCCTTCCCATGAAGAGTATTGCGCCCGATTGCCTTTCGCGGATGAGGAAGATGAAAGGATGGTCGGCGATGAACTGCTTGATCTCTTCCATTGGCGCCTCCCCGAGCGCCATCATCACGCTTGTTGCCGCTGCAGCCTCGGTGCCTTCCTCATCGACGTTTACAAACGCCTTGTGCAGCACTTCGCTGATGAAGAGGTCCTTCGCGCCGTCCATGCCGGAAAAATCAGCGTCCGCGAAGGCGTTCGGCATTCCCATTGCACCGAGCGTCTTCGCTAAGGAGAAACGTTGCAGCATGTGCGCCTTGGGCAGTTGGAGCGCCACTGTGCGCGTTGCGAGGCCGGCAACGCACTTGTCCACCTCATCGAGCGTGAGCGCCTTCTCGAGGCCGGGCAGCCCGGCAGGGTCGGTCGGCAGGAGTACCAGCATCGCGATATCGCACCCCTTGTAAGGCATCTCAATCGCCTGGTAGCCTGGCCGGTCCCCATACCGGAAATCCTCCCCCTGGCACATTGTCGGAACAACGACTGATTGGCCCCCCATCAGTTTGAAACGGGCCTGCCGTGTGTCTCTCTTCTTGAAAGGCGCCACCCACAGGCCCTTGAAGTACACCGCGTTTGTCAGAACCAGCCGCGTGTCCGCGTTGATTGCGCCGGCCGGGATAAGATCCTTGATCCTGTCCTGAGTCTTCTTCGCGGTCCAGTCGTTGATCTTTGCGCGCGCCTCCTCGCTGCGGCCGAAGTCCACGAACTCCATTCCCGCGCCGTAATTCTCCGAGACGAGTTGCAGGAAGCTCTTGAGGAAGCCATGCCCCTTCTGGCCCCATAGCGCATTCGCCGTGGCGAGCTTGCATGAGCCGCTCACTGCTTGCTTGTTTATGCGGCCGATCAGTTCCGCGAACGCCGGATGGACGCGTTCGCTTTCGGCGTCGAGGTGAAGCACCGCAGCCATCTCCCCAGCCGTTTCGCCGCGCGCCCCTGCGTATGTCATCGCGAGCGCCGTCTCGATGCTGAAGGGCGAGAAGAAGACGTTGTCACTGCACTCCAGCGCCAGACGCTCGTAGAGATCGATTCCGAATTCGTTTACAGATTTTGCGGCGGACGTTTCCTGAGCGGATGCCGCCCCTGCCGCCGAGACCGTGTTTCCCCCAAAGACCAGCGCGAGAAGCGCTGTCGCCGCTACTATTGCTCTTGCCATCGCTTTTCCTCCACCGGGTTCGAATTCAGCACCAATGCCACTGCGCTGCCAAGTCGCGAATGCTTTGTTCTTAGGCAAGCATTTTGAATCTGCGCAGGAGTAACTCCTTGTGCACGACGCCGTTACATCCCAAGATGCTCTTGCGGCTCTCTTTGCATCTCCTACGGTTCTCTTGGTGCGTCTTGGTGTCCTTGGTGTCCTTGGTGGCTTGGTGGTGGAATGTCTTTATCCGTTCAAGTCGTCCTCTGCGGACCCCGCGGACGCCGCGTGAGAAAGGTTCTTTGGTTGCGGCCTCAGGCCGCGCTGCGTAATCGGCGTAATCGGCGGATGATCATTACTTCTTTGTCTCCTGTTTGATTGCGCCTTCCGTCAGACCCTTAGCGCTATCTCTCCATCACCCTCTGCGCTATCTCAAACGCCGCGTTCGGCCGCGCGATTCGCCTTGCGGCGTCCTGCATGCGCGCGAGGAGCGCGCTGTCCCCAAGGAGCCTTCTCACCTTGAACACAAGATGCGCAAGCGAGTTCGCCCTCAGCGCCGCGCCGTTTTCCAGAAGGTAGTCGCTGTTTCGCTCCTCCTGCCCTGGGATAGGGTTCCAGATGACCATCGGAAGCCCCATCGCGAGGCACTCGCTCGACGTGAGGCCCCCGCTCTTCGTGACCGCAAAGTCGCTTGCGGCCATGAGCTCATTCATGTTTGTAATGAAGCCGTACGGGACGACGCGGCCCCTGTGCTTGCTCGCGACGCGGTCGATCACCTTCTTGAGCGACTCGGTCCTTCCGGCAACCACAAGTAACTGTGCCCCTTCCGCCGCATCCGCCACCCGCCCTATGGCTTCCTCAACACCGGCTGCCGCAAAGCCCCCAGCGGACACGAGCACCGTCGGCGCACCGGTCCGCAAACCGAGGTTCCTTCGCATCTCCGGCTTGCCCGGATACCTGCGCGCGAACTCCGGCATGACGGGGATCCCCGTCACCACGACGCGCGCATTGCCGACACCCTTGGCATCGAGCGCATATGCCATCTCGCCCGTCGCCACGAAGTAACCGTCAACCCCGTCCTGAATCCACATCGTATGAATGTCGTAATCAGTGAGGACTACGTATACCGGCGCTGCGAGCTTGCCCTTGCGCCTGCGCGGCGCGAGCACTTCAGCGGGCAGATAGTGGGTGCAGACAATCGCGTCCGGGCCAAACGCCTTCACCTCCGCAAGAAGCGGCAGCGCGTTTGCCCGGTCGAAAAGCGTCGCAAGCTTCTTCATCTTGCTCTTCGCGGGCTTGGCTTCCATCTTCTCGTAGATCATGCCCCAGACGGACGGGAGATCTGCGGAGAGCTTCTCATATGTCCCCGTGAAACTCTTCTGAAACGCTGCATTCGTGAAGCCGAGCGCCTCGATATTCCGCACTTCGACCTGTGGAAACCGCTCCTTGAACGCCGCCTCCACCGCCTGCGCCGCCCTCATGTGCCCCGCGCCCGCCTTCACGGAGATGATCATCACCCTCTTCGCCATCGCATGCCCCTCATGTCCACCCGCTCTACGCCGCCCGCATTTCCGCAAACCCGGCAACGTGACGATAACCCCTCGTTCATACAAGGTCAATAGCCAACCGTATCCTCTTTGTCCGGCCGGCGCGTACCAGCCCCTTCCTTATGTGCCATTGGCGGCTTGTCCGCCAGTGTTATCGTAGGGGCGGAGCTCCGTACCCGCCCTGGCCAGATGGCCAGATTGGCACCGATCGCGCACCCTCGGTCGCGCGCACCAGAAGTGCCCAACCCCTCGAAACAGCCCTTCCCTATGTGCCACTGGCGGCTTGTACGCCAGTGCTCACGCGCCTCGCTCGGATTCCACCGCTTCTTGACACACTCTCTACTCCCGCGATAATCACACAGCATTCCATCCAAGGCAATCCGAGATCTACTGAAAGGCTCGACTATGAAATCCAAGGTTCGACCGGTTGTTCTCATCATCCGCGACGGCTGGGGCAAGGGCACGAAGGATCGTGGCGACGCGGTTGCCGCCGCGAAGACCCCCGTGCACGATGCTCTCTTCAAAGAGTACCCCTGGACGCTTATCGGCGCCGCGGGCGAAGCGGTCGGCCTGCCCGAAGGCCAGATGGGCAACTCCGAAGTCGGCCACCTCAATATGGGCGCTGGCCGCATCGTCTACCAGGAGTTTACCCGCGTATCGAAATCCATCCGTGACGGTGACTTCTTCACGAATAAGGCCTTCCTCGCCGCCATCGCCCACGCGAAGAAGAATAACTCCGCCCTCCACCTCATGGGTCTCGTCTCCGATGGCGGAGTCCACAGCCACAATACCCACATCTACGCGCTCCTCAAACTCGCCAAGGACAACGGCCTCTCCCGCGTCTTAGTTCACTGTCTCATGGATGGTCGCGACACTTCGCCCACCGGCGGTGCAGGCTATATCCGCGAGCTGGAAGCCAAGATGCGCGAATACGGCGTCGGCAAGGTTTCGACCGTCATGGGCCGCTACTGGGCCATGGACCGCGACAACCGTTGGGAGCGCGTTGAGAAGGCGTACCGTGCGTTCACGGCAGGGGAGGGGCGTACGACGAAGGACGCGGCGGGATTGCTTGACGAGTGCTACAAGTCCGACGAGACGGACGAATTCATTAAGCCCAGCATTGTCGTGGCGAGCGACGGCAAACCCGTCGGCCTCATCACGGGTAAGGATTCATTCATCTTCTTCAACTTCCGTGCCGACCGCGCCCGCGAGATCACTCACGCGTTCACCGATAAAGAGTTTAAGCCCTTCGAGCGCCCCGTGGGGCTCCTGCCGCATTACGTCTGCCTCACGGAGTACGATATCACGATCAAGGCCGACGTCGCGTTCCCGCCGGTGAAGCTGACGAATATCCTCACCCAGGTGATGGCCGCAAACGGCATGAGGCAGCTTCGCATCGCCGAAACTGAGAAGTACGCCCACGTGACGTTCTTCTTTTCCGGCGGCGTCGAAGCGGTCGTGGCTGGCGAAGACCGCTGTCTCATCCCCTCGCCCAAGGTCGCGACCTACGACCTCAAGCCCGAGATGAGCGCGTTCGAGGTCACCGACGATCTGGAAAAGCGCATCGCCTCCTGCGCGTATGACTTGATTGTCCTCAACTACGCCAACTGCGACATGGTCGGCCACACCGGCATCTTCGCCGCCGCCGTCAAGGCCGTCGAAACCGTCGACACCTGCGTCGGCCGCATCGTCGCCGCCACGAAAAAAGCCGGCGGCATCTGTCTCCTCACCGCCGACCACGGCAACGCCGAGCAGATGATCGACCCCTCTACCGGCGAAGCCTTCACCGCCCACACCACCGGCCCCGTCCACTTCATCCTCGTCGACGACTCCCGCAAAACCGCGAAACTGCGCCCCAACGGCATCCTCGCCGACATCGCCCCTACTATCCTCCAGATCATGGGGATCGCGCAACCCAAGGAGATGACGGGCAAGACGCTTGTAGAAGGGTAGAATGCTGCACAAACGCAGCGAGAGTATCAACGGATCATACGCGTTTTCTCGCCGCGTCCTTCATGGCATCTCCTTGACACCGCAAATCTTCTTGATTGCTGCTGTCGCTGCGCGCCGCACATTGACGTCCTCATTCAATAGCAGTTTCTCCAAGTGGGGAACTGCATTGATGGCTGGGGGGCCTATCTCCCCCAGCGCCTCTGGAACTGCCACCCAAATATATGAGTCCTGTTTCTGAAGCGCATCGATCAGCTCAGGTACGGCAATAGCGCCAATCTTGCCAAGCGTTTCGACCGCTGCCCAAGTGACAAGCGGGGGAATCTTCCACAGCACGTCGACAAGCGCGCACACCACCTGCGGATTCGTCGGATCGATCTCCCCCAACGCTCTGCACAAAAGGTTAATAAGGCCATAGGGGCCGCCCCAAGCGTTCATGGACTGTAGGTCTTCCAAGAGTTGAGGCACCGCCGCCGAGGCAGCGGGGCCAATCTTGGCCAATGCTTTGATAGACGCCTCATAGAGACGCTCATTTACATAGCTGTCCATGTTCCCGAAAGAGTGGCACAGTGGCGGCCGCGAATCCTTGAGTAACTCTATCAGTTGGGGCAAAGCCACCAAGCCGGCCTCGCTTATCCCATCAATGGCATAGGGCCACAGGCTCTCGCTCGTGTGGCTGATGCCAATGAGGTAACGCACTCCTTCTGGACTGATTCTCGCTAACGCCTTAGCCACGGCAAGGCACGCGATTCCGTCCACGTACCTGCACTTGGCGGTCTCAAAGAGGCTGATGAGCACTGGTACGGCCTCTGACGCTGCTGGGCCAATGCTGGCCAGCGCTTCCGCAGCGGCTGCCAATGGGACGCGCCATTGCTTGCCCCGAAGAGCGCCCACCAGTTGAGGGACAGCCGATGCAGCCGCCGGGCCGATCTTTCCCAAGGCGCTGGCGGCGGCCTCACAAATGGCCGGGGACTTGTCTTTGAGAGCATTGGCGAGCGGTAGCACTGCAGGAGATGCAAGCGGCCCAAGCGCCGCCAACCCCTTTATGGCCTCCAAACGTGTAGCATCTGTCCCGACGGCGAGTTGCCGTATGAAGAGCCGTAGATTCTGCGCCTGCCTGGTCTCTTCAACAGCCCTTGCGGAGAGACCGACGACCTCTCCGAGTTCGTCGGCAACGTGGCGAAGGGTTCCATCTCCAGTGTCGCCCGCCAGACAACAATCCCGTAGCGCCATCAGGAATCCACTGACTGACTGTGGCGAACCCGGCTTCCTTCTGGCCTCCTGCAGCAACTCCACGAATCCACTCGGGTCGCTCATACAAGCCGCAGTGAAATGCATCGCCGCAAGATACTCTGCAACCGGGTCCGAGGCGAAGCGTACCGGGTGGCCCTCTTTCTCATAGCGGATTATCTTAAGCCCTTTCCCAAGGTGCCCTATGTCCGCCTCAATTCCTCCAGCGCGCAATAGCGCTCGTACAGCGGTGGGCCAGTCTATCGAAACGGGCTTGAATTCTCCCCTTATACATTCCCACGCAAGCGCTTCACAGCATCTCTGAACGTGAGCATTCTCGGCATGTACGCCTTGAACCTTTTCATTAAGGCGATCTATGTGTGAACGTATCAGGTGCGGCACGTCCGTCGGCTTCCAACTTGCCTCCTCGCGTCGGCACGATATGAGATGCGCCACAAAGAGCTTTGCAAGTAGTGGAGTCGTCTCTCTCCGACCCACGGCAACCGTGAGTTGCGAACAGGCGTCAATGAATTGGTCCCTAATGTGATCGCAGGGAACGCCTGCCTGTCGAAGGTAGGAATCAAGAAACACATAGAGCTGATCGTTGGGGATCGGGCGCGGAGACAGGACAACTCTCCGCAGCCCGCGCAGGTCTTCGTTCAAACGAGATGTCACTATCAAGGCGTTGATTCCAAGTTCTGCGATCTCCGGGCGAATCGAGTCTCGAGTGCGTTCGTCCATCTCAGATAATCTGTCCACGATTACGAGAATACGCTTCCGCGCGAGCAGTCTCCTGAGAAGCTGCTGCGATAGTTCGTCTTCAGCGCCCGTAAGATCCTTGACAGCTGCGGAGATCGCGCGCTGCAAGGGGTTGCTGGCCCGTTGAGCAAGCGGGTATTCTATGAGAACGGGCAGCATTGTGTGTCTGGCTATGCGCTCCCCTTTCTTCGCGGAGAGCGCCCACCCCGCAATACGACAGGCGAGACTTGTCTTCCCGCTTCCTCCTTCGCCGGTAATGAGTAGGCAGCATGAGGCCCGACTAAAATGGGACACGAGATGCGCTGCCTCCAGTCTCTCCAACGCCTGCTCTGCCAGTTGGACGGGAAGGTCAACGTGGATGCGTCTCTCGCGAACCGATTCCATCTCCGCAAAACGCTTACGTGCGGTCGCTGCGTACTTCCGGACGAAAGCATCGAGAAGTCGATCACTGCGGTGAAAGAGCCCGACTCCAAGCACGTACTTCAGCGGGGCCCTTACCTGAAGCCAGGAATCAGGCGTGCCAATGGCTGTCCCCTGAAGCATCTCATTGAGCGCCAGCAGGCGATAGGGCACGAACAGGTACATCAGAAAGGAGACGATCGTTAGCAGGACAAAGATTGAGCAGAGTAGGAGCAAGGCGAAGGCTGAATAGCCAATATGTGACGCCAACTGGCACGCCTCTTGGTATCCGCGTGTCAGTCCTCTGAACACCATTTTGGGGCCAAGAGATTCATCTGTCAGCTCGCAAGGTACATTCGTCCCCGCCTCCCGCGTCTGTGCAGCAACTGCGACCGAGAGCGCCGGCGCTGGGTGGCCGGTACTGCTCATACCGGCGAGCGGTCCCAGGCACAGCGCCAATAGGACAAAGACCTGCTTTGCGGACAGTCTTCTCTTCCTGCGTAACGCCCTATGCATTAGGGATACCAGTCGTATGTAGGCCGGTCCCGTCACAGATGTCGCACCGCGTCGTGCTATCCCGCAATAGTGCAATTCTACAGCCCGAAGTCCGTGAGTAAATCCCCAGTTCATAGGGTGCGCGTCAGCGCATGCGCTCTATCCGACTTCCGAATCACGAGCGCCGTTGGCATTCCGACTCGTTATGTTCCCTGAAGGCGTGTCCTTGGATGATTTCGCGGTTCTCTTTGCACCCAGCCTGTCTTTCTTGGTGCCCCTGGGGCCTTGGTGGTGAGAGGATGCTTTCATTCCTTCGTGGGTTCAGGTTTTCTCTGCGCTTTCCGCGCCTCTGCTCGGTGAGCCGCCTTTCTTCCTTACCCCGATGGCGTCCGCGCCTCCCACGAGATGCTCTTGCTCGCAACAGAACCATGCTTCGTCGCGGCCCTCAACCGCGCCGAGTCGATGGTTTTCGCTTGCGGTACTACGTTTGAAGGGTATTCTTAGGCTCCCGTAGCGCCGTAGCGGTCCGAATGTCGAGGCGAAAGAAATGAGCAGATCCGAGGCGCCGATCTGGAAGCCCCTCTATACCATTACTCCAAAGGCCGCTCGCTTCCTCATGGAGACAGAAGCCGTCCGCGCCGAAGTCGAGCACATGCCCCTGCCGCCTGCGGTTGAGGCGGAACTCAGAAGGCAGGCCCAGGTTCGCTCCACCCACTATTCCACTCGCATCGAAGGAAATCGTCTGACGCTTGCTGAAGCGGAAAAGGTTATCCGCGGCGCAAAGACCCAGTTCCACGGCCGCGAGCGCGACGTGCGCGAAGTCCGCAACTACTGGAACGCGCTCCTGCGAGTGGACGAGTGGGCCGAGGCAAAGCGGCCTCTTACTGAGGACCTGATTCGTAAGCTTCACGCGCTTGTTGAGCACGGACCTCGCGCCCGCCCGACGCCATACAGAACCGGCCAGAATGTGATTCGAGACTCCGCCTCAGGAGCGCTCATCTATATGCCGCCGGAAGCCCGCGACGTTCCTGCACTCATGGCCGCGATGGTTCGATGGATTAGTGACGCGGAAAAAGCCGGCGTGCCGGTTCCAGTGATCGCCGGTCTCGCTCACTACCAGTTTGTGACCATTCACCCATACTACGACGGCAACGGCCGCACCGCGCGGCTCCTCGCGACCTTCCTCCTGCATCGCGGCGGCTACGGCCTCCACGGTTTCCTGTCTCTCGAGGAATACCACGCACAAGACTTGGCCGACTACTACGCCTCGCTCGCGGTTCATCCCCACCACAACTACTACGAAGGCAGAGCAGGCGCCGATCTGACTCCATGGCTTGATTATTTCATCTCGACTCTTGCCTCGACCTTCCAGGCCGTCCGCGCAGAAGCCGCGCGTCTTGGCAAAGAAGGCGTCCCCACTGAACCTGAACCGTTGCGTCGCCTCGACCGGCGCGCGAGAGTCGTGCTCGGCCTCTTTGGCAGGACCGATCGCGTCACAGCCTCGGACGTTGCCCGCGCCCTCGGCCTCTCCGACCGTATGGCTCGCGTTCTCCTCGCACAGTGGGTCGAGGACGGTTGGCTCACCGTCGCCGACCCCTCCCGCCGCAAACGTTCCTATGAATTAACGGCAATTTATCGGCAATACGTCGCCCCCTTATCGGCAACGCAGGACCCAAAGCCCAGGAAGCCCTGACGCTTCTTGTTTGTGTTTTCCCCTGCCCCCCTGCTCCCCTGCTCCCGCGCGCCAGAGCGTCAGCGCGCACCCCTGTATCTTGTGCTTCCTGCCCGCCGAACCACCTGCGGCATTTGTAGGCTTTCTGAGAAAAATCCGTTTTCCCTGCTTTTTCTTTAAGTTGCTGCGAACACTAAGGTTACGTTCATATTTCCCGAATCAACCACCGGATTTGAGCCCTCAAAAACACCCCTGATATTTGTATCCGTCTATAGGGTAGAGGGACTGTGCTTTTCGGAAAGCGCCTGCGGCTGTACGCCGGTGGGCAGTCGAGATACCCAACTCTCGACTGCCCCTCCTGTGAAAATCAGGCCGAAATCCGATGCCGTGGCCGGTCGAGGTCTGTGGTCCTCGACTGCCCCTCCTGCTGCGAGGTCTGGTTCTTCGATCGTACGGTTTTGCCTTTAGACTTCAGACTTCGATCTGGCTTCTTCGTTCTTTGACAACTGAAGACTTTGTGAAAAGGACAACCTTCTTGGTTGAAGGCTGATACTCCGTCCATAGGGAGGCGCTTGGCGATGAGGGGCGTCGAAGCAGTCTAAAAGCCGACGCTCCTTATCGCCTCTCTTACCACCTCCGCCGACCGGCGAAAGGCGGCGAGCTCCTGGTCCGCGATCTTGAGCGGCACGATGCGCTCGCAGCCGCTCGCGTCGACGATCTGCGGCACGCTGAGGCAGACGTCGCTCACGCCGAGGTAGTTGTCGAGGCGGCTCGAGACAGTGAAGATGCGGCGTTCGTTGCGAAGGACCGACTCTATGAGTTTCGCGGTCGTGAGGCCTATGGCGTAGTAGGTTGCGCCTTTGGCGGCGATGATCTCGTAGGCCGAGTCGCGCACTACCGTGTAGATCCCGCGCTTCTCCTCGTCGCTGCAGTGGTTGACGCACGAGACGCAATACTCTTCCATCCTGACACCGCCCATCGTCACCGTCGACCACAGCGGCACTTCGCTATCGCCGTGCTCCCCGACGATGTAGCCGTGGACATTCTTCACCGACACGCTGCAATGCATGCCGATGAGGTACCTGAACCAGCTCGTGTCGAGCACGGTCCCGGAGCCAAACACGCGGTTCCTCGGCAGCCCTGCAACCTTGAGGGCGACATAAGTCAGCACGTCAACCGGATTCGTAACGATAACGTAGACCGCGTCGGGCGCCTTCGCGACAAGCCTGGGCATCATGTCCTTGAGGATCGCGGTATTCGTCTTCGCGAGGTCGAGCCGCGTCTGCCCCTCTTTCTGCTTCGCGCCCGCAGTGACGACCACTATTTTGCTCTCCTCGACCGCATCGAAGTCGCCGTCGTAAACCTTTGCCGGCGACACGAACATCATCCCGTGATTGAGGTCAAGGGCCTCCGCGCGCGCCTTCTTGCGGTCGATGTCCACAAGGGCTATCTCACTCACGACTCCCTGGATAAGCGCGGCGTACGCGATCGTCGCTCCGACGTTACCCGCGCCGATGATGGAAACCTTCATAAGAAGTCCTTTCCTATTGTCGGCGAATGGTCGCCCGCGGTGGCAGGATGCCCGTCTGGCTATGTTGCCAGGGCGGGTACGGAGCCCCGCCCCTACGCTACATCGCGCAATTCTTGCACGGCCCCGAGAACTCCGGATCATACGATGTTTCGGAAGGTCGCCGCGGCGAAGACTCCGAGATGAACGTAAGCGGCTGCGCAGAGCGGCTGCCGTACCTGTAGACTGTGATCCCCTTAAGGCCGAGGTCGATTGCCATGCGGTAAATGTTTCGCACGTCGCTGACGGACGCCGTCTGCGGGAGATTCACGGTCTTCGAGACAGCGTTGTCCGTGTGTTTCTGGAACGCCGCCTGCATCCGCACATGCCACTCAGGCTCGATGTCAAACGCCGTCGCGAAGAGGCGCTTCACGTCCTCGGGCACGGCGCCGATGGCCCGCGCGGAACCGGTCTGCGCGATCTCGCCGAGCAACTGCCGGCTGTAAAAGCCGCGCTCCTGCGCGATCCTGCGGAAGTAGGGGTTCTCCTCGAGGAGCAGCGTCCCGTCCACGATGCTGCGGAAGTACGACACCGCGAACAAGGGCTCGATCCCGCTGGAGCACCCCGCGATTATGCTAATCGTGCCCGTCGGCGCGACCGTCGTCACCGTCGAATTGCGCAGTGCGCGAAAGCCCCTCGACGGCCAGACGCTCTCGGCGAAGTTGGGGAACGACCCTCTCTGGATGGCGAGCTTCTCCGACGCCTCATGTGCGCGCTTGTTGATGAATTCCATGAGCTTCTCGCCGCGCGCGAGCGCGCCCTCACTGTCGTACGGCACCCCCATGAGGATGAGCGCCTCCGCGAATCCCATGATGCCGAGGCCGATCTTGCGGTTGGCATGGGTGACGTCGTCGATCTGGGGCAGGGGATAGCGGCCCGTGTCGATCACGTTGTCGAGGAAGTGGACGCCCGTATCGACCATCGCCCCGAGGCGCTCCCAGTCGAAGTCCTCTCCCTTGACGAACTTGGAAACGTTCATGCTGCCGAGATTGCATGACTCGTAAGCGAGAAGCGGCTGTTCGCCGCAGGGGTTGGTCGCTTCTATGACGCCGGCCTTAGGCGTGGGATTCTGCCTGTTGATCTCGTCGATGAACACAAGGCCGGGATCACCGGTCTGCCACGCATTCTGCGCGGTGAGGTCGAAAACGTCCGCCGCGGAGAGTTGGCCGACTGCTTTGCCGTTGCGGGGATTCACGAGGTCGTACTTGCCGTTTTTCTTTAGCGCTTCGAGGAAGCCGTCCGTCAAGGCCACGGAGATATTGAAGTTCTGAAGCGCCGTCCCCGCCTTTGAGCCGATGAACTCGAGAATATCCGGGTGATCGCAGCGCAAAATGGCCATATTGGCGCCGCGCCGCCTGCCGCCCTGCTTAATGGTCTCGGTGGCCGCGTCAAAGATCCGCATGAACGAAACGGGCCCAGATGCGATGCCGCCCGTTGAGCGAACGACGTCGTTTTTCGGCCGCAGCCTGCTGAACGAAAACCCCGTCCCTCCCCCCGACTGGTGGATTTGGGCCATATCTTTCAGCGCGTCGAAGATCTCGACGATGGAGTCGCCGACGGGAATCACAAAACAAGCGGCGAGCTGGCCCATGGGGGTGCCTGCGTTCATGAGGGTGGGCGAGTTCGGAAGGAACTCGCGCTCGGTCATCACGCGGTAGAACTCTTCGTACGCGCTCTGCTGCGTGCCGAACGGCGAATCCGGTGCGGCGACGGCCTGCGCAACTCGCTCAAAGAGGCCGCGAGGCGTTTCTACCGTTTCGCCGTTTTCATCCTTGCGGAGGTAGCGCTTCTCCAGAATCTTGACGGCGTTGACGCCGAGCTTGAGGTCGTCGTGAACGCCGAGGAGTTCCTTGGTGCGGCGGGTTTCGGCGTGCTGCTCGCGGTAGATGATGTATGCGCGGGCCGTGCGCTCCAGCCCCGCGCGAAGAAGTGATTCCTCGACGAGGTCCTGCACCTCTTCGACCGAAGCCTCTGCGACCTGCCGCTTGTCGAGAGACGCGACGACCTTGTCGGCGACCGTCACCGCCGTGTCGCGCCCGCCGGTGGACGTTTCCCTCAGGGCCCCCAGCACGGCGCGCACGATCTTTTCGCGGTCGAACGGCTCGACCGACCCGTCGCGTTTGCGGATCCTCTCGATCATCGCGTGTCCCCCTGCGCTTGGAGCTTATTCGAGGAGGAATCGCCGGACAGCGTCCTCCACGGCTTCAAAGCCTCCACTTACTATCCCCGGCCCAGCAAGTCCTGCTGCTTTGGCCGCTGCGAACGCCCGAGCGAGCACAAACCTCGCCTCTTGACGTGACACCTTCGCGCCGGACGGCAGTTCCCCCCGCGCGATGAGAATCTTCCTATCCGCTGACGCTGCAATGAGATCCGCCACGTCCGCGCCGAGGAGCATGCCCGGCGGCAGGATGTAATCCGATTGTTTGAAGCCTTCCTTCGATCTGAGCGTGAGCAAGAGGTCAGATGCCGCGAACTTCGCGATCCTCCTGTCGAGCGCGAACGCGAAGAGCGCCACCATCGACGTTTCGCCCTCAGCCCACATGGAAACCGGCAGCCTTCGATAGCCGTCGAACTCCTTTACCGCGTCGACGCCGCGCGAGATATCGAAGGCCCTCATAAGCGATAGATGCCTCCCGAGCATAATCGTGCGCGTGAGCGTGAATATCGATGCCTCACCGGGATGGATTCCGGTGGTCTCGCCTGTTCCGCGGAGATCCATCGCGACAACCGCCGCGCCGCCGCGCACGAGGAGTTCCACGCTGCGAAGGTCGAGCGCGTGCGCCTTGCCGCCGTCGCCGACGTAGACGACCACTTGCGAAGGTCGGCCGTCCTTAGGCTCGATAAGAATCGACGGCACTACGACGCCACGCTCGCTCGTGAACGCAAACGGCCTTATGCGTCCCCATGACGCGGCGACAGTGGGGAATTCCTGCAGGTCGAGCCCGATCGCGTCCGGCTTGGGGCCGCCAAGCTGTGCCAGATGCCGCAATACCTGATTGCGATATGCCTTGTAGGCTGCCTTCGTCTTTGGCCGCTTGATCTTTGGCAAATCCTCGCAGAGCTTCGCGTAGAGCGTCGCCAGTGTCTCCGTCCCCTTCGGCAACTGCCCATCGGGGAACGCACGGAGCACTTCGCTCTCTTCGTTTTCGACCGCGATGTAATCCTCATAGCTCTCCGGCGGCGCCGGCTCGATGCCCTTGAGGTATTTGTCGAAGAAGCGGATCACGCCAACCCTTATCGCCCCCGCGTAACTGTGCGGGCCATAGTCCTCGTGGAGATCGATCCTGTCGTGCGCCCCGAACGCCTTATATACTTCCCTCGCGCGATAGTAGACCTCGCGCGCGCCCTTTATCGGGAACAGCCTGTCCTTGACCGCCTGGCAGATGAGAAGCGGCCGCGGCGCGACCGTCGCCATGAGGTCACTGTATTCCGCGAAGCGCCATATTCCCGGTATGACCTCACACTGACAGAATGAGTCAATTCCTACCGTCATGTGCTCGTCGAACATGCACACCGCGTTGACCGGGGCCGACGCAGCGATCCTCTCGTCGAACACCGTGGTGAACGCGGTCTGGTTGCCGCCGCCCGAAGAGCCGGTTATACCGATGCGCCTGGGGTCAATCTCCCTGCGCGTCATGAGATAATCGATCGCGCGCATGTTGTCCCACACCATGAGCCCCTGGACCGTCTGACCTGCCATATACAAGTAGAGGTTTTCGTGCTGCTGGGGCTTGCGCTCGCCGCCGCCCACGAAGTCCACCGCAAGAACCGCGTAGCCGTTTCTCACGAGATGCACCGCGACCTTCTGGTAAACGGTGTAGGCCTTCTGCGCGAACGAGTGGCCGTGGACGAGGAGGACTGCGGGGTAGGGGCGCTTGCCTTTCTTTGGCAGATAGAGGAGGCTTGATACGGGCCAGTTCGGCCGGGTATGGAACGACACGCCCTCGACCGTGTAGCCGTCGCGGTCGTAGCGTTTATTGATCTTCGCCTTGAGCGGTACTTTCTTGTCCGGGAAGGGGCCGACGGCGTCGGCGAGGCGCCGCCGGATGTCGCGCCGCTTCGGCATCCACTTGGCGACGGTAATGCCGGAGTAGTCGGCAAGCGGTATCCGCGCCTTTTCGCTGCGGATATACGCCTTCATCATCTCGCCGTAGTGGTCTGTTTCCCCGTAGCTCGTGATGAGAAAGGATTTAATCTTGTCAACGTCCGTCCGAATCCTCATAGGTTGCTCCTTCTTTGCACGTTCCCACTTTCTCACTTGCGGCCACAGGCCGCTCCCACTGGCGCTTGACCGCTCGTTCGCTATCATTAGTTACGCGTTGCCGACGGCGGCTGAGATTAAGTTACCAGCACGCCGCCAAAAGGCAAATAGTTTCATCCGCTCATTTGGGTAGAAAGCTTGCGGAGGCCGCCGGATGGCGAAGACTTACGAAGAAATAAACGAGAAGATAAAGAAGGGCAAGGCGGTCGTAGTGACCGCCGAGGAGATGATCGACGTCGTTAAGGAGCGCGGGACCAGGAGCGCCGCGCAGACCGTCGACGTCGTCACGACCGGCACCTTCGGTCCCATGTGTTCGTCGGGCGCGTTCATAAACGTCGGCCACTCCAAGCCCAAGATGAAGATCACGAAAGCCACCATCGAAGGCGTTCCGGTCTTCTGCGGCCTCGCGGCGGTCGACATGTACGTCGGCGCGACCGAGTGCAGCGAAGATGATCCCCTGAACCGCGTATTTCCCGGGGAATTCCTGTATGGCGGCGGCCACGTGATTGAGGACCTGATCGCGGGCAAGGATTTGCGCCTCGTCGCGAGCGGGTACGGGACGGATTGCTATCCGCGCAAAGAGCTCGACACGCTTATTAACATCAGGGACCTCAACGAGGCAACTCTCGTTAATCCGCGCAATTCCTATCAGAACTACAACTGCGCCGTGAATGCAACCGCGAAGCGGACGATTTACACTTACATGGGCATGCTGCGGCCGAACCTCGGCAACGCCAATTACTGCTCCGCGGGGCAACTCTCGCCTCTTCTCAACGACCCGTACTACCGCACGGTTGGAATCGGGACGAGGATATTCCTGGGAGGGGCGATTGGTTACGTCTACTGGCATGGCACGCAGCACAGCCCGACCGACCCGCGCAACGAGCGAGGGGTGCCCAAAGGCGGCTCCGGCACTATCGCGGTCGTCGGCGACATGAAGAAGATGTCGACGGAGTTCATTCGCGGCGCGTCGCTTCGCGGTTACGGCGCAAGCCTTGCCGTCGGCGTCGGAATCCCGATACCGGTCCTGGACGAGGAGATGGCGCGCTTCACTTCAGTAAGCGACGCCGACATCGTTGCGCCCGTCATCGACTATGGGTCGTCGTACCCTCAGGCTATCCCGGAGAAACTGGGTGAGGTCACTTACGCCGAGCTTCGGAGCGGCAAGATCAAGCTTGCGGGCAAGGAGATACCGACGGGCGCGATGTCGAGTTACGCCAAGGCGAGGAAGATCGCAGCGACTCTGAAGTCATGGATCGAGAGCGGCAAATTCCTTCTCGGCCGGCCGGTTGAGCTGTTGCCCCAGGCTGACAGCGGCTACTCGTTTCACGCCATGAGAGAAAGAAGGAAGTAGTGATGGAACGGCTTCGCCCCTCGCATTTTCGTGAGAAGCGTTTCTACCGCGACTGGATGAAGGCGGAGGGCCTCGTGCGTTTTGACGCCAGAGTGCTGGAGACGGACCTGGCGATTCTGGCCGAGCGCGACCTCACGTGCGACGCGCTCAGGAATATCGTGAACCTGAGAAATGCGCTCCAGAAGTATGCGGACACGCACGAGGGGTTTCTTGCCACGCTGGAGCCGGTCGCAGCCGATGCAGACGCGCCGGAGATCGTGAAGCGCATGTGCGCGGCGACAAGCGAGTGGGGCGTAGGGCCGATGGCCTCCGTCGCGGGCGCATTTGCCGAGATGGTGGGCGAGGCGCTTCGCGCCAAATCGAAGGAGATAATCGTCGAAAACGGCGGCGACATTTTCATCGCCTCGAAGTTCCCGCGCGACGTCGGCATCTTCACGGGCGGCAAGTCGCCGTTTTCCGGCAGGCTCACCGTTCAGGTGCGGCCCGAGTCGGGTATCCGCGGCATTTGCACGTCGTCGGGCACCGTGGGACACAGCCTCAGCCGCGGCAAGGCCGACGCGGTCGTCACCTTTGCAAAGTCGGCCGCCTATGCGGACGCCGCCGCGACGAGCATTGGAAATCGCGTCCAGACGGCCGCCGACGTCGAGACGATTATCGAAGAGGAAAAGGATCGAGGGAACCTCCTTGCGCTTGTAATAGTCATCGGCGACCGAATGGGCGCTTTTGGCGAGATCGAGTTCGTATAGAGCCTATTTCAGTAGGCTTCGTGAGCGGCGTTGCGAGCGCCCGCGGGCCGAATGCAAGGAGCGACGGCGATGGCTTATTCAGGAATAAGTGGAGGAGGAGCGACACAGCAGACGGCCTATGTCCGCCGCAACCCGAAGGGACGCAAGCGATACACTTCGCATTGCTTTGTCGCTCGTCGTCGGCGTGTATCGAACACGCCTTCCTCCTCGCTTCGCGCACTGCTCGTATCTTGCGGCGTCGCCGCCACGACGCCTACTGAAGTAGGCTCTTAGGAGAAAGCGATGTACAGCGAACGCATTATGGTCCACTTCCCGCGCGGCCTCGTCAACGAGCCGGTGCTTTCGATGGTAGTCAAGCAGTTCGATATTACGTTCAATATCATCAGCGCGCGAATTACGGAGAATGAAGAGGGGCAGCTGAAGGTCGAACTCCAGGGGAAGCGCCCGAACGTCCTCGAGGCGATAGAGTTCATGAAGGAGAAGGGCGTTGGCGTGCAGTCGCTGTCCAGGATCGTCCGGATAGATCGCAAGCTCTGCACCGATTGCGGCGCCTGCGTCGTCCACTGCCCGACCGCAGCGCTTTACTATGCTGAGGACCGCTCAGTTGCATTCGATCCGAAGAAGTGCACCACCTGCGAGCTCTGCCGTCTCGCGTGTCCCTATCGCGCGGTTCTCATAGCGCACACGGAAGAAAGCGAGAGAGTGTAGTTTCCTTCCCTCTGTTGTCTGGATGATGCTGCGTGGAGGAACGGATGTTGGAGATCCATATGAGATTCATCCGACTCTGCTGCAGCGCGGTCGCGATTTCTCTAATGACGCCCCTTGTCTGTCTTGCGGCCAGTCCGGCTTCCTTCGAGCGGCACGACTACAAGGCAGGAAGCAAACCCTCGGCGGTCGCGGCGGCCGATTTGAACGCGGACTTGCTTCCTGACGTTGCGGTCGTGAATCCCCGCGCTCTGAACATCCTGTACAACCAGGCCGGCGGCGCGTTCGCGAAAGCCAAGACCCGCGGCGCAGGACCCGCGCCGGTCGGCCTTGCGCTCGGCGAGTTCAACGGAGACTCACGGCCCGACATCGCGATACTCAACCGGAGGGGCGTAAGGATCATCTGCAGCGCTCCGGACGGCGAGATGACCTACAGGACCACGCTGCGCATGAGGGGAGCGTTCCTTGGTATTGCGGCGGCGGATCTCGACAATGACGGCATCACCGATCTCGCCGCCGGGCGCGTCCACTTCTGGGGCGGCTCATTTGGCATCGACCACGCTGAGTACTTCGTCCGCATCTACAGCGGCGTTGGCGACGGGCGATTCACGAGGTCTCAGGACTACCGCGTCGGCAAGATGCCGACGGCGATTCTCCCCGGCGACTTCAACGGGGACTGCCGCGCGGACCTTGCCGTAGCTACCGCTTCGAACGGAGGCGCGATCGACGTTCTCTACGGGCAGCCGGGCGGCGGTTTCGCCGACGCTGCGGAATATGCCTGCCCCGCCGCTGAAGCAATTGCATCCGGCGATCTCAACGACGATGGCCGACTGGACATAGCCCTCGTAAGCTGGCGGGCACAGGCCGTGGCGATTCTTTACGGTCAGCAAACGGGCTTCAGCGCTCCCGTTGTCTACGCTGTGGACAGACCCGGCCGCGGGATCGCGCTCGGCGACTTCAACGGTGACGGCAGGCTCGATATTGCGGTCACGAGGGGCAAGAAGGACGGCTGCATCGCGGTTCTCTACAGTGAAGCCGGCGGCGGCTTCGGCCAGGCGGTTGAGTACCCCGTAGGCCGCTGGCCCTCAGGGATTGTTGCCGTCGACCTCAACGGGGACTCCCGGCTTGACCTTGTTGTGTGCAACAATCATTCGAGGAGCGTGTCGGTTCTGCTGAATACGGGCAACACGCCGTAGCGTATCAGCGCGCGGCCGAGGCAGAAAAGCCCTGAACCTGTCCCATGCCGGGACTGCCACTTATGCCTGCGTTGACCGTTGTTCTGCTGCGGACTTGGCCATCAGGCGCTTCTTCCTCGCCGCGAAGAGGTAGAACACCCCCGGACCGAATGAAAGAAGTGCGATCGCAATCCCTGCCGCCATGCCGGCCATCGTCACAATGCCTGCGCAACAGTCACCGCGCTTTCTGACGAGGATATGCGTGGTCACGGCTACGAGCAACTCCAGGATGCTCCCCATGTAAAGCCAGAAAGTGATCTTGCTGATCCAGTCCTTCGGGTCGTCGGTTGTGAGGCAGAGCCACCTGAAGACGAAGGTCCAGACCAGCCACATAAGGGCAATGAGTCCCAGAAACGCCCAGCCCGCCCAAGCCATTCCGAATTCGTAGTTGAAGAAGATCATGGCAGCAACTCCCGCGGTGCCAAAGAGGAGCGCCACCATGAACCCCGCCATAATGATCGTCGGCCATATGTGCCTGCGCTTGACCGGCCTCCCGCCTTCCACGCGCACCGGAACGATGAGCAGGACCGCCTGCGCCAAGGCGAAAAAAGCGAGTATGAGCCAGACCCAATAGGGCACGGCTGTGAAGAATCCTCCGACGTCTGTCCAGGACGACATGCCCGGTACATCAGAAGCAGACAACAGCCTCTGATCGGAGATTGCTCTGTCGACGAGTATCGGTATCAAGGCCCAGGCGATCGCCAGGAATATCACATACAACGCTACCGTGAGTATCGCCCACCTCTTCATCCTGCGATCCCCAAATGAAGCGCCCTGGTCCGGGCGCATGCCTTACCCAGCCTTCATCCCCGACAGCGTTATCCCGCCGACGATATGCTTCTGCGCGACGGCGAATAGCGCGATGAGCGGCGCCGAGCCCATTACTGACGCAGCGAATATCTTCGGCCAGGCGATGGAGCTTTCGTCACGGAAAAGCGAGACGCCAACCGTTACGGGGTACTTGTCCCAGTCGGAGAGGATTACAAGCGGCCAGACGAAGCTATTCCACTCGGAGATGAAGACGAACAGCCCGAGAGTAATAAGCGCCGGTTTGGCAAGCGGCATGATTATCCGCCAGTATATCCCGAATGCGCCGCAGCCGTCGATCCGCGCTGAGTCTTCCAGATCGGCGGGGATGTTGAGGAAGAATTGCCGCAACAGGAATATGCCGAACACCCCGGCGAGACTCGGTCCCACGACGCCAAGGATGGTGTCCGCGAGGCCGAGGTTGACTGCGATAAGATAGGTCGGCACGAGTATCACCGCGCCCGGCAACATCATCGTGGACAGGAGGAGGGTGAACGCCACGTCGCGCCCCTTCCATCTGAGCCGCGCGAACGCGAACGCCGCGAGGGAGTCAAAGATGAGCTGAAACACCGTCACCGTGGCCGCGTAGACAAGCGAGTTGAAGAGATACCTTCCCATGCGCCCGGTGCCGCGATCGACCGCGCCGGCGAAGTTTGTCAGTGTCGGATGCCGGACGACGAGATCGTTGGGGCGCGACGTGAACTCGGTATTCGTCTTGAATGCGCTCGCCGCCATCCAGAGGTAGGGGAGCACCATCGCGAACGTTACCGCGATGAGCGCCGCGAAGCCTATGAGCTTTCCCGCTCTTTTCATCCGCGCCTCAGTCGTAGATCCGCCGCGACTTGACGATCCGCATGTACGCGAATACAAACACGAACACCACGGCGAAGAGAAGCCACGCCATGGCCGACGCGGTTCCCATCCCGCCGTAGCTCTGGAACGCCTTCTTGAATATCGCCGACGTCATGACCTCCGTCGACGTGCCCGGACCGCCGCGGGTCATGATATACACCTGCGTGAATACCTGGAAGCCTCCGATGACAAGCATCACTGACACGAAGATGAAAGTGTTGCGCAGCAGCGGCAGCGTGATATACAGAAGAGACTTGAGCGCTCCCGCCCCGTCCACATGCGCCGCCTCGTAGAACTCGCGCGGTATTTCAGACAGGCCCGCAAGAAATATGACGCTGTAATAGCCCGCCGCCTGCCACGCGCTCATGACCACAATCGCCGGCATCGCCGTGCTCGTATTGGTCAGCCAGTTCGGCAGGGCGGGCGTGCTCAGGCCAGCGAGGCGGGCGATGGGGCTGACGCCTGCATACACAAGGCCAAGACCCATATTGACCGGCCCGTCGAACCTGTAGAGCCACATCCAGATGAGGCTGATGACGACTACCGGCGTTATCGACGGCAGGAAGAACGCTGCCTTGAAGAACCCCTGCCCGTACGGCGCCTTGTACGCGAGAAGCGACAGGAGAAACGCAGTCACGATCACCGACGGTACAAGGAGCGTGACATAGTAGAACGTGTTGCCGAGAGCGATCCAGAATATCGTATCCTTGTCGAACAGAACGTCACTGTAGTTATGGAGGCCGACAAAGGGATGTGCTGGGATGAGAATGTCCCAGTTGTGAAGGCTGACCCAGAAACTGTACGCGATCGCGCCGACAGAGAAGAGGAGCACGACAGCCGCCGCCGGCGTTACAAATCCAACGCCTGTCATCCATTCGCGCCGCGCCCGGTCGCTCATCTGACCGCCTCCGGCAAGGCTTCGGAAGCCTTCTCTTTCCGCAAGAGTTCATCCGCCCAACTGCCGGCGAGGATCCTCTCCGCCTTCGCGTTCCCCTCCTTCATCGCTTCTTCGACTGGCATCGAGCCGAGGATCGCCATCTGGTAGTACGGCTTGAACGCGTCGTTTACCTCCTCGAAGCGCTTGTAGGGGTACATTGCCCCGCTCGCCGCGATCTCGGGGACCATCTTGAGGTAGGGGTGCGCGGCCACTTGAGCTTTCCACTGCGGTGTGTCGTAGAGATCGAGGCGCGCAGAGTTGCGGTAGAGGATCTCGAGCATGTCTATCGACGCCTGAAGCCCTCCGTAGTAGCGCAGGTACTCCCATGTCTCCCTGGGGTGCCTGGAGTTCTTCGGCACCATCATCATGTTTGCCCAGGTTATCGTCGCGCGCTTTTCGGAGTCCGGCCCCGGCGGAAGGCTTGTCATCACGTACTCCAGGTCCGGCGCGTTCTCGCTTATGTGGTAGCCGTTCCACGTGCCACCGAGTATCATCGCAGCCTTTCCCTGCTCGAAGAGGCTGAGTTCCTGCGTCTCGCCGCCGGGCGGGAAGGATACGTTGTGCTTGTGCAGGAGGTCATAGAGGAACTGCATGGCTTTGAGACCCGCCGGACCGGTCGCATTCGTGGAACGCAGGTCGTCGGTGAGGAACGCCTTTCCGTCCGCCGCCATCCAGGGGAGTATTCCCGAGAACCGCTCCGGCACCGCGCTCACGAGAAAGCCCGCGCGCGTGACTCTGCCGGTTTCGTCGCGGATGGTGAGTCTTTGAGCGTATTCGAGAAAAGTGTCCCAGGAGTCAATTGCATACGGCGACGGATCGAGTCCGGCCTCCCTCGCCATCTTTGTGTTGATGATGAGCGCATATGCGTCCATCGAGGTGGGTATTCCGAAGACGTGCCCGTCGCGGCTTGTGTACGCTGAGCACAATGGATAGAAGCGATCGGGGCGCACGTCCGTGGATTCCGCGAGGAAGTCATTGAGGTCGCGTATCACGCCGCGGTCGTAGAGGTCAGTCGCCCAGATGATGGAGCACTGAAATGCGTCGGGAGGGTCGCCGGCCGCGAACGCCGACATGAGCTTCTGGATGTACTGCGGCCCGAGGGGGATGAACTGGTAACGGATTTCGATGTTCGGGTGCGAAGCCTCGAAGTCGCCCTTCACCTTGTCGAAGAACCGCCCGAGTTTCGCGTTACCGGCCGGATTCCACCAGTCCCATATGCGCAAGACTACCTTCCCGTGGCCCGCCGCGCCCCTCGTGAGCGTTACCCACCCAAACACGAGAAACGCCGCCACCGCGGCGGCCGCGGCCCACTTCACGATGCTCGCGAAGGTCCTTCCCATGACCGCGATTGTAAGGCACGTGCGCGCGAAGGTCAACACGCGTCATTGACGGTGCTGGGCCAGGTGCCGGCCTACTGTGGAACGTGCTCAAACCAGAGGATATGGCTGGCCCAATGGCTGAGGGCTATTCCCTCATACGCTTTGCGATCCGCCGTAACCATCTTCGCGTCAAGGAAGACCGCCAGAGCGAGGTAAAGGCAGTCATAAACGCTCTGCCTCGTCGAAATGGCCAGTCCGAATGCCGCCATACGCAGATCCGCGGACGCGTGCACTCTGATAGGAAGTTGTGCCAGATTCTCCCGAACGTGGCCGGCTTGCGCCTCATTGATAGTGCCGCGCCTAAGCCATTTGCAGAGTGCATTATCGGTCTCAAGAAACAGGATATCAGGAGCATGAAGGTCATTGCGTTCGTCGAAGATGCGCATCGCCGCGCCCGCATGGGTTTCGCTGCCGAGCCATTCGACCGCTACGCTGGCATCAACGACCAGGACGCTCATCTATCGCGGTCCTCGCGGATGAGGTTCACGCCGTCGGAGAGATCGCGGCCCTTGAGTTCCCGGCGAATGCTCATGATTAGGGCGCGGGCCTTCTTCATATCCACGACAGGCGCGTCCGCGGCCTTTTCCAATATGATCTTGACCTCGGATTGAAGAGAGCGCCCGTCCTTTAGCGCGCGTCTCTTCAACTTCTCTACGACCTTATCGTCGATATTGCGAACAAGTATCTGAGCCATCGTGACAACCTCCACACAGAGCAGCAGCCTAACGATGATATCATAATGATAGCATGGTATGCCGGCGAGTCAAGCGTCTTCCTGCCCTCCGGGTTGCCTTTCCCGTGGCGTCGCGTCTTTGCACCATGTCGACAGCGCCGCCTTGTGCCCCTTTCCCAACTTTTGTCTTGTCATTCCCTCGCGAATGTCGGTAAAATCCTCTGTTCAAAGGGATTCGTTACGCACCGTAAGGCTTTCCGGGAGGGGTCGCATGGTAAGACTGGCCGATTTGGTCGCCGAGGACAGGATCGTTGAGCTGAAGGCTACCACCAAGGACGAAGTGCTGAAGGAAATGGTCGAAGTCCTCGCTCGCGCTCCGGAGGTGGGCGACAAGGCGGCTTTTTACCGGGCTATCCTTGACCGCGAAAGCATCCTCTCGACCGGCATAGGCCTCGGCATAGCTGTTCCGCATGCCAAGATCCCGGCGGTCAAGAACCTCGTCGCTGCTCTCGGCAAGACCAAGAGAGGCATCCAGTACGGCGCCCTCGACGACCAGCCCGTCCACATCGTCGTTATGATCGGCGCGAACGATTCCCAGCAGTCCGACTACATCAGGGCTTTGGCCCGTGTAACGCTTCTACTCAAGAACGAGAAGATCCGCAAGGCCGTCATCGAAGCAGATACTCCTGAGGACGTCTACGACATCCTCTGCGAGTATTAGGTCACCGAATATCCGGAGAAGAGGGGAGGGGCATCCGCGCGCTGCAAGTCGCTCCAGTCTGTTCCCTCGGAAGCTTGCCGCGCGACGCATCCCGAAAGGAGCAGGCATGAGGACGCTCAACGTCGGTATGGTCGGCTACGCCTTCATGGGCAAGGCGCACTCCAACGCATGGCTCAAGGTCGCGAAGTTCTTCGATCTCCCCATGAAGCCCGTTATGAAAGCGGTCTGTGGGCGCCACGAAAAACCTCTCAAGGCGTTCGCAGGCAAGTGGGGCTGGGAGTCGATTGAGACCGATTGGCGAAAGCTGATCAGGCGCAAGGATATCGACCTCATCGACATCTGCACGCCCAATTCCTCGCACAGCCAGATAGCGGTCGCGGCCGCCAAAGCCGGCAAGGCGATTGCCTGCGAGAAGCCTCTCGGCATGGACGCTTCCGACGCGCGCAAGATGGCCGCCGCGGTCAAAGAGGCGCGCGTGAGGAATATGATCTGGTTCAACTATCGCCGCGTCCCCGCCGTCGCGCTCGCGAAGCGCATCATTGAGGAGGGGCGTCTCGGCGAGGTCTACCACGTCCGCGCGTCGTACCTTCAGGACTGGATCATGGACCCGAATTTCCCGCTCGTGTGGCGCCTCCAGAAGGGCATCGCCGGCTCCGGCGCCCACGGCGACCTCAACGCGCACATCATCGACCTTATGTATTATCTCGTCGGCAGGATCGACTCTGTGACGGGCCTCGCGAAGACCTTCATCAAGAAGCGACCGCTCGAGCCGGGAGCGCGCAAGAAGGGCAAAGTCACTGTCGACGACGCCGTGCTCTTTCTGGCGGAGTTCGAGAACGGCGCAGTCGGCACTTTCGAGTCGACGCGCTTCGCCGGCGGCCGCAAGAACCAGAACCAGTTCGAGATCAACGGCTCCAAGGGGACGCTCGTCTTCAAGTTCGAGAGCATGAACGAGCTCCAATTCCTCGACCGCACCGCCCCTGCGCATCTCCAGGGGTTCAACACGATCCTCGTCACCGACCCCTCGCAGCCATACATCAAGGCGTGGTGGCCGGGCGGGCACATAATCGGCTACGAGCACACGTTTATTAACCAGGCCGCTGACCTCGTGACCGGCATCGCCAGAAACAAGAAGCTCAAGCCTGACTTCGAAGATGGCGTCTATAACAATCAGGTGCTCGACGCGGTGCTCCTGTCGGCGAAGAGCGGCCAGTGGGTGAAGGTATCAAAAATGTAGGCGGGCATCGCCCGTCTCCGGTGTTTTGGACACTCAAAGGAGGCACATAATGAAACTCGGCGTCTTTGCGGTCCTCTTCGGAAACATGAAATTCCCCGACGCGCTCGACTTCATCGCGCAGAACGGCCTCGACGCGGTCGAGATCGGCACAGGCAACTATCCCGGCGACAAGCATTGCCCCTTGAAGGAGCTCGTCGCTTCGCCGTCCAAGGCGAAGGCATGGAAGTCCGAAGTCGATTCGCGCGGCCTCGAAATCAGCGCGCTGTCCTGCCACGGCAACCCGCTTCATCCGGACACGGCGTTCGCGAAAAAGGACGTCGAGACGATGCACAGCACGATCCGCCTCGCCGAGATGCTCGGAGTGAAAACGGTTGTGGTCTTCTCCGGCTGCCCCGGCGACAGCGACCGCGCGAAGTACCCCAACTGGGTCACGTGCCCCTGGCCGCCGGACTTCTCGGCCATCATCAAGTGGCAGTGGGAGAAGAAGGTCATCCCGTTCTGGAAGAAGGAAGCGAAGTTCGCCAAGGATCACGGCGTGCGCCTCGCATTCGAGATGCATCCGGGCTTCGTGGTGTATAGCGCCGAGACGCTTGTGCGCCTTCGCAGCGAATGCGGCGACAATATCGGCGCCAACTTCGACCCGTCGCACCTCTTCTGGCAGAATCAGGACCCCATCGCGGGTGTCCGATACCTTGGCAAGGCGATCTACCATGTCCACGCCAAAGACTGCCGCATCTATCCGCCGGTAGCCACGGGCGGCGTTCTCGACACCAAGTCCTACGCCGACGAAATCCACCGTTCGTGGATCTTCCGCACGGTCGGCTACGGCCACGGCGAGGACTTCTGGAATGACTTTGTATCGACCCTGCGCATGGTCGGCTACGACGGCGTGCTCTCCATCGAGCACGAGGACTCCCTCATGTCCGCCAACGAAGGCTTCAAGAAGGCCGTCACCTTCCTCAAGCGCGTCCTGATATTCGAGAAGCCTGGCGAGGCATACTGGGCGTAGGTGGGATTGTCACACAAGCGTTTCACCGGGGCGGCCATGCGCCGCCCCGCCCATTTTGTGACCGGCGGGTCTATCGCCTCTTCGCCTTTTCTGCCACGAGTTGCCTGAACCGCGCGAAATGGCCCCGCGCATCGTGTGGTCCTGGAGCGGCCTCTGGGTGATACTGTACGCTGAATGCGGGCCACTCCCTGTGCGCGACACCTTCGACCGTGCGGTCGTTGAGGTTGATCTCGGTTACGGCCACCTTCGATTCGTCGAGCGTAGAGGCGTCGACGGCAAATCCGTGATTCTGGCTCGTGATCGACACCTTGCCGGTAGCGAGCTCCTGGACCGGCTGGTTCGCGCCGTGGTGGCCGAACTTGAGTTTGAATGTCTTTCCCCCGAACGCGCGTCCCATCAACTGATGTCCGAGACATATGCCGAACGTCGGGTACTTGGGCAGCAGTTGTTCGGCCGTCTCGACCGCATAGTCCAGTGCCGCAGGGTCGCCGGGGCCGTTCGAGAGGAATATCCCCTGTGGGTCGAGGCGCTCAATCTCCGACGCCGGCATCGTCGCGGGCACCAGCGTTACGTCGAACCCGTAGTGCACCAGAAGCCGCGCGATGTTGAGCTTGAGTCCGTAGTCAATCGCCACCACGCGGTATTTCGGTGTCGGTATCTCCGAATGCACAAGCTCCAGGTCACCGTCAATCGTCTCCGTCCAATGCCTGGGTTCCTTCGGCGTGACGACCTTCACGAGATCGAGCCCCGACATCGGCGGCACCGCGTTGGCCTTCGCACGCACTGATGCCGGGTCGAGGTCAGTCGTTGATATCACCCCGCGCAGAGCCCCAACGATTCTCAAATGTCTCGTCAGAGCTCGCGTATCGATGCCTTCTATCCCGGGGATGCTGTACCGCCGCAGGTATTCGTCGAGCGTCATCCGCGAACGGTAGTTCGACGCGATGCGCGACAGTTCCCGCACCACGAATCCCTCGGCCTGCACCGCTCCAGACTCGACGTCCTCCGGGTTGATTCCATAGTTGCCGATGAGCGGATAGGTCATCACGACGATCTGCCCCTTGTAGGAGGGGTCCGTGAGTATCTCCTGGTAGCCGGTCATCGCGGTATTGAAAATAAGCTCGCCGCCGGCTTCAGTCGTCGCGCCGAATGACCGCCCCGCGAAGGTCGTGCCATCCTCGAGAACGAGAATAGCCTTCATAGATCGGCCCCCCGGGGCGTCTTTGCGCGGTGTGTGGTTTCCATTGTTTCCCTGGGATATTGCCGGTTCGTCCGATTTGCCTAAAACTCTGTCGTGCCCGAGAACCTGAAACGCTCGATCTTCGCGGCAGGCACGACCATCGCGCCGAGCATCGCCGGCTCAAGCGACCTCTCCTTCGAGAGCGCCTCAACCGACGCAAACGCCTTGACCATGCTTTCGGTGAACCGCAGATTCCTCACCGGCCGCCTGACCTTGCCCTTGGTGATGAGGAACGTTCCATCGCGCGTGAGACCGGTCAGGACCGCATTGGCCGGGTCCGCGATATTTACGTAGTGGAACCGCGTAACGAGAAGCCCGCGCTCCGTTGACGCAATCATCTCCTCAATTGAGCTCGTCCCTGCCGCCATTATGATGTTTGTCGGCAGCGGCCCTTCGCCGTATCCAGCCGGCAGCGCGTGGCCCGTCGAGGTCTTTCCAGCCTTTGCGGCAAAGTAAGTATCGTAAACAACGCCCTTCGCTACGCCGCCCTCGATGAAGCCCACTCGCTGCTTGGGTACTCCCTCGTAGTCAAACGGCGCCGGCATCCCTGCCTCGTCGAGCCCGTCGTCCCATATCGACACGGACTCGCTCATGATCTTCTGGCCGATCCGACTCGTGAGGAACGATGTCCCCTCCAGGAAGTCCTGCGCGCCGAAGCCCATGTAGGCCATGTACGCGACAAGCTCCGCGACCGCCTGCGGTTCCAGCACGACTGTATACTCGCCGGCCTCGATGCCTATCGGCTCGACCGACTTGAGGCACTTCGCGAGCGCGGTCTTGCCCACGCGCTTCACGTCCACCCGGCTTGGCTCCCAGGAAATCGCTCCCGCGTATCCCGCGCCGGAGCCTTTCTCGATTACCGCGCTCGCTTCGAAAGCGCTGCTCATGTACGCAACATCCACGCCGAGTGAGTTGGCAATCGCCAGCTCGCCATACTCGGTCGAGATCGTCCCCGACGCTATCGCGCCCTTCTTTGCAGCGGGCTTGATGATCGACACCGCCGCGGACGCGCGTTTGGCAGGTGAGACCGAAGTGATGCCGTCTGAGTACGCCTTTACCTGCGCCGTTGGCTTGGCCTCCGGCAGCCCCGGAAAATCCGGCGTCTCCGGCTGATGCTTCGCTATATCGAGCGCGGTCTTCGCAAGTGCCTTCAGGCCCCTCGGCGAGATGTCATTACTCGACGCGACGCCAATGCGTTTGCCGACTATCGCCCTTACCGCCACGGACACGTTTTCCTCCGCGACGTTTTGGTGGATCGTGTTTCCAGCGAACCTTGTCAGCGCGGAGTCGCCGCCCGACACGACGACTTCTGTTTGGTCCGCCTTCGATGCTGCTATGACGTTCGCGGCGATCTTTCGCAGGCTTTCGGTCATTTGACCACCCCCACGCGGACGTTCCTGAACCGCGCCGGCGCCGTCCCATGGCTCACACGCGCCGTCTGGCCGGGCTGCCCCTTGCCGCAGTTGGGCGTTCCCCACATGATCCAGTAGTCCTTGTTGCACACCGCGTCGCACGAGTTCCAGAACTCGGGCGTGATCCCTGTATAGGTCGGATTCTTGTATATCTTTCCGAGCTTGCCGCCCTCTATCTCGTACGCGATCTCAGTGCCGAACTGGAAGTTGAGCCGCTTGTTGTCTATCGACCACGCGCGGTTCGTCGCAAGGTAGAGTCCGCCGTCCGAATCAGCGAGGAGGTCCTCAAGCCGCCACGTCCCCGGAACGATGTTGATGTTCGTCATTCTGATAAGCGGGATCCTACTCCAGCCGTCCGCCCTCATCGTGCCGTTCGACTGCCTGCCGACAACGCCGGCTGTCTCGCGGCTCATGAGGTAGTTGCGGAATATCCCGTCCTTTATGACCTCGATGCGTTCCGCCGACACGCCCTCGTCGTCGTATGCAAACGTCCCAAGCCCCTTGGGCGCGGTCGCATCCGCGACGATATTCACAATCGGCGAGGCGTAGCGGAAGTCGCTTGTGAGCTTGTCGAGCGTTAGGAAACTCGTCCCCGCGTAAGCCGCTTCCATCCCGAGCACGCGATCCAACTCTATCGGGTGTCCTATCGATTCGTGGATCTGAAGGCCAAGCTGCCCGCCCTCCAGAACAACCGTGCGTTTGCCTTCGGGAAGGGTAGGGGCGCTAAGAAGCGCCGCCGCCTCCGACGCCACACGCGGCGCGTGGCCCGCGAGGTCGAGCTCGCGCAGGTATTCGAAGCCCGTGGACTGGAAATTGCCTCGGAAGCTGTGCGGATAGCTCCGAACCTGCGAATCGCCTTCGGCAACCGCCGTCGCCGTGATACCTCCGCCGACCTGGACGATTCTCTGGTCGATTAGCGCTCCCTCGGTCGATGCGAAGACCGTTCGCCTCTCGAACCCCTGGTAGAATGCCTGTCTGACCTTGACCGACGCCTCGCCGCCGAGCGCGGCCTCCGCCTTGAGCAGGATGCCGATCTTCTCTTCGAGCGAAACCTTAAACGGGTCTTCGAGATACGGCGTGACGTACTCCGCAACGACCGGCGTGACCGGTGTCAGTGTGATCGGCGTCCCTTTCGCGCGGCTTCCCGCTCGGGCAATCTTGAGCGCTTCGCGGCATGCCTTGGCCACCGCGCGTTTGTTCAGCGTGGACGTGGCTGCGAACCCCCAGTACCCGTCAGCCAGTACCCTTATGCCGATACCCCTTGATACGCGCGAGGTTACGGAGCGAGGCGCGCCGTTTTTCACTTCGATATTCTCTGAGCGCGTCTCCACATACCGGGCATCGCCGTATGTGACGCGCATGCCACTAACCAGGTCGCGTGCGTACGATGCAAGCTCTTTCATAAGGATTGGTCTTTCATGCAGGTGCCCCTCTCTCCAACAGCAATTGTACGGCCCTTCGGGAGGCGTTCAAGCCTTTTCAGGAACCGATCCGGTATTCCACTGTGTTTCGCTCTTCCTAACAGCCCGGCCTGGACATTGTTCCTTCCAACGCACGGGGTATAATCTACTGGAGACATTACGAGAGGAGTGTCAGATCATGGCCTTTGACCGAATTACTTCCGACCCGGCTCGCCTTAATGGCCAGCCGTGCATCCGAAACCTGCGCCTTACGGTCCGTCGGGTTGTGGAAGCCGTTGCCACATATCCAGATCGCGAGGAGCTATTGCGCGAGTATCCGGAACTGGAGGACGAGGATATCCGCCAAGCGCTTGAGTACGCCGCTGCCATGCTTGATGACAAGTCCTTCCCCATAAAGACAGCGCCATGAAACTGCTCGTGGACCAAGGGCTGCCGCGATCCGCGGTACAGCGGCTACGCGAGGCCGGGGTAGACGTCCTTCACGTCGCTGAGTGCGGGTTCACGACCGCTTCCGACAGAGACATTCTGGACTTGGCCTATCGTGAAGGTCGTGTCGTCGTGACGCTCGACGCGGACTTTCATGCCTTGCTTGCAATATCGGGCGCCCAAGGTCCATCAGTCATCCGGGTCAGGGTGGAACGTCTGCGCGGTGACGCCTTGGCGACTCTGTTGCGCTGGGTATTGGACCGCTGTGCGGAGGACCTCGGCAGTGGGGCGCTGGTTACGGTCACAGAGAACCAGATGCGCATACATCAATTGCCGGTTCGTGGCCGAGAGCATTGAAACATCGTAAGTACGGGCCATCGTCTGCCCCAACCGACAACGTACTTATCTCCATGTCGCAGGACTCCTCGTACTTGCATTCCTACCTGTTGGGGTATAAATTAGTGAGCGCAAGACCCGGAGCTGACGCCAGATGTCAGATGTTTTTATGTCCGAAGCCGCAAAGGCCGCGCCCGCGCGCATCGTGGGCAAGCTGGAGACCATCGGCGCCCCGGCGTCGTCCGTAATCCATTTGCTCGACGCGATTTACGCCGACAGCGCCGACGTGGAAACGGTATACCGTTTCTTCGACACCGAGCAGGAGCTGGCTAAGCGCGCCCTGAGCATCCTCGGCGTAAGCGACGAGAAGGCTTCCGCCTCAACCGCTTCAATACGCGACATTCGGACATGGCGCCTTGTGGGAGCCGCACTTGCCATTTCAGTGTTTGACACGCTTTCTTCGCCCAGATTTCGCAGCCTCGACGCCGCGCTCTATTGGCGCCACAGCCTTGCGGTCGCCGCAGCGGCGCGCTTTGTCGCCGGAAAAACTGGCTACGGAACGCCGGATGAAGCCTGGCTGGTTGGCTTCCTGCACGATATTGGCCGCGCCGCGCTCGATATTGCCGCGCCGGACGAGTTTGCTGCCGCTATTGCCGCGATAGAGAGCCAGCGGTCGGAAGCAGTCCTCGTCGAACGTGATTCCATAGGCATGGATCATGCTGCGGTAGGGGAGTTTGTTCTGCGCCGATGGGGCGTGCCTGAGAGGATCGCCCGCGCGGTCGGTCTCCACCATGCTGAAACGCTCTCAGGACTTGCCGATAAGTCTGTTGCCGCCCTTGCGGCGGTCTCCCAGGCGGCAGACTTCATCGCCTGGGCCGATGGTCTCGGCGGTCTCACCACCGCCCCCAAGCTCGCTTCCACGCTCGTAACCGAGCGCGCCATGAAGAGCGTAGATCAAGCGGCTGTCTTCGAAGAGATCGCCGCTGAGCTCGCTCGATGTGCCCCCGCTTTCGGCGTTCGCCCGCCGGGCGACGCCCACATGCGCGGCGCGCTGTCTCTCGCCACGGTCGAACTGGGCCGCATCAGAAACGTCCAGCACGATCTTGAATCGCGCCTTGAGCGCAAAATCCGCGAAGTCGAAGCGGTCAATCTTCTCCGGACCCGCGTCAGGAACGTCTTTGAGAAGGACGAGGTCAAGCGCGCCTTCCTTGCCGCGCTTCGCCAGGGGCTCGGCTTCGACCGCGCATGTTTCCTTGATTTCGACGCCGCAGCGGGGATCATCCGCGGCGCGTCGGTCGAGGAAATCACACCTTCGAAGACTGATATCGCATCGATATCCTTCGCCGCCCCTGCTGCCGGCACGCTCCTCGCGAGGTGCATCGAATCAGGCAGGGCGACGATCCTCCTGCCCGACGATCTTCCACGGGAGATGTCCGCCGCAATCGCCTTTCCTGAGGCCGTGGTCGTGCCCGTGACCGCGGGAAAGCACGTCGCTGGTATCGCGCTTACGGATAACGCTGTCAGCGCCCGGCCCCTCACTTCAGGCGACGTCGCAAGCGTTTCCATCCTCGCCGGCGAGGCCGCTATCGCGCTCGAGAACCTCATGCTCTACGAGCATGCCCAACGCATGAAGGCCATGGCCGAGACGGACGCGCTCACCGGCTTGCACAACCGCCGTTACCTCATGCACCTTCTGCAGAATGAAGTGGACAGGGCCAAGCGATACAACGCGCCGCTCTCGCTTGTGATGATAGATCTGGAGGGTTTCAAGGCGTTCAACGACACGTACGGCCATCAGGCAGGGGACACGGTGCTGAAGTCCTTCGGGCGCCTGCTCAAGAGGACCAGCCGCAACATCGATATCCCCGGCAGGCTCGGCGGCGACGAGTTTCTCGTCATTCTGCCCGGCACGAACCTGGAAGCGGCGGGCACCTACATTGACCGCGTGCGCAAGGTCGCCGACACTCTCGACAAGCGTCTTCAGGAGCGCTACGCCGACTGCCGCTTCACGATGAGCGTCGGCATGACCTCCTTCAACTACGAATCCGACACCCTCGATTCGTTCCTCCATCGCGCCGATCAGGCAATGTACGCCGCCAAACAGCGCGGCCGCAACCGCATCTGCGCTTTGTAGCCTCCGGTGCTTGAAGCACTTATGAATCCCCTCTCCCTCTGGGAGAGGGCAGGGTGAGGGCCGTGACGCCCTGTGCCCCCGCTTGCCACCAGCGCCCTTGTCCAAAAGAGAGCCCGGGCCGTTTCGCTCTACTGCTCCACTGCTCTCCTGTTCTACTATCCGCGGCCACAGGCCGCCGGGAGAGGGCAGGGTGAGGGTCGTGACGCCCTGTGCCCCCGCTTGCCACCAGCGCCCTTGTCCAAAAGAGAGCCCGGGCCGTTTCGCTCTACTGCTCAACTGTCTCCTGCTCAACTCTCTGCGGCCTCTGGCCGCCGAGAGAGCGCAGGGTGAGGGCTGTGACACCCTGTGCCTTCACTTGCCAGAGAGATAGCCGATCTTCCATGCGTTCGCCGTTCTGCTCTACTGGTCAACTGCTCTACTCTCTGCGGCTTCTGGCCGCCGGATGGGCCCAGTGCCCTATAGCGCCTGCGAGAATTGGCCGTACGGGCGCACGGCTGTGCGCCCGCAGTAGAACAGGCATTCCTGCCTGTTCACCTTGCGGCGCGTTTCCTGCGCCGGTTCAATCCCTTCTCCATACAAGACGGGCTCCCATGAGGGCCACGCGGCATGCCGCTGGCACTGCCACTTCGTAGGGGCGCGCTCGTCAGTCGCCGTGCCCCGAATACCGAAAGTGGCCCTTCTTCCATCCGAGCCCTCCACATCTCCCACTTCGCGCCTCCCGACGCGGCCGTCAATGTTACAAACCCGTTACCCAATCCCCGTGTCCGGCCACGTACAATGGCTTGAAGAGTCAGAACTACCCGATGCTTCATCACTCAATGAGAGGAGGAGTACTATGACGAACGAAGGCTCGCGCAGCATTGCAGTTCGTGCCGGTTCTGTCCTCGCGGCGCTGTTCGCGCTGTTACTCTGTTGCGCGCCAACCATTGCCGCCGACAGCGTCAGTTCGCGCACGTGGAAACCACGCGTCACAAGTGTCGCGGTCTTCAAGAACGGCTTCGGCTTCTTCCTCGCCGACGGCGAAACCACACTTGCCGACGGCTGGTGCGCCTCAAAGGAAATCCCTCCGGCCGCCTTCGGCACGCTCGCGTTTTTCGCGTATGACGATAAGCAGCTCGTCGACATCGTAGGCTCCGGCCCCGGCGAGCAGGTTGCATTTGACGGTGTGGACGCGCCCGATGATCCCGCGGTCAAGCGTGCCCGTTTGGAAGCGAACCTCGGCCTGAAAATGCAACTCACCTACAAGGAAAAGGAAGCGGCGCGCACGTCCGCCGGAACGCTCAGGAGCGTCGGCGCCGACTATGCGATTCTGGAAGGGGATTCGAACACGCTCGCAGTCCCGGTCGCTGGCATCGAACGCATGCAGATCTTGGAACTCCCTCTCCGCGTCCACGTCACGGGCGAAGGCGGAAAGGCCCCTGACCGCGCCAGGCTCGGCATGGGCTACCTCCGCAAGGGCATTACCTGGATCCCCGAATACACCCTGAAGATTATCGACGACGAGACCGCTGAGCTTTCGCTTCGCGGCACGCTCGTCAACGAAGCCGAGGACCTGATTCACTGCGACGTCAACTTCGTGGTTGGCGTGCCCCACTTCGTCCACACGGACTACATGGCACCTATCTCGGTCGGTCAGATCATCCGCACCATCGGAAGCACCGTTGCCCCTCCCGAGGTCATGGCCCAGATCGCAAACCGCGCGATGATGTTTTCGAACGCCGACGGCCAGCCGCGCATCGTCGAGCAGCCGGTGCCGCCTGCGACAGAGGACCTCGCCAAAGCGCTCGGAAATCTACCACAGCTCGAAGGGGCAGCCGCAGGGGACTACACGGTCTACACAAAGAAAGACCTTACCGTTCGCCGCGGCGAAAAGGCCATCATAACCCTGCTTTCGCAGCGGATAAAGTACTCTCACTCGTACCGGTGGACGGTCCCCGGCACCGTCGAGCACTTTCTCCTCCTGGCTAATTCAACGAACACCTCTTGGACCACCGGCCCCTGCCTTGCCATCTCCCAGGGGCAGCCCCTCTCCGAGGACACGCTTCGCTATACGGCCAAAGGCGCCAGCGGGGAGCTCATGGTCACAACCGCAGTGAACATCGCCCACGAGGCCACCGAGGTCGAGGCCAGCCGCAAGCTGAAGGCCTATTCGCCAGCCAGGGACATTTATATGGACGTGGTAACCTTGTCAGGCGAGCTCAAAATCGCCAATTACGAGAGCCACCCGGCATCGATAGAAGTAACCGTCAAGTGCTCCGGCAAGCCCACTGAAGCGAGTGATGACGGTAAGCTGTCCGTCGATACTACGAACCTCAAACTCACTGAAAGGTCCGGTTCTATTCATTGGGCAGTGACGCTCAAGCCGAATGAGAAGAAGACGCTGACGTATACTTGTGAACGCTATGTACAGAGCCAGTAGACGACGTGAAACAGAAAAGGCGACGTTCCTGCTCTTTTGAAGTCCCGTATTCCATGTGCCACTGGCGGCCTTGGCAGGGCGCAGCGTGAGCGAAGATCGCTTGTCCGCCAGTGCGTAGCGGCTGAAGACCGGACAGACGTCACCTTCCGGAAGGCGGCAGACAACCCTTTCACACCTTTTCAACAGAGCAGGACATTGTACCTTTCTTCTGACTGTCCATAAGCGGCTTCCCGCAACTGTTTGCGGACGCCTGCGGAGCGCGCTCTCGGCGTGCAATTGTCCCCTTTTGTCGTTGACACGCACGCGCACCCGTGGTAGAAATCCGCACATGGCAAGACTGACAAGAGTCGTCGCACCCGGCATTCTCCACCACATCACCCAAGGAGGCACTCGCCGAGAAGAGGTGTTCTTTTGCGCGATGGGATCAAGCAAGAAGAGCTCAAGCGCAACCGCCGACATGTTGTTTCACGTTGACCAATGAGTAACCACGCGTTTGTGGATCGTATAGCGATGGCGCTTGAATGGGTGTTGAAACCACGGAAGACGCGGCGCAAGGAGGGGACCAGAGGGGTCACGTGTTCCCCGATTTGTTCTTTCCTCTTTCGCCGTAAGTATACCTGGCCAATAAGGGGGTACCATGCGGGAGCGCCCTAACACCCACTCACAGGACGAAGACGGCCATTCCAGCCTGTGGGTTGACAGGTCTCCAATCCAGTCAGTTCTTCTCGGACAATATGTGTTTGGCAAGGGAATCGAACTCTATCACGCGACGGGGAGCGCGCGCGAAGACTTGGATATGACGGCTGCCCACGAAGCATTTCACTTCCACGTCTGTGCATCAACGCCGTTTGGCATCTTCCAACGGTCATTGGGTAAGATAGCAACTGACTCCGACTTTCCTGAGGCCGTCAGATCCCATGCGAGAAGAGCGCTGCAAAACAGCGTTGACCAGTCCTGGTTTGCACACGAGGGTGCCGCGACGTTTAGCGAACTATTTCTAACTGCTCTTGCACGCGGGACAGACGCTTTCGTTCAACGCGTGAAAGCGCTTCCTGCTCACTATAAGCAGGCGGTAGATGCCATTATCCCCGTGCTGTTTTCTCTCGATGTTCCTCTGCTGGCGTTGTCTCCTGTCTGCGACGCCATAGCCTTCTTGGCGTTTTCGACTTCAATATTGCTTGACGCGGCCGATTGGAGTTCTGTCGAGCGTACGGACTGGGCAAGATACTTCACGACCCCGGCGCAGTCTCCTAATCTGCGGCTCAGGCACGCGCTTGAACTCCTCAATGACACAAACGTCAGGTGTGCTGTCGCAGAATCGATTTTCAATCTCACTCTTCGTGAGTTGAGTTGTTCGCTTGACGAGTTCCCAAGCGCGTACGGCAAGCAGTCAATCGAGCAACAACGCTCTATGCAGGATGCAGTCTTCTACGGCGTCATCGCAGACTTATCCGATTCCCTTCCATTTAGTGTGGAGCATCCGACCGCAGTGCATCAGCAGCATCTACAGTTTACGATCGCATGGAACAAGATGCTTAAGCCGCTCGGCAGTGAACTGCCTCTTGCCGATCCTGTCACGAGTGCCGGCATCTCGGCGGAAATGCGTTACCTCTTGGACAATATGGAGGCAAGACCGGCCCCCGAGGCACTCTCGAGGCTTGAACTGCTGTTGGTTCCGGCCGAAACCGTTCAACAGATCGTGCGTGCTCGAGGCGATGGTTCGATTCTGTATATCAAGATCCACTACAACTGGACAAACGATTTCATTGGGCGGCAAGACGATCCATTGCGCATTCCTCCTGGAGGGGCGATGTTGTTGGTGCATGACGTTCGTTCGGCGGAAGGGACATGGCAGTATGAATCCCCGGTGCATGCCGATGGCGGGGATGTCAGCCAGAATCCGGCTGGCTTCGTGCTTGCTTCAGAGATGCTTGGGTCCTTCCTTGCAGAGACTCGCCTGCCCAACTGTATCTTGGCCATTGACGAAGGGCCCCACATCAGCTTTCAGCGTCACTTTGGCTCTCTGATTGGTATCGACGGGTACCCTCTCATTACCATTGCCTCTATGGCCGCACCGAGTTACTGGACAGACCTCATACTTCCCAAGTACTTAGGCAGTGACTGCTGGATCGTGCACACTCACGATATTCCTGGCTGGGGTCAGAAGTGCGACTGCTTGATCGCCGGCACATTGACAGGGTACGCGTTCTTCATCAGGCCGGCGCCTGCCATATCGTCTTGGCTACTTAAGCGGGTAGGTCCTGCGCGATACCAGGTGCCGGAGCTCTCAGATCGAACGCTCATGCATCTGCGGACTGCTTGCGCACACTATAGCCAGTTCGGGTGGTAAGCAAGAGAGAAGCGGTGGCAACAGAAAAGGGGACATTCTGCTTTTTCGTAACATATGAAAGTGGTAAGCGGCTCAATTACGGTGATTGCATCGGACTCCTGCGGTCATCCTCTCGCACCAATTGCGGAACCGCTCCTGCGGTCCTATCCTCGCCGTGCCCCGGCGACTCTCACCCCCGCCCAGGTAAGTCCCACACCCACGATGATACTCCCCGCCAGCGCCGCCGCGCTTGCAGCGAATCCCCAGTCGAAACTCATCTTGGGGTGATACCATGCCAGGTATATGAAGAGGAAGTTGTTCGCAAAGTGGATAGCCATCGGCACGAGCAGAGTCCCCGTCGCTCTCATCGCGAGCGCCAGTACGATACCAAGCGCAAGGAGCGGCAGCACCTCGAAGACATTGAGGTGCGCCGTCGTGAACACAAGCGCGCTCAAGATCACCGCCCAGACGGGCGCCATCCGCGCGGAAAACGCTTTGAAGAGAAATCCCCGATAGAACAGCTCTTCACAGATCGCCGGCAGGAGCGCAAGTGACACAGCGAGGACGCCAAACGAACCGCTCTGGCTCAGGACCGGAGAGCCGAGAAGCGTGTCAGACTTGATGACGAGCCGCTGGATCACATTCGCGGCGATGCTCAGTGCAATCGCCGCCGGGATGAACAGGGCGAGCGTTGCGGCCTGCCTTGGGTTGGGCATGGCGAGCGGGAACACCTCCCGCAGCCTCAGCCGCTCGATGACGGCCAGTATGAGCGCGGGTCCGACAATGAAACCGGCGTTGATGACAAACGATGTCTGCACGCTGAAAATCCCCCAGCGCGCCGCCAGCGGCGTCCCCATGTAGAAGAAGAGTATCAGCGTCACCGCCCACACCATGAGCGCCCGCCCCGGCGTTGGCACCCCTCTCACCCCCCGCGCCTCGCCTTCGAGCGTCGGTGCGCCGAAGAGCACCTCTTCGCGCCCAAACACCGACGCTGCCCACTTCAAGGCAAGCGCCGCATAAATGCACGTCGTCGCGAGCGCGACAACCGTCGGCCCGAAGCTCAGCGTCCCGAGAAGCCCATCCTTGAGGAATAGCGAGATCGATGTGATCGGAACTATGGCGGTGAGATATGTGAGATTCACCGACGACACGAGCGCAACCGACGTAAGCGGCAATGCGGCAACGTAGAGCGGCGCGAGGTAGTACTGCCCCTCGCGCGTGCTCCTCGCGAACGCCGCGATCCCGAGACTCACCGCGCTGAAGAATGCGGCAAGCGGCAAGAGCGCCGGCACGATGTAGAAAATAGCGTCGGTCGGCACCCGGAAATCTATCGCCATGTCGGTCCTCACCGCCGACCGCATGAGGTTATTGACCATGAGCATCGTGACCGAGAGGCTCACGAAATTCGACACCACGGACGCCACCGACATCGCAAATACCGCCACGTACTTCCCCGAGAGTATCTCGAGCCTCGTCGCCGGTATCGACAGAAGCGTCTCCAGCGTGCCGCGCTCCTTTTCGCCGGCCACAGTGTCGAGCGCCGGATAGAGCGCCCCCATCATGCAAAACGTGACGAGAAGAAACGCGAGGATCTTCCCTAACTTGAACACGCCGCGCTTTCGCGGCGTCGCGGTGTCGACCTGGTCCGATTTGACCGGATTCACGAACGACGCCGGGAGTCCCTTGGAGAACAGTCTCTCCGCAAGCACGTCCCTCCCGTACGAATCGATTACGTCGCTGACCTTGTCGAGCGAACTGAGGCTCGCCTGATCCGCGCTGTCGTAGAGTATCTTGACGGCCGCTGTTTCGCCGCGGGCAACCGCGTCATCGAATCCCTTCGGAATGATCACTCCGAGAACCGCGCCCTCCGGTAGCTGCGTGCCGTCGAACTCCGTCACGCGGATGTGCTTGTCGGCATACAGGGCCTTCGCAAGCTCCTTGGCGTGGCCGCGTCCGTTGACCGCGACCAGCGGTTGCGCCTTCTGCGCCCGCGACTCCTCGACGACGGTTCCCTGTATGAGGCCGATGATAAGCAGGGGATAGAGGATCAGCGGGAAAACGATCGCCATAAAGACCGAGCGGCGATCGCGGATCATGTCGCTGATTTCCTTGCGGGCGAGCGCCGCGACCTTATGCCACCTGGGCATCATGCGCCTCCACAAGGGCAAAGAACGCATCCTCGAAGCTCTCCCGCCCCGTCCGCGCCGCGATCTCCGGAACCGTCCCCTCCGTGAGAATGCTTCCGCGGTGGATAATCGCCACCCGGTCGCATATCTTCTCCACCTGGCTCATGATGTGCGTGGAGAAGAGCACCGCCTTGCCCTCGCGCGCAAAGCGCACGATCGCCTCCAGCACCCGCCGCGCCGCGAAAATATCCAGGCCCGCCGTCGGCTCATCGAACACAAGTACCGCCGGCTCATGGATTAAGGCGCGGGCGATTGAAACCATCTGCTTCATGCCGGTGGAGAGCTCCCCGCAAGGGGTATCTGCGTATTCGTTCATGGCGAGCATGCCGAATAGCCGCGTCCTGCGCTCTGCGATCTCGCCAGCCGGCACGTCGAAGAATTCGCCGAAATACGTCACGATTTCCTTCGGCGTAAGGCGTTCGTAAAGGCGCGTCTCGCCGGAGAGATACCCCATCCGCCTGCGCACCTTCTCGCCCTCGGTGACGATGCTCGCCCCGTCTACGTAACAGTCGCCCGACGTCGGCTTCAGGATCGTCGCTACCGTGCGCAGAGTGGATGTCTTTCCCGCCCCATTTGCCCCAAGGAGCCCGAATATCTCTCCCGCCTTCACCTGAAACGAGATATCCCTTACCGCGACCTTCTCCCGCGGCGTCCCGGCGAGATAGACCTTCCTGAGATGTCTGCAATCTATCATCAGTTACCCTTGTGCCGCAGATTTCCCGATCTATGTGGCACTGGCGGCTTGCCCGCCAGTGATAGATGCCTTGATCCGCGAAGCGGATTACCTTCCGTAAGTTGCCGTGTGATTATAGGTTACGACTAACCCCTTTTCAACGGCGCTGCCTTTCGTCCCCTCTACCTCCGGGAGAGGGGCAGGGGTGAGGGCCGTGCTACCTTGCGGCTTGGCATCCCTAAGAGCTTCGCCTCAGTTACCGCTGCAGCGACACGCCCGCAAACCTCTGCGCATTATATACGTGCTGAAGCGCCCACCCCTTCACCCATGGCTGCCTTACGGTTATGCGCTTGGCGTGCCACAGAAACACCCTCGGCGCGTCGTTCACGACGATTCCGACGATCTTGCCGTAGATTTCAGCCCTTTCGGCATCCGCCGTCGTAGTCGCTGCCTTCGCAATCAACGCATCGACCTCCAGATTGGAGTACGCCGTATAGTTTCCGCCCCCGCGGTCAGCCGATGTCCCAAATAGCGGCGCAAGGAAATTCTCCCCGTCCGCATAGTCCGCCACCCACGAGTAATAAACCATATCGAAATCGCCCTTCGCGAGGAGCGACTTGAACGTGCCCCTCTCCCTCGCCGCCACCTCGACTGTTAGCCCCGCGGCCTTGAGTTGTCCCGCGATCGCCTGCGCGACCACAATCGAGTCCGCGTTCGCCATCACGAGAATTTCGAGCGGCCGTCCTGCGACTCCGAGGCGCATGAATTCCGCCTTCGCGGCCTCTCTATCGAACGGCAGCCCCTTGAACGCGGCGTCATAACCCGAGACCCCCGGCGGAATCGGCCCGACTGCAGCAGTCGCCCGGCCTCGCAAGACGCCGTCAATAATGGACTTACGGTCAATTGCCATCGCCGCCGCGCGACGGAAGTCGCGATTGTCAAATGGCGCGCGAGTGCAATTGAAGCCCAGATAGAACGTGTTCTGCCCCTCGACGCTGTCCATAAGGGGCTGCCACGTGCCGTTCTGCCTGAAGAACGAGTCAAACGAATCCGGCACATCGATCACATCGAGGCGCCCCTGGCGAAACTCCGCGGCCATCGCAAAGGGATTCTTGATAATCCGAAAGCGCACGGCCGCGAGCTTCGGCTTGTCGCCGAAATAGAAGGGATTGGCCTCAAGTGTAACCGCCACATCGGGTTCCAGCTTCCTGATCCTCCATGGTCCCCCCGCCGTCGGCAGCGTATCGACCCCCCAGAACGGCTTGCGCGCCGTTGCAGCGGGCAGTATTGCAGCGGCGGGCATGGTGAGGAGCGATAGAAAGGTGCCCGAGGGGCGTTCCAGAGTAATGCGAATTTCGGCAGGCCCTTGACAGGTAACGCCCTCAAGCGACCCGGCGCGGCCTTCGTGGAATGCCTGTGCGCCTCTTATGCCCAGGAGGACCCACGCGCGGGGCGATGCAACTGCCCCCGAAAGGGCGCGCTCGAACGACGCCGCGACATCGCGGGAAGTGAGGGGCGACCCATCGGAAAAGCGCGCTCCTTCGCGCATATAGAACGTGTAGGTGCGCGCATCCGCGCCGACTACCCAGCGGTCCGCCGCGTCGGGCGTGATCTTCTCATCGTCGCCGTATTTCACGAGATTCGGATAGAGAAGCGCGGCCAATCGCCCGCCTGAAACGTCTTTGATCAGCGCCGGATCGAAGGTCGTGATATTGTCGCCGATGGCCAGCTCCAGCGTGTCCCACGAGCGCGTGCGCCATGCCGGCGAATGCCATAGCGCCGCAACCGCAATGGCTGCAAGGACTAAGGCGGCAAGCATCGCAGACGTCTTTGGGCGGGGAGTCCTCATGGGCTTTCTATCGGCGAGATAGCGCTGACAACTCGAAGCGCAGGCTCACGCCCTTTTTCGCTTCTGGGGTCCCTTGGATGCCCTGAACACGATCTTCAAGGGGACTTCAGAGAAGGGCAGGGCATGGCGAAGCGAATTCTCGACGTAGCGGATGTAATTGCTGTCGAAGACCTTCGGCTCCGAGACAAAAAAGACGATTGTGGGAGGGACGACGCCGGTTTGAGTCGCATAGTAGATCTTGGGCAATCGACCTCCGGCAGCACGGGGGCGGCGGCGGGCGACTATTGCCTCGATTATGCGGTTGAGCTCGCCGGTAGTTGCCCGGTACTGCGCCTGCTCGTGGAGGTCGCAGGCGATCTTGAGAAGGCCGGCGACGTTGAAACCGGTTGCGGCGGAGATGAAAACCATCGGCGCGAACACGAGCCCCGTGAGGTGGTTTTCGATGTATTTGCGGTACTTGTCCGGATCTATTCCCTTGGCGAGGTCGTATTTGTTGAGGGCGATTATGAGGGGCTTGTTCTCCTGGAGAATGTACGAGGCGAGCTTCTTGTCGACTTCCGAAACCTTCGAAGTCGCGTCGATGAGGAAGACCGTCACGTCCGCGCGGCGGATGCTTCGCTGCGTGCGGTGGACGCTGTAGAAGTCGACGTTTTCCCTCACGCTTCGCGCCTTGCGGAGGCCGGCGGTGTCGATGGCAATGTAACGCTTGCCGTCGTACTCAAAGGGCACGTCGATACTGTCGCGGGTCGTACCGGGGACGTCGCTCACTATCACGCGGACCTCGCGTGCGAGGTGGTTTACGAGCGTTGACTTGCCGGCGTTTCGCTTGCCGACGATGGCGATCTTGAGCGGCGCTTCGGCCGTCGCCGGCTCCTCAATCGTCCCGAACGGCGCAACCGCTTCTTCGATTCGGAGCCGCAGGTCGTGAATGCCGCGCTTTTCCTTGGCGCTAACCGCCATGGCGTCGCCGAAGCCGAGGGCGTGAAACTCGCTCGTCATGCTCTCGAACTTCTTCTCGTCGGTCTTGTTTGCGACGAGGATCACCGGCTTCTTCAAGCGCCGGAGGCGCTCTGCCACGACTTTGTCGAGCGTTGCTATGCCCATCCGCACGTCGACCGTAAACACAATGACGTCGGCCTCTTGCATCGCGAACTGTATCTGCTGCTCGACGTGCTCGCTCAGGTTGTCCGCGTCGACAATCCCCACCCCTCCCGTGTCGATAAGCTCCACGGTGCGCTTTCCGGCCTTCATCTCAGCCGAAATCCTGTCTCGCGTGATCCCCGCCCTCGGGTCTTCGATAGCGATACGCCTGCGGACAAGCGCATTGAACAGCGACGACTTCCCGACGTTCGGGCGGCCAACGATAGCGATTTTCGGCAAAGGCATAGGCTCCCTCTGATGTGCCCCTTGTAGCGCCCCTATTCTACCGCCCTCCGCTCGGATTGGGAAGCCGCGATTCGGCGGCCAAATGTGCCCCTCAGCCGGAGAATCGCCGGAACCTCGCCGCAACGTCCTTTTCACCTGCTCACCTGCTCATCTGATCTCCTGCTCTCGCGGCCTCCGGCCGCGGCCCCTGTATCTTGTGTCTCGCTCCTCCGGAATGACGTGAGACTCGTGCACCTTCTGAAGGAAAATCCGGATTTCTCATATTTCCTTTAAGTCGCCGTCTGTACAGGCACTTGCGTCCATATCAGGAAAACAAGCTATTGGACTTACGTCTCCCAAAATGCCCCAAGACTCGTGCACCCCACATTAGTTATAGAGGGGCTGTGTTTTCGGAATGTGAGGGGTTTGCGGTGGGCGAGGCTTCTCCTTTCGCGCTTTTCCCGCCTTCTTGCCAAGCCGTAGCCTTCCTGCCACGGCGGAGGTTCTCCGAAACCGGGTGGCGAAGGCTGGTCCCACTTTTCCCACCCTTCGCACCTGCGGCCGGAGGCCGGGGATGGTCGGGCGAGATATGCAAGTCTCGCCTGCCCCTCCTATCAAAATACGGCCGAAATTCGATAGCATGGTCGGGCGAGACCTGCGGTGCTCGCCTGCCCCTCCCGGTTGAGGGGGTAGTTCTTGATCTTGGGTTTTCCTTCGGCCTTCAGCCTTCAGTCTGATCTTCTCGTTCTTTGACAACTGAAGACTTTGTGAAACGGACGCCCGCCGGGCTAAGGCTGAGCGTCTGCCCAAATTCCGGCTCGGCGGTCGCGATCAAGCGCCGAATGCTCTTTGGGATTGGCCTTGAAAACACCCCCGCCGCCTGTAAAATATCCGTCCGTGGGCGCTTAGCTCAGTTGGTAGAGCGCTTGCTCCACACGCAAGAGGTCACAGGTTCAAGTCCTGTAGCGCCCACCATTTCTGCTGATTCGTTTCAATCCACCTCGGCTGGGGTATATGACTTCTTCGGCGCCCCAATCGCGGTGAATGCCGCGGCAAATATCGCTCTTGCGGGTGTACTGCGCACTCACTAAACTTGCGGCATATTGCTCAGTTTGGCGCGGGTAGTTCAAATGATACTTACCATAACGTCGACTCATAGGCCGGCTACAGACATCGGGTTCCTGCTGCACAAGAACCCGGGCAGGATACATTCGACGATCCTGCCGTTCGGGCAAGCCCATGTCTTCTATCCGGAGGCGACAGCCGAACGGTGCACGGTGGCGCTGGCGCTGGACGTAGACCCCGTCGGGCTTGTGAGAAGGCCGGGACAGTCGGGGAGGGACTGGGCGCTCCAGCAATATGTGAACGACAAGCCGTACGCGGCATCGTCGTTTATGAGCGTGGCCATCTCGCGTGTCTTCGGCACCGCGATGAAGGGGAAGTCCAAGGAGCGCGAGGAACTGGCCCGGACGCCGATACCGCTCACGGCGCGGATCGCGGCGCTGCCTTGCCGGGAGGGCAAAGAGCTTATTCACAGTCTCTTCGAACCGCTTGGCTACGCTGTTCGGGCTGAGGAGCACCTGCTGGATGAGAGATTCCCGCAATGGGGAGAGAGCCCGTACTATTCCGTTGAGCTTTCAGGAACGGTGCGCCTCAGCGAACTCCTCACGCATCTCTACGTTCTTGTGCCCGTCCTGGACGACGACAAGCATTACTGGGTGGGCGATGACGAGGTGGATAAGCTCCTGCGACATGGCGAAGGGTGGCTTTCAGCGCACCCGGCAAGGGAACAGATAACCGCACGCTACCTGCGGCACCTGCGCTCACTGACCGATGACGCGCTTGCGCGGCTGGCGGATGATGACGGCAGCGACGCCGAGCAGGCGGAGGAAACGCGCCTGGCGGAAGAGCAGTCGCTGGAGAGACCGCTCAACCTTAACCAGGAGCGGATCCGTACCGTGGCCACGGCCGTCAGGGAGAGCGGAGCGAAAAGGGTTCTCGATCTCGGGTGCGGCGAAGGGGTGCTCCTCAGGGAGCTCTTCAAGGACACGTGCATTGTGGAAATCGTCGGACTCGACGTGTCGATGAGGGCGCTGGCAAGGGCGAGAGACGGCGTCAAGATGGGCAACCTGCCGGAGGCGATCAGGAACCGGCTGAAGCTCATTCAAGGGTCTCTTACATATCGCGACAAACGGCTGTCCGGATTCGACGCCGCCGCTGTAGTGGAGGTGATAGAACACCTCGACGAAGCGCGCCTCTCAGCTTTCGAGAGGGTCCTGTTCGAGTTTGCGCGACCGGGGACGGCAGTGATTACGACGCCCAATGTGGAGTACAACCAGAAGTTTGAGGGCCTTCCCGAAGGTCACATGCGGCACAAGGACCACAGATTCGAGTGGACAAGGCAGCAGTTTCGCGAGTGGTCTGAGCGCGTCTGCAGTCGCTTTGGCTATGCCGCGTGTATCAGCGGCATAGGGCCGGAGGATGCGGCGGTCGGCACACCTACCCAGATGGCGGTATTTACCCGTGAATGAGCCTGAACGAGCCAACATCGCCGCCGTGCTGTCGCCGGGCACGCAGGTAGTATGCCTCGTCGAGGCACGCAATGCGGCACAGCAGTCAGCGGTCAAGCGCGGAGCCGTCGGCGTTGTCGTCGCATCTGTGTCCAGCAACCGGCAGCCCTACCTGGTGCGCTTTGCCGACGGTACGGAGGCCGAGCTGCGGCGCGAGGAAATTGCGGTTCGAAAGGAGCACCAGCGCGGCTGGCTTGAGTCCGCATGTGCCCTTGACGAGCGCAACCTGCGCGATTACGTCATATATCGCTGCGTGGTCGGATCGAGGGCATACGGGCTTGCCAACGAGGAATCGGACACCGACAGACGCGGCGTGTATCTGCCTCCCGCCGATATGCAATGGGCCATCTGCGGTGTGCCGGAGCAACTTGAGAGTTTGGAAACGGAGGAATGCTACTGGGAACTCCAAAAGTTCCTGACGCTGGCGCTCAAGGCAAACCCGAATATTCTCGAGTGCCTGTACACTCCTGAAGTGGAGATGGCCACTCCTCTGGCTCAGGAGATGCTGGCGATGCGTCAGGCGTTCCTCTCGCAGATCGTGTATCAGACGTACAACGGGTACGTCATGTCCCAGTTCAGAAAGATCGCTCAGGATCTGCGCAACGGCGGCGCGATAAAGTGGAAGCACGCGATGCACCTGATACGGCTGCTTCTCTCAGGTGTCGAGATAATGCGCGAGGGGACGGTTCCGATAAGGGTGGAGGCGCACAGAGCGGAGCTGCTGGCCATCCGCAATGGAGAAGTCTCCTGGGATGAGCTGGACCGTCGGCGGCTTGCGCTCCACAAGGAATTCGACGAGGCGTATGGCCGGACCAGGCTTCCGGGGGCGCCGGACTACCAGAGGGTGAACGCTTTCCTCTTGAAAGCGCGTAGAAGCATGGTGGACAAGCAATGAATAACGAGGAAACCCTGAAGGCGGAAGTCGCCGCGCATCCCTACCCGCTCGTATTTGCCACCCTGAGCGGCGCGCACCTTTATGGATTCGCCTCGGCGGATTCAGACTACGACTTGAGGGGCGTGCACGTCCTTCCCGCGGCCGAAGTGCTTGGGTTGGATGCGCCAAGGGACACAATGGAAGTGTCGGGGAAGCGCGACGGGAAAGAGATCGACCTTGTGACTCACGACGCGAAGAAGTTCTTTTCTCTGCTTCTCAAGAAGAACGGGTACGTTCTCGAGCAGTTGTACTCGCCCCTTGTGATTCACACCACGGCGGCGCACGATGAACTGCGGCATATCGCCGGGGGCTGCATCACGCGCCTGCACTGCAAACATTACCTGGGATTCGCGGACACCGAATGGAAACTCTTCGAGAAGGAAACGCCGCGCAAAGCCAAGCCGCTTCTCTATGTCTACCGCGTTCTCCTGACGGGAATTCACCTCATGCGAACGGGCCGGATCGAGGCGAACCTCAATGTGCTTAATGAGGAGTTCAGACTGCCGTATATTGCCGATCTTGTCGCGGCCAAGACCCAGTGTGGCGAAAAGGCGTTCGTGGCTGGAGTTGACGTCGCATTCCACAGGGGTGAATACGAGCGGCTGAAGGCGCAATTGGAGGAGGAGGGGCGCACAAGCTCGCTGCCGCAGGAGGCAAGCGCCCGCGGCGCCCTCAGCACGCTTCTTGTAAGGCTGCGCATGACAACAATCGAGCAACAGGGACGCTGAGAAGAAGGCCATGACAGAACGCAGACTTGTATTCCCGGAATTGTCACTCGTGGTTCTGATTGGCGTATCAGGATCCGGGAAATCGACTTTTGCCCGCAAGCACTTCAAGCCTACGGAGGTGCTTTCGAGCGATTATTGCCGGGGGCTCGTGGCCGACGACGAAAATGACCTGACCGCGACGGCGACTGCGTTCGAGGTCCTGCATTTCATTGCGTCGAAGCGATTGGAGGCCGGCAGGCTGACGGTTGTCGATGCTACAAACGTGCAGCGTGAGGCGCGCGCGCCTCTTGTCACGCTGGCGCGCAAATACCACTGCCTTCCCGTCGCCATCGTGTTCAGTCTGCCGGAGAATGTCTGCCAGGAGAGAAACCGCGCACGAACTGACCGGCAGGTTCCCGCGCACGCCATCCAGAAGCAGGCGAGCCAGCTGAAACGTTCCATCAGGGATCTCAAGCGCGAAGGATTCCGGCACATATTCATGCTTGAGTCGCAGGAAGAGACAGACTCCGCTGTAATCGAGCGGCAGCCGCTCTGGAATAACCTGAGGCACGAGCACGGACCGTTCGATATCGTCGGAGACGTACACGGTTGCGCCGGGGAATTGGAGCAACTCCTGGCGCTGCTGGGGTACGCGAAGACGCCTGCTGATGACGGCACGCTTGTCTACAGCCATGCTCAAGGCCGAAAGGCCGTCTTCCTCGGTGACTTCGTGGACAGGGGGCCGCGAATCCTCGATTCCTATGGGATCATCAAGAGCATGGTTCATGGCGGAACCGGCCTCTGCGTTCCCGGGAACCACGATATCAAGCTCATGCGCAAGCTGACCGGCCGTGACGTGCAAGTGGCTCATGGAATGGAGAACACGCTTGCGGAACTGGATTCGCTGGACGACGCCCAACGGAAATCAGTCTCGGCCGATATGGCCGGATTCATCGACGACCTTGTGAGCCATTACGTCCTTGATGACGGCAAACTTGTGGTCGCTCACGCTGGAATGAGACAGGAGATGCAGGGGCGCGGAAGCGGCGGCGTGAGGGAATTTGCGTTGTACGGGGAGACGACAGGCGAGACGGACGAGTTCGGGCTTCCTGTCAGATACAACTGGGCTGCCGAGTACAGGGGCCCGGCGGAGGTCGTCTACGGCCATACGCCTGTGCCTGAGCCGGAGTGGCTTAACGGCACAATCAATGTCGACACCGGCTGCGTCTTTGGCGGAAAGCTCACTGCGCTTCGCTATCCGGAGCGCGAGCTGGTGTCCGTTCCGTCGGTGCGGGAATACTGCCGTCCGGCAAGGCCATTTCTGGCGCCCGCGGAGAAGACGGCGTCTCTCTCCGCCCAGCAGCAACACGACGATCTGCTTGACATCGATGACGTGGCCGGCAAGCGTATAGTCGCGACGCGGCTTCTGGGAAATGTGACCATCCGCGAAGAGAACTCGGCTGCGGCGCTCGAGGTCATGAGCAGATTTGCAATAAATCCCAAGTGGCTCATCTACCTGCCGCCGACGATGTCGCCGCCGGAGACCTCGATGGAGCCCGGGCTACTCGAATACCCATCGGAAGTGTTCGGCTATTTCCGCAGCCATGGTGCGCCTCGTGTCGTATGCGAAGAGAAGCATATGGGATCGCGCGCCGTGCTCGTGCTATGCCGGGACGATGAGACCGCCAAGCGACGGTTCGGCGTAATCGGTGAAGGGGCCGGCGCATGTTATACGCGCACGGGTAGGGCATTCTTCACCAAAGAAGAGGGGAATCTGCAGGCGGAGTTCCTGACACGCGTTGCGGCCGCACTCTCTGAGGCCGGATTCTGGAAGGAATTCGAGACCGACTGGGTATGCCTCGACTGCGAGTTGATGCCGTGGTCGGCCAAAGCCCAAAGTCTCATCAGGCAGCAATATGCCGCGGTGGGAGCCGCAAGCCGGACAGCTCTTGGCGAGACCGTGGCGCTCCTTGAGCGCGCGGCGGGCACGAATGCTGATGCGGCGGCGTTGGCGGCGCGCTTTCGCGCTCGCGCACAGGCGGCCGAAAGCTACGTGAGTGCATACAGGCAGTACTGTTGGCCGGTCAAATCGCTTGACGATCTTCGCCTTGCGCCCTTCCACGTCCTCGCGACCGAAGGGAGGGTTCATTTCGACAAGGATCACCAGTGGCACATGGAAGTAGCGTCAAGGATCAGCGTGGGCGACCCCGGATTCATCGTTGCCACGCAACGCAAGACGGTAGATGTCGCTGATGAAGCAAGTGTTGCCGGAGGTATCGAGTGGTGGCAGACGCTCACATCTCAAGGCGGCGAGGGAATGGTGGTAAAGCCCCTTTCCTTTGTTGCTCACGGAAAGAAGGGTCTTCTTCAGCCTGCCATCAAATGCCGTGGCAAGGAGTATCTGCGCATGATATATGGGCCGGAGTATGACGCGGAGAGCAACTTGCCGCGTCTCAGGCCCCGCCGGCTCGGCCCCAAGAGGTCACTGGCGCTGAGGGAGTTCGCACTTGGTGTTGAGTCGCTTGAGCGGTTTGTCAGGCGCGAACCTCTCAAAAGGACTCATGAGTGCGTCTTCGGCGTGTTGGCGCTTGAGAGCGAACCGGTTGATCCGCGGCTGTAAGGAAGTTACGGTACGCGGCGGGCGACGTCGTGCGCTGGGAGGGCTGCAGGTCCGCCTTGGCTGCGAGCGCTGAGAAGCCTGAGCCATGTACTCTGCCGCGCACGCATGCAGCCAAGGAGCACAGTATCTGTCTCCGGACGGCTTAAGGATAGTTGACACGACAACGAGGCGCGCAGATGAAGCATCATGCCGCGATTGATTACGCCGCTGCGCTGGCCGTTTTCGGTATTCTCGTGCTCAGACTCGTGCTGCGCAGGAGATCTTCCAGAGATGTGGCATTCAAGGACTGGTTCTGGCAGGAGGTCAACGATCGGAGCTATTGGCTTCTCTTCGCCATTCCGCTCTTCTTCAACTTGCTCGCGCTCGATCCTATTGTCGATAGGGTCGGCAGAAACGCGATGCTCATCCTCCTCGTTGTGTGCTGGGCGGCGTCTGTAATATTGCTGTGCATGCTCAGGCGTTCGGCTTCCCTGCGGGTCGTTGCTCAGAACGCCCTTGTCGGCGTGCTGACAGCCTTCTTTGCATGGCCGCTGGCCGGGTACATCGCCATCCTGTTACGTGTGGCGCTACGACACGCTCTCTGACGGCCTGCCTGTTCTGTCCCTGCTGCTAACCAGATCGTCATCTTACGCAACTTCAGCGCGTTCCCGTTTGTCTGCAGCGTTGTACAACTGTGTTTGGCTGACAGGGAAGAGGAGGAATGCGATGAGCAGGAAATCATGGAAGCGTCTGGCGTTGGGTTTGGTTCTGGCGGCGGCTGTTACTTCGGCCGGGTGCTTTTACGAAGGAGAGGAAGGGGAGCACGAGCACGGGCGTAGCAGGCACCGCGATCACGATTACCACCTGACCCTGCCCGCGAATCCGGGGAAGGCCGCTGTCGGCCAGCCTTCGCCATATGTTGGCAGCCGGCGCTTCTATTCGCAGATGACGCCGTAGCGACGCAAGGCGCATTTCCGCGGGCAGGTTCCAGTTGGCAGTTTCAGCTATCGCCGCGAAAGTCAGCTGCCGCAAGTCCCAATGTCGACAATTATCTCAGGGATACTTGTTGACTTGGCGCCAATTCATGCTTTAATTGGCGTCTGCGGTGGATGCCCGGCCCTGTGTCCGCAACCTGTGACCGGTGTTCCTCTCTTACAGCGCTACGTCCTTCAGCGCCATCGTATCAGCCACCGCAGCTAAGTCCTTGTTACTGTGTGCATTACGTTTTCTCGTTCGTATCGCGCGGGGATAGGAGAGCAGCATGACTATGCGTGGGTACTACATCGTTGTTGCGGCTGTTCTGGTTTTTGGGTTTGCGGCTATATCATCCGGCGCGTCAGCTCCGTCGGTTGACTCATCTGGGGTACCGGCGGCGGCAAGCGCCCCTGCGCCAGCGGGGCCGCCCGCGCCACTCACGCGCCAGGGCCAGGATAAACTCTCCCCCCAGCAGCGCCAGGCCGTCCAGGCGTTGGGCGCCGCGCCCGCGCTCTTCACGGAAAACAAGGGGCAATGGGATGCTTCGATCCGCTACGCAATCATAGGCAGAGCGGTAAACGTCGCGCTCATGGATTCGGCGATCAAGTTCCAGCTCGTGAAGCCGCGTATAGAGAGCACCGATGCCAAGAATCCCGTTCGCGACGTGCTGACTTTCACGCTTGCCTTTGAAGGCGCAAAGACCGTTACTCCCAAAGGCGTCGACGAGGCAGTGAGCAAAATCCGGTTCTACCGGGGCAGCGACCCCAAGAAGTGGCAAAACGGCGTGTCCACGTTCAAGAGCGCCGTATATGAAAACCTCTATGACGGCGTAACCCTCAACGTTTTCCCGAGACCGGCAGGGGTGAAGTATGAATTCCATCTCTCGCCGGGCACTCCCGTCGACCGCGTCGTCATGAAATACGACGGGATCGACGGCCTGAGTATCGACAGCACGGGATCACTCCACATCAAGACGGCATTCGGGGACCTTGTCGACAGCGCGCCGACGGCATGGCAAGAGGCCGACGGAAAGCGCACCGACGTGAAAGTGAAGTTCCGGATGGCGGGGGAGAAGGCGTACGGGTTTGAGGCTGTGGGCGCTGTCGACGCTGCGCTACCCGTTGTGATAGACCCTGCGATCAAGCTCGAAGAGCATGCCGAGTAACGACGCTCAGAGTGAAGTGACCGTGAGCCTTCAGTGCTTGTACACCCTTGCCACGCGCTTCGACACATTGCAGACGAGGCAGTAGGGGATGGTGTCGAGCATGCGGGAGATACTTTCCACCGAGTTGGACGCGGCGGGGTCGCTGGAGTAGAGGACCGCCTTGTCGCCGAGGGCGACGTCGGGAATTGCGCTCACATCGAGGCTGATCATGTCCATGGAAATGCGTCCGAGGACGCTCACCTGCCGACCGCGGATGGTAACCGTACCTCTCCCCGAGAGCTTGCGGTCGTAGCCGTCGGCGTAGCCTGCCGATACGACCGCGACGAGGGTGTCCTTGTCGAGCTTGTGCGTTCTGCCGTAGCCGATAGAGGTGCCGGCGGGACGGTGCTCCATGTGGACGAGGCGCGCGGCGAACTCCATGACGGGCTTGAGGTTATGCTTCTTTCCACAGGTCGCGGAGGGCTTAAGCCCATAGAGGGCCAGACCCGGGCGCACGGTGTCGAAGTGGCTCTCCGGCACGTCCATGCATGCGGCGCTTGCCGCGCTGTGGTGGTATTTGAAGGCGATGCCGCTATTCTCGAGAGTGGTAATAGTGCGGTTGAATTCGGCAAGCTGTTTGAGAGTGTAGGTCTTGTCCTCCTCGTCGGCTGTCGCGAAGTGGGTATAGATGCCCTCGAGAACGAGATGCGACAGGACCGAGATCTTCTCTATTGTTGGCACCGTCATAGTGTCAGGCAGCCCGAGCCGGCCCATCCCGGTATCGACTTTGATGTGCACCGGCGCCTTCGCATGGAGCTTCGCGGCCGCTCGATCGAGATCGTGGGCAAATGCATAGGACGAAACTGACGCAGTCAGGTTATGGGTAAGTATATCATCGACATCCGGTTTGAGGAACGCCCCCATGAGCAGGATCGGCTGCCTTATCCCCGCCGAGCGCAGCTCGATCCCCTCAGCGATGGTTGCCACCGCGAACATCGTAACGCCTTCCTTGATGAGGGCTTTCGCGACTTCGATGGCGCCGTGGCCGTACGCGTCAGCCTTTATGACGGCGATGACGTTTCGGCGCGGGGACGCCGGGCAGATCGCGCGGTAATTGTGAACAAGCGCGGAAAGGTCGATCTCCGCCCAGGCGCTGTGGTTGTGGGTGCTCATGTCAGTCCTTCCCGAGTTTCGAGGTGATTGTAGGTTCTATCGGCGGACGAGTCTACAGTCTTTAGGTTACCATAAGCCACAAATACTCATCGTGTAGCGTCGAGAAAGTATATGGGCGGCGGGAGCAAGAGAAAGGACGTGTACGAACGCCAAGTACGGCGCATTACCTTCAGTCTTCAGCCTTCGGCCTTCAGCCTGTCTGTCTTCGGACTGCTTACTCTTCCGCGGAAAGCAGCGCGCCGTAGGGGTTTACGGGCCCGGAACCGGCGCCGACTGCGACGGCGGTCTCGATTGCCGCGGAGATGAACTCCTTGGCCGCGGTGACGGCCGTGGGTAGGTCGTCGCCCATCGCCATGAAAGTCGCTATGGCCGCGGAGAAAGTGCATCCGGTGCCGTGTGTGTGCGGCGTCTGGATGCGGGGCGCGAAGAACTCGCTGAACTGCTTGCCGTCATAGAGCACGTCGACGGCTTCGTGCGCGAGATGGCCGCCCTTGATGAGAACGTTTTTCGGCCCAAGCTCGTAGATCTTCTCCGCGGCTTCGTGCATCGTTCCGACGGAGTCCACCTCTATACCGGAAAGCTCGGAAGTCTCCTGGAGGTTCGGGGTCACAAGCGTCGCGAGCGGAAGGACTTCCTTCACGAGGATGCCATGGGCTTTCTCCTCAAGAAGCGCCTGGCCGCTCCTGGAGTACATGACCGGGTCGACGATGATCGTCACGTTCTTGCCCGACGCGTAGCGCTTCAGGCGCTCGGCGACGACGCGCGTGATATCGGCGTTGCAGAGCATCCCGGTCTTGATGAAAAGGGGCTTGAGATCGGAGAGAACGCTCTCCATCTGTTCGCCGACGAACTCCGCCGGAATGGGGAAGATGTTCTGAACTCCGAGTGTGTTCTGCGCCGTGAGCGCGGTAATCACCGTTGCCGCGTATCCGCCGAGCAAAGTGATCGTCTTAATGTCGGCCTGAATGCCGGCTCCGCCGCCGCTGTCGCTACCGGCGATGGTCAATACCTTCCTGGCTTCGTCCATAAACCCTCCTCGTGTGGATGATGAGGGTGATTGTAACTGAGACTTGGGGCGCTTTCAAGAAATTGTCGGCGAAGTGTCGAATGTTTTGGGCATGTCGCGCGCGCTGAACCGTTACCAGCTCGTAGCCGAATGGAATTGACGCTTCACTAACGTACCTGAATAATACCAGTTCCGCAATCATCGGTATGGAGAACCATGAGCAGCGTAAGCGACGCGCGAGTGCGAACAGCGGCCGCAACAGCGTCGGCTGAAAGGGCGCCCGCGCAAGAGATAAGCGAGCTGTCGGCGGCCGAAAAAGAGCGCGGGATGCACTACGTCCTGTGGGGGGCGGCGCTCGGCGTGGTGTATTTCTTCGCCGTGGACAGCAGCGTGTTCACGCTTTTCCTTACCCGCCTCGGCGCGTCCAATACCCAGATCGGATGGGTCTTGTCGCTTCTCCAGGTCATGGCCGTGGTGCAGGTGTTCATGGCCGGCATCATGGAGCGCTACGGCAAGAAGCGATTTCTCGTAAGCGGTTGGGCAATCGCTACTGTCCTCACCGTCGCGTTTGTTGCGGTCCCCTGGGTGGCCGAACGCTATTCGCCTGAGACGGCGATCTATGTGCTGATCCTGGCGATCATCCCGATATCGCTTGCGCGGCAGGTGGGCAACGCTCCGTGGATGCCCATGATAAACGACGTAACGCCGGAAGACGTGCGCGGCCGCTTCTTCGGGAAAATGCGGACGATCTGGCAGGTCGTAAGCATCGCGTTTCTCCTCTTCACGGTGTTCTTCTTCATGGGACAGGCAAGCCCCGCCTTCTGGCGATACCAGGTCGTTTTCGCCATAGGAATCGCCGCGAGCGTCTGGCGGGTCTTCGTTATCGCGAGAATCCCCGAACTGCCGCCGTCGCGGCATGCAGAGAAGTCTCTCTGGCGCACCATCAACATGCCTTTCAGGGACCGGGTGTATCTGCGGTTTACGCTCTTTACGGTGGTTCTTACCGCGGCCCTCGCGGTCACAGACGCCTACACGGTCGTCTATCTCAAGAAGGGCATGGGCTACAACGACGCGCACGCGCTCTTTGCAAGCACCACGGTCTCCTATATAGGTTCGGTGCTGTCGCTTCTGTTCTGGGGGATGCTCGCCGACCGCGTGGGATCGAAGCCGCTTCTCATAATCACAACGCTTGCCATAGGACTCGTGCGCCTTCTATGGCTGGGCGCAGAAGTCAAGACGTTCGGGCCGATCATGGTGCAGTCGATATTTCTTCTCAACGGCATCTTCTCGGCCGGCTACGGCATCGCTAACACGACGTATCTTTTCAGCATATGCCCCCCTCGCGTCGGCAGGACCATATACGTGGTCGCCGCGGGCGTCATCACCACGCTTGTCTCTTCGGGCATGGTATCGCTCGGCGGATATATCATCGATGGGCTGGAGGGTTACCATAGCGAGCTTCATGCCTACGGCCTCGACGAATACAGGCTGCCGTTCCTCATGACCGGGCTAATGACGGTCTTGTCGACGGTGCTTTTGTTCCGGCTGCGGGAGCGTGGCACCGTGCCGACGAGAGAGGTATTGGCGGCGCTGGTGTCGCGGCCGATAAGGACGTCGTACAACGTATTTCTCTTCAGCAGGATGCTTCCCGAAGAACGCAGGATAGATGTCACTCGGGCGCTTGGCGACACGGGGAGCGTGATCGGCGAAGAGGAACTGATCAAGGCATTGGACGACCCTTCCTTCCAGGTGCGCCGCGAAGCGGTTGACGCCCTCGCGAAGATGAAGTGCTCGCGGGCCGTGAAGCCTCTCATGGCAAAACTCGCCGATCCCGGGTCGTTTGTGCGTGTGCCCGCAGCGACGGCCCTCGGTGAGATCGGCTCTGCAGCAGCGGTCGGCTCGCTCGACGTCGCGCTGGCCGATTCCAATCCTGAGCTGCGCCTCGAAGCTGCGCTGGCCCTTGGCAAGATCGGCGCGCCTGAAGCCATAGGCCGGCTGCGGGAAGCGCTTCCCGGGGAAACCGACGCTACCGTCTGGAGCGTCATGGCTACCTCGCTTGCGACGCTTGGCGACAGGTCGATAGTCGCGGACATAATCGAGAGGCTCGATGACGGTGTTCACGACGCAGTCAGCGGCCAGCTTATGATTGCGGCTTCCAACGCCATCGGCGCTGAGAACGAGTTCTACCAATACCTTCACGCGGGGGAGGGGAGGTTCGCCGAGAGCGCACGGGACATCGCCGGGAGGATACGCGACGTGCTCCAGGGCCTGCCCCACGCGGGTTTCCGTGGCGCATTTGACGTGGACATCGATTTCGACGGCGCGATCGATGCAAAGGACTACGCGAAGGTCACAAGAGATGCCCACGAACTCGCGTGCGCCTTCCACCCCGAAGGCAGATTGCCCAAGGGCAGCCCCTCGTGCCTCGCCCTCCGCCTCATGGCGGGGAAGAAGGGGCCGCACAGGTGGGAAGGGGCGCTCCTGGCGCTCGTGTGCCTCGAGGCGGTCGCGCTCGGAGTTATGAGCGGCGAGAGGCGCAAGTAAGGCCGGAAAAAGAGGTGTGCCGGCGGCGGCCCTATTGACCGGCCGCGGTCGGGCGGCTAAAAATAGACATTTGGGAGCATCTTTGAGAAGCTTTTTAGGGCGAAAGGAGAGTTCTATGCCGGGCGACGAGCGTGACAAGGGCGTTTCAAGAAGGGATTTCAACGTGGTCGCGGGAGCGGCCGGCCTGGCGATAGCGCTCGGTCTCAAGCGGGCACAGGCGGGCGAATCCACCGACCTCAAGGCCGAATCCACCGGCGCGGCGAAGGGCGCCAGTGTCGAGTCGACCGCGTCGTATCCCGTATCGGCGAAGCTCCCGATGCGCGACCTCGGCAAGACCGGCCTGAAGGTGTCCGAGATATCCGCCGGGGCGATGGAGGTTCACGACCAGGCGGTTATAGAGAAAGCCATCGACAACGGCTGCACCTACATCGATACCGCGCCCGCTTACCAGGGGGGCCGCAACGAAGAGATGGTCGGCAACGTTATGGCGGCGCGGCGCAAGGAAGTGATCCTCGCCACCAAGTGGAACGAAGACAGCGTGGAAGGCTACATGAAGAGCCTCGACCGCAGCCTCAAGCGTCTGCAGACCGACCATGTCGACATCATCCAGTTCCACGGCGCGGGCAGCGCCAACGAAGTGAAAAGCCCCGCGCTCAAGGAAGCGTTCGACAAGGCCAAAGAGCAGGGCAAGGTGACTTACTTCGGCATTACCACTCACGGCAACCAGGCCGAAGTGATCAAGGCGTGTATAGAAACGGGATACGTCGACAGCATGCTTATCGGCTACAACGCCGGCCTCGACGACATTTCCGAGAGCGTAAAGAAGGCGCGCGAGGCGGGGATCGCGACCGTGATCATGAAGCCGCTGCAGGGCGCGAAAAAGCTCAAGACCGAAGGCACGGGCATGACCGGTTACCAGATGGCCGTACGATGGGTCCTGGACAAGCCCTTCGTCGACACGGTGAACGTCGGCATGACGAGCCTCGACCACGTTGACGAAGACCTCAAGGCCTCGCAGCTCAAGATGTCGGCTCTGGAAAAGGTCCGGATGCAGCGGTTCGCGGCTGCATGCGCGGCGTCCTCCTGCGCGCGCTGCGGCGCGTGCAAAGGCTGCATGGCGGGCGTAAAGCCCCACGAACTCGTCCGCGTCCACATGTACGCGTATGATTACGACAACGTACGGAAAGCCCGCGAGGCGTTCGCCGAGATCGGCGGCGCGAAGATGCTTGCGGCCTGCACGGACTGCGGCGCCTGCGAGCGCGCATGCCCGAGAAAACTCAATATCAGGGAGCGCTTCAGGCAGATCGCGAGCATCGTGAGCTAACTAATCGCAACCAACGGGGACAGCCGCCGACTGAGGACCGTCCCCGTTTCTTTTCAGATATCTCAGAACGATTGAGGAGCAGTCATGCGAAGGTTTACCGGCATTCTCGTCCTCGCTCTCATGGTCGCGCTGGCCGCAATGGCACAAGCACAGGAAGACACAGCCAATCCGCCCGCCGATCAGCCGCGCGGCACGGTTACGCTCAAGGGCATCGACTTTGGCGCGACTGCCGATGCGGCACCGGATGTTGATTCGAGCGGCGAAGCCGTTTCCATTGACGCGCAACCCTCCATCGAATCCACGCTCATAGACGGCGACAATGACGAGCAGCTCGATCTCGAATCAACGCTCCTGGATCCCGACGACCGTGGCCAGCTCGATCTCGAATCAACGCTCCTGGATCCTGACGACCGTGGCCAGCTCGATCTCGAATCAACGCTCCTGGATCCCGACGACCGTGGCCAGCTCGATCTCGAATCAACGCTCCTGGATCCCGACGACCGTGGTCAGCTTGACCTTGAATCCACGCTCATAGAGCCAGTCTTCGGCGAAGAGCCTGCCGCGGAATCCACGGAAGAAACGCCTGCCTGGGACGAGGAAGCCTCCGCCGAATCGACATCCGAAACCGAACAGCCCTCAATGGAGTCGACCGAGGCCGCAGAGCCGTCCGTAGAATCAACCGAAGCCCCTGTCGTGGTCCCCGGTGTGCCCCTCGATGAGCGAAAGGCGCTTCTGGATTACCTTCCCACAGACGGCTTCTACGGCAATCTCACGCTCCAGTCGCCGGTCCGTTTCTACGACTCCACGAGCCTCTACGAATACATCGACGGTCAGGCCGAGGGCTTCATCGCCTACAGGTTCCAGGCGCTGGAATCAGCCACCTACACTGACGGCGACAATTCGGTCGTGGTCGACGTCTACGACATGGAGAGGCCCCTTCAGGCATTCGGCCTGTATTCGACATTCAGGGCGCCGACCAATGACTTCGTGGATATCGGCCTGCAGGGTTTCAAGACAAGCGAAGGCTACATGTTCTGTAAAGGTTCGATGGTGGTGAAGATCTCCGCGGATTACCCGGAAGAGACGAGCCTTTGGGATGCCGCCAAGGCTGCGGCCGACGCCGTCGCACGGCGCGTCACAGACAACCGTGAGGGGCTCGAAATCCTCGACCTGCTGCCCAAAGAGGACATGGTGCCCAACAGCCTCAAATACTATCTGACTGCTGCCCTCGGCCAGAGCTTTCTCAACAACGGCGTGGTCGCTGAATACCAGACGCCGACCGGCACGGCGCGGCTTTTCGCGTGTGACATGGGCGTTAGTCAAGCTGCCACAAAAGCTTACGGCGATTACCTTGCGTTCGCAGCGGGTAGCGGTAATGCAGCTGAGATAGAGAAAGGTGTAGAGTTCTCCGGCGACGTCAAGTACTATGGGCAGACGGTCGTCCTGGTAGTTGGCCGGTTTGTGGCTGGTGGCGTGGGTCTCCCAACTGACTGGCAGCCCCTCATAACGCGGCTCAAGGATTCCCTAACTCGTTCTGCCGCAAAATAATACGGATTCAGCATTGAACTGACCGGGGAAATTGCTTGATTTGGGGCAGGCAACATCCTATCCTTGTGAACGGAGGGGTTCTTTTGAATTTTGGCCCGGTTGAGGCCGCGAAACAGGGGCGTCGAGCCGCATTTCGGCCTTGCCGGATGGTAGGGTGCTCTCCAGGCATTCTTTCGAAGGGGGGCGTGCCATTAAGATTTGCCCCAAGGACAAGACCGAGTACGGCGACGACATAGGTTTCTGCCCCGTTTGCGGCACACACCTCGTATCGGTGGGTTTGCGCAAGGGAGAGGTCATTGGTGGCTCGTATCGCATAGTTGACCTCGTAGGCCGTGGCTGGGCGGGCGCTGTTTACCGCGCTGAGCACTCCATGATGGGCCGTCCCACGGCGCTCAAAGTCATCTCCAGCCCCGTGGTCGCCGATCCCGCGTTTATCGAACGATTCCGGATAGCCGCGGAGCTCTTGAGCGAGCTCGACAGTCCGCACGTCGCCATGGTTCACGATCTCGGTCTGGAGCCGCCTAACAAGATCTTCATCGCGACGGAATTCGTGGACGGCAAGAGCCTTGCACGCATCCTCGCGGAGGAGGGGCCCCTTGCGCCGGAGCGATTCCTGAGCATTATTCAGGTGGTTCTTGCGGGCCTCAAGAGCGCCCACGACATGGGCCTCGTGCACGGCTCGCTTAAGCCCTCCAATGTCATCCTCGCGTCCGACGGCTCGGGCCCCAAAATCGTCGACTTCGGCACCGGGCGCATCGTCGCGAGCCTGCAGGATGAGATATTCGCAACAAAGACGCCGTATGGCCTCCTCTATGGCGAGCTCGCCTACATGTCGCCGGAGCAGATAAGCGGCGAAGCGGTCGACGCGCGCTCCGACGTCTACAGCCTCGGCCTCATGATGTACGAGCTACTGACCGGCGCGAAGCCCTTCAGGCAGGAATCTGCGGAAGAACTCGTCAAGGCCCAGATGGACGAAAAGCCCGTCTCGCCGAGGGAGTTCAAACCGCAGCTCAAAACGCCGAAATTCATCGAGAAAGCCGTCATGCAGGCTCTCGAGAAGAAGCCGCGCAAGCGACAGCAGTCGGCGACGGAGCTCATCGAGGAGTTGCAGGCCGAGATAGTTCCGGAAGAAGCGGAGCCCAAGGGCGTCTGGCAGATCGCGAGAGCCGCCATGAGAGCCCCCAAGCCCGCCGCCAAAGAAGCTCCTGCTCCGCCGCAGGCGCCGCCCGCGGGAGGCACACAACCTGTCCCAAGGCCCAAGCTTGCCGAGGAGAAGCCGGAAGAGAAGGTCGAGGCCAAGCCGAAGCCGCAGGCCAGACCAGCGCCGACGAGGGTTCCCGGTTCAGAGGAAGCCGCGGAATCGGAGTTGGTCGAGGACATCGAGGGCCCGCGCCTCATCCTGTACGAAGGCAAGGACATCAAGGAGGTCTACCCGATCGACAAGAACGAGATGCTTGTCGGACGATCTCCAGAGTGCGACATCGTCATCGATGACCGCACCGTCTCGAGGGTCCATGCAAGGATATCGTCGAAGCCGGAGAGGATAGTGGTTGAGGACCTCAACTCCCTGAACGGCACTTACATAAACAACGACGCCGTCAAGAGGGGCCACATAGAGGACAAGGACAGCGTAGCTTTCGGCAACATATCCTTTGTCTTTCGAACCACCTGATGCCCGGCCACAAGGGTCATCACAGTAGCTTTGAGCAGCCAATGACAAGTGACCAGCGCGACTCGGGGGCGCCGTCATCGGATGCGACCGGGGGCGTCCAGTCCCTCAAGGTTTGCCTCAAGTGCAAGGGCAAGTTTCGCACCGGACGCAGCGATTGCCCGAAGGACGGCTCGCTCCTGCTTGAAATCGATCTCGCGCCCGGCACCATGCTCGCCGGGAAGTATCGTATTATCGACGAGCTCGGCCGCGGCGGCATGGGCGTCGTCTACAGCGCCGAACACGTCATCATGGGCAAACGGGTCGCCGTCAAGGTGATAAACCCGCTCATGTCCGTTGAGCCGAAGTTCCTCGAAATGTTCAAGACCGAAGCGCGCATGGCCGCTGCCTTCAAACACAAGCACGTCCTCACGATCCACGATTTCGGCGAGTCGGGAGGGCGGTTCTACCTCGTGATGGAAATGCTCGAAGGCAGAAGCCTCAAGTCCATCATCGACGAGAGAAAGACGATCCCTCCCGAGCGGGCCTTCAGGATCCTCATAAGGATATGCGACGCCGTCTCGGCCGCGCACAAGGCCGGAATCGTCCACCTCGACCTGAAAGGCGAAAACGTCTTCGTCAGCGAGACCGCGGAAGGCGAGGACGTGAAGGTCCTCGACTTCGGCCTCGCTCAGATGGCGGGCAACGCCCCTTCCGCCGGCGAGGAGTTCAGCCTCGGCACGGTGGGCTACATGGCGCCGGAGCAGATCATGGGCGACCACGTCGATGAGCGCACGGACGTATACGCCATCGGGTCCCTCGCATATGAGATGCTTACGGGAACGCTCGCCTTCGAAGGGGAGTCGAGGGAGAGGATTCTTCAGTCGCAGGTCAAGGGGCGGATAAAGAAGTTCCCCAAGTCGCGCGTATACCAGGTCATCCCGAAGGAGACAATCGCCGCGATCATGTCGGCGATCGAGGTCGAGCCGGACAAGCGGCCGCAATCGGTAAGCGCTCTCTCCGCCAGCTTCAAGAGTGCCCTCGCCTCCATAGAGGCCGCCGCGCGCAGATACGCCCGCGGCGTCGCGACGGAGGAGGAGCGCGGGGAAGGTTTCCTCGCGCGCATCATGGGCAGAGTCCGCACGTCGCTGCGCGGACGCAAGTGCGGGCCGCCCGCGCCGCCGGGGATGGTGTGCGTGCCCAGGGGACCGTTCCTTATGGGGTCCAATCTGAACAGCTTCGATGAGCGTCCGGCGCATGAGAATCCACTGGAGGCGTTCTTCATCGATATCACACCGGTCACAAATCTCCAGTACGCCAGGTTCGTCCAGGCCACTAACCACAAGCCGCCGACGACCTGGCGGACGGTGAGCTTCCCCGCCGGCACGGGCGAGCTCCCCGTGACGGGCGTTTCCTGGCAGGACGCGGTCGACTACTGCGACTGGGCGCATAAGCGCCTTCCCACCGAGGCCGAGTGGGAGAAGGCCGCCCGCGGCACCGTCGGCCGCGTGTACCCCTGGGGCAACAAATGGGACGCGACGAACGCCAACTGGGGCGGCAACCCGCGCTTCTACGGCAAGGCGACGATCCAGCCCGTGGGCACGTTCCCCAACGACAAGAGCCGCTATGGCTGCCTCGACATGGCGGGCAACGTCAAGGAGTGGACCGCCTCGTGGTACAAGCCCTACGGCCCGACGGATACGAAAAACGACGACTTCGGGGAGAAGTTTCGCGTGGTTCGCGGCGGCAGCTTCCTCTCCAACGACAAGCGTTACCTGCGCTGCTCGCACCGCTCCCACGCGCGCCCCGAAGAAACCGGCGACATCGGCTTCCGCTGCGCCATGGACATCGACAAGTGGCACCCGGGCGACGACGCGCAATAACGCGCGTTGCAAGTGGGAAAAGTGGGACCAGCCTTCGCCAAGGCTACGGCTTGGCAAGAAGGTGGGAAAAGTGGGAAAGGTGCAGCAGGTAGGCGGGTTCAATCCCCTCTCCCTCTGGGAGAGGGCAGGGTGAGGGCCGTGCCACCTTGCGGAGAGTAGGCCAAACGGCTTTCTGTTGGATAGTGGGAATCGAGAACGGAAGTTTTGCTCCAGTCTCCAGTCTACAGTCTCCAGTCTAACTGGTCCGGAGGACCGCCATGAACGGCATCGGCCCTGATTTCTACGAAGAGACCAAGTACAGCCCCGGCGTTCCGCCCGACTACGGCGAGATGCCTTCCGCGCCGCTTGGCGAGATTGGCCTGCCGAAGCCGGCGCAGGAGGGAGGTACCCTCGCGAAGCTTCTCGCATCGCGGCGTTCGCGAAGGAAGTTCGCGGGTCAACCCATCTCGATTGACGACCTCTCGTTTCTCCTCTGGGCCTGCGACGGCGTGAGCGAGTCCGGCAAAAACCCCGCCTGGCGCACCGCCCCTTCCGCAGGCCGCATGCACCCGATTGATACCTGGGTCGTCGTCCTGCGCGTCGATGGCTTGGAAAGCGGCATCTACCGCTACGTGCCCGCATCGCATTCGCTGGAACTCTTCCGCAAGGGCAACTACGAAGAAGCGACGGTGAAGGCCGCCGCCGGCCAGGAGTGGATCCACGGCGCCGCCGCGGTCTTCATCTGGATAGCCGAATTCGCCCGCACCACCACCCGCTACAAGGACCGCGGCTACCGCTACGTCTTCCTCGACGCCGGCCACATCTGCCAGAATCTCTACCTCGCCGTCGAGTCCCTCTCCCTCGGCATGACCGCCATCGCCGCCCTCGTCGACGACGAAGTCAACGCGCTTGTCGGCGCGGACGGGGAGGAAAGGTCGATACTTTACATGGCGGCGCTGGGGAAGCCCGTGGCGTGACTCTCCGTGGTCGGTGTGAATACCTTTGCTTTCCACCCGTAGGGGCGACTCGGTGAGTCGCCCTGCTGCG